>ERZ1034913.1260-NODE-1260-length-15968-cov-29.180858_pt1 | contig 15968 bp, 16 predicted proteins | sample MGYA00520697_ERZ1034913 | MGnify/ENA primary metagenome ERZ1034913 (study PRJEB33766, sample SAMN09781786) | gut metagenome | biome: gut microbiome | host: Homo sapiens | place: Madagascar | study: EMG produced TPA metagenomics assembly of the PRJNA485056 data...
TGTACAGAATACTAAAAGCAGGAAATATTGACTTGAACACATTGCAAGAAGCCATCACAGCCACGTTTGAGAATAGAGGCACCGCCATCTCTACGGAATATAGCCTTTTCGAGGATTCTTTTGCGACAGATGCCAAACGAAATATTATGTGGAATAGTTATTTGAAGAAAATCAAATTCAAGGAGCCACTAACCTTCCAAGAAGTTTGGACATATATCACACAGGAACTGAAACAATACATGGAAAAATAAAGGTATTACGATATACCTTATCAAGCTCTCCCATTCGGAGGGCTTTTTTTATGCCCTTTTCCCAAACATGCGAAAACTAACAGAAGAAGCTGATTAAAGTATGATTGAGAGTATGATATGTGATTATAATTTGAATATATCTTAAACTTTGATGGCCATACTTTACAAAATTCTTTTATGTCGGATTTTACTCTTTACTTTGCACTCGCAACTGGCACTTTTGCCACTGCATAGAGTATAAATCATCTATAAAATAAAGTATTATATGAGTCCATTTTTGATATTCGCCATCAGCCTTACCATTGCATACGCTATCTACTATGCGGTGATGATAACCAGAGACCTGTATGGTAAGAAGGAAGAAGCCAAGAGCAACGAGGAAGTGTTTGACATCAGCAACATAACGGAAGAGGAAGCCGCAGTAGCCGTCAATGAAAGCGATGGTGGCTTTAGCGTTGCCGACAAGCAATACGACACAAGTTTCCAAGACAGCACATCATACGATGAGGGCTATGGCATGGGAACAGAGTGTAACGGAACGAATGGTAGTTCTCCTGGTACGGATTCTTCTGGCAGAGAAGATGATGTTGATGAAGACGAAGGAAATGATGTCAACCAACAGAAGCCGAAGAACACAGCCGAGTCGTTGCAGGAAAAGATGGATGGGCAGATGGAGTCCACTTCTCCCATATGGATAGACGGACTATGGCAGGACGACTTCACGGAGAGCCTATTGAAACAAGGCGAGACAAAGCCAGGACAACCAAACATCAAAACAATACCAGTCAAGGATGAAATTTAGCCATATCATAAAGAATGTAGTTGCAATCATTGTCTTTGCGCTGCTCCCCCTGTCAGCATCAGCCAAATGTGGCAATGTGGACTATAGCTGGGGAGCAGACGCACTGGCAGGGATGCACGACTATGTGGTGACGATGATGCTGTATGTGCTGTATCTGACATACGCCGTCGCTGCTGTGATGGTGATTATATCCGCTTTGCAGATATACATCAAGATGAACACAGGGGAAGATGGAGTTACCAAGTCCATACTGACGCTGATAGGAGCCTGTCTGTTTATGATAGGCGCATCCATCCTGTTCCCAGCATTCTTTGGCTACCAGATTTAAGACTCAACTGCAGAAGAGTATATCATGTGAAAGCGACAACACCTTTCTATATAATTATAATAAGGTGTTGCCAAACGAATCATTAACAAGTAAAACAAGAAAGAATGTTTAAGAAAACAACAAACTATCTGAAGAAGAACGCCAAGAGCGTCCTTTCTTCTGGACGCTTAAAGACATTGGCATTGATGCTCCTTGTGGGCGGTGGCATTGCCATGGCGCAGAACTCGGCAGGTGACTATACGGCAGGTACCACCGCACTTACAACAGTGACAGAGGAAATCGCCAAATACGTGCCTATTGTGGTCAAGCTCTGTTATGCTATTGCAGGTGTTGTCGCCGTAGTGGGTGCCATCAGCGTTTACATCGCCATGAACAACGAGGAGCAGGATGTCAAGAATATCTTAGTCCTACGAAATGCGTTTGAAAAGACAAGAAAACAAATGAAAGTAAACACGCTAAGTATCAATGCTTTAAGCAATAATTTGAATTTTCAGATATTTGCCAAACTCACTCTTAAAAAGACATAAAAGACTGTTTCTTGTTTCCGTTTTGTTTCTCGTTTCTCGGTTTGTTTTCTTATCTTTACATCAGTTTTCCGAAGTAAGGGAAGAGAAAAAAAGCAAATGTCAACATAGGAAACCATATCTGACATGAACTTTCAACAAGAGGGAGAAAGACCCTCCAATGTAGCAGAATACAAAAACAAAATAACACTTCATACATCATGGCAAGACCAAAGAAACAAGTAAAGCTGAAAGAACCGATTAAAATTCGGTTGAAGTCGCTCGCAGATGGCAACAAGAGTATCTATCTTGACATCTACTATAAGGGAGTGAGGAAGTATGAATACCTCAAACTCTACCTCGTCCCCGAAATCAATCCCGTCTGTAAGGAACAGAACAAGCAGACTATGGCGATTGCAGAACGCATCAAGGCAGAGCGCATCAAAGCCCTGCATGGTCATGGCATACAGGACTGGGAAACCGTCAAGCAAGGTTCAATGCTTCTCACTACTTGGATAAAGAAGTATTGTGAAGGTGGTGTCGGCATCAAGAAGTCAACACTCCATTGCCGTGTGGAAATGCTGCACACCGTGGAGAAGTATCTTGACGAGACAAACAAAGGCTTCATTGCCCTTGAAGAGGTCAATGCGGAGTTCTGCCGTGGTTATGTAAAATTCTTGCGTAACTTCCCAAATTCCCATATCAAGTATGGCGAGCCAAGACCTATCAGTGAGAATACGGCAAGCCGATACCTCGGAATGTTCTCCACTGCTCTCAATAACGCTGTGCGCCAAGGCATTATCCGAAACAATCCGATGAAGGAACTTGATGCACGTGAGCGCATCCAACCCAAGGAAGGCAAGAAAGAATACCTTACTATAGAGGAACTTCGCACCCTCATAGCTACGGATAGTTACCGCCCAGAGGTCAAGGAGGCTTTCATCTTCGCTTGTTTTACAGGATTGCGATTAAGCGACATGTACCGTCTTGCGCCGATGCACATCTTCAAGACCGCTGACGGAAAAGGCGAATACATAGACATGGAAATGCAAAAGACGGAGAAGCCTGTTATAATACCTCTCTCGGAAGAGGCTAAGCGTTGGTTGCCGAAACCAAGAGGAAATAATATTCCTTTCTTTGACATTCCGACCACACAGACCGTTATAGGCAGGGCTCTCCGCAAATGGGCGGAAGCGGCAGGGATTGAGAAGCATATCTCATTCCATTGCTCACGGCACACATTCGGAACGATGATGCTCACGCTCGGTGCAGACCTTTTTACCACAAGCAAGCTGATGGGACATTCCAACATTCAGACCACGGAAATCTATGCTAAAATCGTGGACAAGAAGAAGGAGGAAGCCATCAACCTCATTGACGGTATGTTCACATAAATCATTGACAACGAAAACATATAGAGACATGACAATAACTATCAGACAAAAGGCACTTGCCAACGACAACATAAGCTTGTATCTTGACATCTACGATGGCGGCAAGCGCAAGTTTGAATTTCTTTCCCTCTATTTGTTGCCGGAGGTTGATGCAGAGACCAAAGCAAGGAACGAAGAAACATTGCAACGTGCTCACCAGATAAGGGCAGAGCGTATTCTTCATCCAGAGACCATTCCAGAGGTAGGTCATTTGATGATTGTGAAGGAAATCCCCAATGACGAGTCTCCCGAAGTCTTAGATTGGATCCAGACTTACATCGACTGGATGAGCGACAACACAGACTATTCCAAGGCTATTGTTGACCAATCAAAGTATCTGAAATACCTAATGAGCGAGTTCCTTGCCAACAAGCGCAGACCTCACATCACTCTGAGGAAGTTCGACAAGGAATGGTTCAAGGCATTCTTCCTTTGGTTGAAGAACGACTATGTGCCACAGAAGTATGTACGAGTTGAAGCCAAGCCTTTGTGTGAAGGCTCCCTTCACAATGTTCAACAGCGCATCGTGGCGGTGTTCAACAAGGCAGTCAAGTTCGGTAAGTTGAAGGCTAACCCTTTCTACCAGTTGGAGAAGTCAGACATCTTCCCCAAGCCAAAGTCATCACATAAGCAGTATCTCACTCCCGATGAACTGAAAAGGTTCATGGCTTCAGATGAGAGAAGTCCAGGGGTAGCAGAGACACAAAAGGCTTTCGGTTTTGCCTGTCTGACAGGACTTCGTATCAGCGACATCAAGGCTTTAAGGTGGAGCGACATCAAGAGAAATGAGGAAACGAACACTCTTGTAATCGTCCAGAAGAAAACCAAGGCTCTCAATGCCGTACCTATCGGCAATACCGCCTTGTCATGGATGCCACCCAAAGGTGATGATGATTTTGTGTTCCACCTTCCTGCTAAGGCTAATGTGGATGCAGCCCTTAAAAGGATAGCCAAAAAGGTGGGCATTGAGAAGAATATCTCTTTTCACTGTTCCCGACATACATTCGGAATTTTGGTGCAGGCGGTTACCGGCAACATTGAGACTACCAAGAAGCTGATGGGACACAAGTCACTCAAATCCACCTCCATCTATGCAGATGTGCTGACGCATGAAAAGGTCAAGGCTGTTGACAATATGAAGAAAGCCTTTCGAGGTCGCAAACAGCGTGAAGAGAACAAGCAAATACCGAGGACAAAGCGGACAGCAGCCACCAACACCCATCCACGCAGAATAACTTTTATACAGGATAACAAGTAAACAGAACTTTTCAGGATAACAACCAGTTAATTTCACTTTTGTAGTCCCCATTTATCGGGCAGGGATTTCTCTCTGCCATGGGGGACTACACTTTCAAAACAAGCAGTACAACGAATTACAAACAATTAAATTACAGGATAATGAACAAAACTATCGACACCGAAACTCTTATTTTGAAGGTAGAGTCACATGAGCACCGCATTGGAATAATGGAGAACCTCCTCCGTGATGCCAAGCAAGTATTGACATTGGAGGAAGCAGCCTTATTCATGGGTATATCAAAGAGCAGTCTCTACAAGATGACACACAAGCATGAACTTCCGTTCTTCCGTCCCAACGGCAAGATTATCTACTTTGAGAAGTCCGAGCTTTTGAACTGGATGCGCCAGAACCGCAGTATGTCCGAGGCAGAGACTAAGGCTGCAGCGACCAAGCACATGAGTGAACTTTGTAAATAGACATGGCGATGATGAAGGACGATATTTCCCATGAGGAGTATAGAAGCAAGTTGGCAAATGTCGCTGACCTTGCCGTGAGCTACATCAATACTGGCAACGGCTACTTTCGGATGCGTGATGCTTTCAATGGACTTGCCGAGCAATGCGGAGCCAACAAGGGCATCAATGATGAAGCAACTATCGGCAGAAGAAAACTTCTTGCCCAGTCTGTTTGCATTGAATGCATTTCACGATTAAGCAGTCATTCTAATGACAGGTTGCAAGGCGAGCTCTATGTTATCGCAGAGGACATTTCCCCAAGGAGAGGATGGCATAGATGATTTTCTCTTTACTGAGAAAAACAGTCTTGCCAGTTATGGTTATAATATTCAAAATTCACAGAACATGGATAAACAAAAGATACATTACTGCTTCACGCTGTCCGATGCACAGATGGAGTATCTTCGCTGCAAGAAGTACAAGATTGACCGCATGGAATGCTTCATGTCTCTTGCCTCTCTTGCTGAACGTGAAACAACACTTGTTTCTATCAGCAAAACCCAACAAGTGGAAATCTTGTGTGGGCAATGTCTGGTTGACAATACCCAACTTGCCAAACTCTGGGATAAAGACCGCAAGACCGTCCCCAAACTTTTACAAGCTATGGAGGCTGTGGGCATTTCCTCTTCACATAAGGTTGGAGACAACCGCATCATTACCCTGCATTCACTCTCTGGTTGGTATGTGGACGGAAGATTTGTCAAGAACGGCTTTTCATTGAAGCGCAATGCGGATGGCTCTGCAATCGTCCATACGGAAGTTCCACAAGCAAGAGTATTTGTTACGACAACGGAGGATGATACAAAGTCGGACAAGGAAGATGGGCATTTTTCCAATGGAATATCCGATACAGACAACAAGGGCAATTCTTCTACGGCAGATATTTCTTCTTCCCTAAATTCGGCTTCATCTAATGATAATGGAAGCGTGGGTAAGATCGGAACTAATGGCAATCTTTCCGATGCTATTACTGGTGGAATTTCCCCACAGCAAAACTACTCCAGACAGTCTGTTGGCAATCCTTCTTCCCAGCAAGAAGCAGATGCCAAACAGAATGAGGGAGAGCACAACACTTATCCAAAGCATCAGTTTGGAGGTCAAACACAACAGTCTAACGGTTCTAATGCCAATGGCTACAAGCCTAACGAATACCATAACGGCAACCAATAGGCATACAGAGGCTAATGGGCCACCATACCGATAAATCATCCCAAAGGACGATTTACAGCCATAGGCTACCGCCCAACTGTTATACGTTTAAGCAGCCTTGGGGACGGACGCTGTTAAAAGTGCCGTCATTTTATAGGTACTTTTCGAGAAATCCTTTTGTAATACAGAAGCCGTGTCCGTCTTTCTGTATTCCTAAAAGTTTCTCGGACTACTCGCAGGCTCGCAGTCGTGACCACCTTTGCAAAGTGCTTGTAATCATCCCATTTTAATCAGAGACAAGGACAAATGAGAAAGAAGAAAATCATAAGGAAACCGCCCACGGAAGTCCATACCTACCGATGTACGAAAGAAGAGTTTAAGCAGCTTCAGACGCTTGCCAAGGAGTGTGGAATAAGTCTGAGCCGCTATGTCGTTGAGACTGGTTTGAAGCATCGTCCACGCATGAGGCTCACCAAGGAAGAGGTGGACGCTCTCAACTCTCTCGCCATCGCAAGGACGGATTTGATAAAAATCAGCAACGTGTTATCCAAGAAAACGGCTGAGGAAAAGGCTCGGTTCTTCAAGAATGAGAAGTTCATGCGTTGGTGGATTGATGCCGTTGCAGGACTTATCCAACATTGGTATAGCATTGAAGAGAATATCACAACAAACGTACAGACCAAATCAAATGAACAATCATGATTATGCTCGCAAAGGTCGTATCGTATGGAGGCAATTCCGTAAGGTACGCATTGGAAAAGGAGAATGCAAAGACTGTCAAGGTGAACAATATGCCCGATGGTCTTGACCCTACCACCATCTGGTACATGATGAAGCATCATTGCCAGTATCATCAGGCGGAAAGGACGGTGGGCAGAAAGTTGGAAAGGTTCATGACCACTTTTGTACTTTCCCCATCAAAGGAAGAGTCTGCCGACTTCACTATGGAAGATTGGGCGAACCTCCAAGACGAAGCATTGGAAGTTTTGGATTCTGTAGGTCTTACCCCCAAAGGCTTCACAAACGAGGTGAAGACCAATTTCCGCAATTCCATGAATGTGGGTGGATTGCACTCTGACTCCAAGTCTGGAATGCTGCATCTTCACATTGATTGTTGCCGTGTGGATATGGAGGGTAACACCAACGATGTACATGATATTCATCTTCGGGCGATGAAGGCTGCGGAAATCATCAATATGCGTCATGGGTGGGAACAACCGCAGGAGATACGGAATATGCGGAAAGTGGAGCTTGCGGAGGATTGTGAAAACACCCTCAAAGATATGCAACAGTTCAACATAGACAGATACTTCAATCTGTTGCGCATGAAAGGCTATGAGGTTAAGCCACGCTACGACAAACAACGGAAACTTGTCGGCTACACAGTCGGCAATAATGCTTCCGTGTTCAAGGCTTCGGAGATAGGCAGAAGGTTCATGGCATCAAAGATTGAAGACACCTGGAAGAAACTGCACCCACAACCTACACAAGTCAAGACTAAGCCAGTTTCTCCATCCGTTGCTTCTACGCCTCGCCCAGTTCGTCCTGTCGCTCAGACTTCAACAGCATCACAACCAAAGTCGCAACCTCAAATTACACAAACGGCATTCACAATCAACATTGGCGATGGGGTCAAAAAGGTGTGGATTCCGAACTCTGTCAAAGATGTCTTTACTAATGAGGTTCAGATTCCAGAGGATAATGATATAGCGACAACAGAAAATGTCGCTCATGTAGCGATGCTGTTGTTTGCAGGGTATATTGATGCTGCCACTTCCATGTCTGAGTCATGTGGCGGTGGCGCTTCTGCTCCCTCTTCTGGTTGGGGCAAGAAGGATGATGAAGATGACTGGAAGTTTGCCCACCGTTGCGCACAGATGGCTCATTCCATGTGCAAGCCTAAACCACGCAGCAGAAGTTTCCACCGATAAATCAATGACAATATGGCAATCAGAAAAAGCAAGATAAACATAGACACAGAAGAAAGATCCGACTTCGACAACATGTTGAATGATGTCGAAAACGAGGTTGAGGAACAGCAAGCCGAGGATGGACTTGTAAACCGTGTTTCTGAGTTGAAGCAGTTAAGTGAGGACATTGATAAGGCTACAAATACCTTTATCAATGCCGCACTTGAACTGGAATCTGCCATTCAGCAGTATCAGCGTGCAGAATCCAAATTAGGTGGTGCTGTGACTACTATCAGCAAAAAGGTTGATACCATCAATCAGCACATAGACAAAGTCTTGGAAAATGCTCCCGCAAAATTAAAGGTGTCTGTAAATGTCAATGATGCTGACTGGCAGAAAATCCAAGAACTGTTTGCCAAAGAACGCCAATGGATGGTCTCACAGATGCAGGAGCATATCCGTGAGGTCAATTCCATGTTTGCTGATGAACGGAAAAAAGTCCGTGAACGCTACAAGGAATATGATGGCTGCTATCTCGGTCACTATGCCCAGTGGTTCTTCTGGTTCTTCTTCACGTTTGGTATCTTTGTGGTTGCAGGAGGTGTTGGAATGATAATTGCACAGAACTATACATGAGATAGACGAGTTACTGCCTAACATTAAGTTTGCACTTAAAGTTAGGCGATTACTATTATTATCTCGATAACCAATCAACCAATTTTATTGCCTTCTTCGTGCCATAATGTTAAGAATGATGCTGCGCAAGAGATACATTATCGAAACCATAAACAATATGTTGAAGAACATGGCGCAGATTGTACATTCGCGTCATAGGTCTGTGAACGACTTTATCATGAACCTTATTTATGCCTTGGGAGCATATGTTGCTACAATGGCGGTCATGCAATAATGACCGCCATTGTACTATTTCTATTAAATTGTTTTTTTGATACAGATGTACAAGCCACTGATTACATATTCTTTTCTTAAATTTTTAATGGCTTCTCCCATCGTGGAACCATCTGAATCTTGACCTTCATCTGGGTCATAACAAACGAATTTATCTTCTTTTACATGCTTTACAGCAATCCAATGTTTATTATTTACCAAGACCAATATATAATCCCAGGTTGTTTCAGAGTAAAGGACATCTAAAGCTTGAATTTTCATACCCAGCCTTTCACCTGTTATTCTCCTTATTTCTTCAGATATCAAATTCTCAAAAGGACCTCTTTCAAAATTTGAGTTATAACATACCGTAACGGTTCTATCTGTTACATAATCTTTAAATGCAGCGCATATCCCCGATGGCAAAGACATAAGAGTGCCGCTTGATTTATTGCTCAGCAAGTATATGCTTGCCGAAGAATTCGGATTCTTTTCAATAATCTCTTTATTCTGATAGTCCTGTATCCGCATATAAACCTCTATAGGACACGTACCACTTCCCAGATCCACCAAGACCGCATTCAAAGCGAACCCTCCACAGAAATTATTGGGTGTTGGAAATGGAGTTATACAATGTTCAGGCCTATTCTGGTTTAATTTATTCCCAAAACACATTATATTTCATTTTTAATGGTTAATACTAATTCTGTTGTTCTGTATTATTCTTGTTCATAGCCTGGAGAAGTTTCTTGTAGTCTTCCACAAACTTAGATATAGTTACAAATCCTGCTGCCATTTCATCATCGGATATCTCGTCCATGATGGTACTCTTGTCTGCTGGTGTCGCTTGCAGATAGTAACCGATAATCTGAGGAGTGGTAATCTTGATGTTGAAACTCTTGTCCGTAGAGCTGGTGTGGATGCCAGAAGAACCGAATGAAGAACTGCTACTTTTTGCGCCGCTGAAAAGCAGGAAGCCGCCGCCATGTGAGACATGCTCTTCCATGGTAGCCGAGAAGGTGTTCGAGAGCTGGTCGCTAGTAACCACTTGGATGGAAATGTCTTTGGCGACGAGCATGGCCACAGGATAACAGGGTAGGATATGGCTGCGGCTCATGTCTGAAAGCCTTTCTTCTGTAATTTCACTGTAATCTTTTATTGGAGACACACGTGAGGTGGACACGTTAAACATATCCTTGGTCAAGACAAAAATCCCAGGATTAAACCATTCTCTCTCGATGCCCACTTTTGCCACATTCATTCCGACCCGAACAGACGTATTTTGGGAGTGGCATAGCTCTGCAAAGGTCGAAGAATTCGTTTCTTTCTTCCCTGAGTAACCTGCGAACCATAAACTGGCACCGTATGGGCTGTTTGAAGCAGACGAGTGGCTGTTGCTTTCCTTGTCTATCTGTGAGGCGGCTACGTCGATTAGTACCTGCGTGAATCCTTCAGGAACAATCGGTGTCTGTACGCTTTCAGTCTCTTTGCCTGAATTTACCGTTTGGGCAACTTTCATTTTCTCCAAGATTTCCTGGATTTCAGTATTAATCCTCTCCAGCTGTTCTTGAATTGGTGGAAGCAGTTGCTTGAGTTGCAGGAGGTTTTTATTTATCGCCTCTTCCAGTAAGACATTGGATAACTGTTGCGATTTAGTTATATAATCGTTTTGAAGTTTTTGGTTTTTTGACAGTATGGCTGTAATTTTATCGATCAAACTGTCTACACTTTGGTCATTTTTATCAAATTTTAATCCGCTTGCCAGTCTGCTGATGATACTACTAGGTACTCCTCCACTGAATATCGGTGCAATGGTAAATGCGGTATCAATGACAGTCTTGACACCTTCACCGTAACTGCTGATCAATTCATTTTGAGCTTTATTCAAAGCGTCCCTTGCATCTTGTGCATCATTTTTGTTTTTTTCCAGTTCTTTACTCCTGTCTTCTTCATCAATCAGATTTGTCAGATTGGAGATTTGTGAGGAAAGGGTAATCCTGCGTGAAGACAGATTACGCAATCTCATAGCCAATGACTCCGGGGAATCAAGTAAGTCGGACGGGATGAAGGATGTGTTCAGCAGTTCAAACCAGTTTGTGGGGTTGAATTTTACGGGATAGACAATACCTCCGTCTGGAGTCAGCCTCTGAATGTTTTCCAAAATCTCTCTGGCCTGCTCCAGCTCCGCACCTGAACCGCTGTCAAGAACTCCATTGAGGATGTCCATATCGTTGGGGGAGAAGACGGATAACACTTTTGCCCGCTTTTCGTTCAATTCCAAAGATTCTCCTCTTGCAACTGCTTCATACCATTGCAAGTATTCATTGTTGTAATGAATATTGTTCTCCTCTGAAGTATCAGGATAAATTTTTCTTAAAGCTTCTTTTTTCTTGTTTTGTTTTTCAGACCATCCTCTTTCTGCAGCCACATAGTCATCATATAGGCGATAAAATACCTCCTGAAGCGTATAGCTTTTCGTATTTTCGTCACCGAAATCATAAGGATATGGGGTCAGCAGCAGCTCGCGCAGTTGATTTTTCGCTTTTGCGATTTTTTCGTTCAATTTAGGAGTTAATGTATCCAGAGCCGAACGGTACTGATATGGCAATGTCATGCCGTTATCACCGCCTGTAACGCGACATGGATCGAAGAGTTTGTTGGCTAAACGCGATTCATTGGCTTCCACCATCGGCCCTTTTTCCGCATTGTTTTTGTAGTCGTAGGCAAAGTCCTTGGCTGTGAGTGCTTGCCCTGGCAGGGTCAGACAAAGAAACTGATTCGGATTTTCACCTCCGATTACGCTTTCTATCTGATTGTATAGCAAGTCTATGAATGGCTCACTCGCAAGGCTTGCTCCACCATTGTCCTGTATGCTGGATTGGGAATCGCCTTTACTGTCGGATTTGGAGGCTTCATTGGAATTTGTCTTTCCTTTGGAGCCGGTATTCTCCTTTAACTTAGGAGGAGAATCATTATTAATTTCTTGAGAGTCATTTGAAACCACAGGAACAGCAGTTTCCTTTACTTCTTTTTTAGTATTCTCGGGCAAATTCTGTTCGTTCATAGTTTTTACTTTTAATTATTGATTAATACTACTCTAAGAATCATCCAATTTACTATCAATTGAATGTACGAATTTAGTTTGTGCCTGACAAAAATTTGCAGACACAACCACTCTCATTGGTGGATTCTCCGTGTGTTCCATCACATCCTCCTTTTTTATTTGGGTTATACTTCGGTTAATGTTCGTTGCAGGCGGAACTTTTCCGCCCGCAACGGCTTACTGCTTCCTCAAGGTAGGCAATGCTCCTTTAAGTTCGTAACGCCACTTTGAGCCTGCGTTCTGCAATGCGCGGTTCATGGCATCAACGGCATTCTCCCAGGTAACGTAAGTGCCGTCCACCTTCGTAGATTCGGGGGCGGTCTTATAGCCTCGTTCCTGATTGTTCTTCCAGTAGCAGGCGGTCACGGTGGTGTAGTTATCTCCCAACAAGCCGAAGATATGTACATTGCCGGTGCTACTACCTGTACTGGTTACGTTGCCCGTGGCATAGCAGGCAAGGAGGCCGTTTCCTCCGTTCATTCCCACCAGACCGCCGCCAGAGATATTCTTTACGGGGTCTATTTCTATGATCACGTTGCCCGTGGCATAGCAAGCGGTCAGGGTGGCACCCCCATTCGTCTGACCTACCACGCCGCCGACATCGACCATTCCCTTCACTGTGGCCGAGGAACTGCATCCGGTGATGGAACCGTCTATTTGAGCACCCACCACACCGCCGACATACACCGTGCCGCTGACGCTGCCCGACACCGAGCAGTTTTCAATGGTGCCCCAGCTATATCCTGCCACGCCGCCAATACTGCCGCCATATATTTGATTGCTTGTTATCTGTACGCCCTCCATCACCACGTTCTTCACCGTACCAGCCCTATTGAGCCAGCCGAACAGACCCGCATATTCGTCATTTGTCGTAAAGGTCAGCCCCGTGATGGTATGGCCGCCACCGTCGAAGGTGCCTTTGTATGAGTTGTCGTAGTCTGTGCCTATCGGTGTCCAGTCTTTGCCTGTGAGGTCAATGTCAGTGTCGAGGGTAATGTTAATGTCGCTCTTACCTCCGTTCACTAATTCGGCTATATTCATCAGGCCATCAGCGGAGGTCACCGTGTAGCTGCCGTTGCTCTCTATGGTATAGCCCAGGTCTTTTGCCGCAGCGAGGGAGACGGTGTAGGTATATTCACCGCCCGCCTGCCAGTCGGTAGCATTCTTCATCTTATAAACGAAGGTCTTGCCGTTAGTGAAGGTGCTGGTAATAAAGGTCGTGCCAGCTGCCACACTTTGCGGGGCTACGATGGCGGTGTAGGTGTTGCTACCCTTGTCATACGGGACGATTATATCCGGGTTGTCGCCTTCGGTGGAGAGACCCGTCAGCTGCACGGATGCCAGCCCCTCGGTGTAGTCCGTCAGAACGATGGTCACCCGCGCCGTGCGGTGGGTGAAGCGGAGCGTGGGGCTACCGTAAGTCACCGTCTGTCCGTCGGCAACGATGAGGTCGCTGCCCTCAAAGTCTTTCTGGGCACTTTGGTTGGCTTTTACCTTCACAGCAGGCGGAGTTGTCTCGCCCTCGGTGTATGGCCACCACGCCGTGACTGTGATGTCGTTGTGGTTGGTCCAGTAGTACGGGTCGGTGGAGGTCAGCGTGGCGCTGGTGGGGTCGGCGGTGGAGGGCGTTACGTCGTATGCCTTCACCGTGCCGTCCATCAGGACTGCCACGCTCTGCACACCCTCCCAATTGCCGTCTGCTGGGGCACGGGTGCCGGCGATGGCTGTCGCGGCGGGATTCAGCCCCGTGGCGGTGAAGACGATGGGTGTGCCTTCCGCCCCTTCTGGTAGGAAGCCCGCTTCGTCCTGTGTGCAGGCGGCGAGTGAGAGGGCGAGCGCTGCAAGTGCAAAAAATCTTATCCTCATAATATCTGTTATTTTATTACTCTGGTTTTTTCCGTTGCGGGCGTAACTTTTCCGCCCGACGGTTTACTGCTTCCTCAAGGTAGGCAATGCTCCTTTAAGTTCGTAACGCCACTCTGAGCCTGCGTTCTGCAAGGCGGTGTTCATGGCATCAACGGCGTTCTTCCAGGTTACGCTGGTGCCGTCCACCTCTGTGACTTTGGTGCTTCTCCTATTGTAGCCGATACCTTGTTCATGATTGTTCTTCCAATAGCAGGCGGTCACGGTAGTGTAGTTATCTCCCAAAAAGCCGCCGATATGTACATAGCCAGTGCTACTACCTGTACTGGTTACGTTGCCCGTGGCATAGCAGGCAAGAAGGCTGATTCCGTCATTGAATCCTACCAGACCGCCGCCAGAGATATTCTGTGTGCGGTCTATTTCTATGATCACGTTGCCTGTGGCATAGCAAGCGGTCAAGGTGGCACCAAAACTCGTCTGACCTGCCACGCCGCCGACATTGAGCGTTCCCTTCACTGTGGCAGAGGAACTGCATCCGGTGATGGAACGGTCCCTTTGAGCACCCACCACACCGCCGACGCTCACCGTGCCGCTAATGCTGCCCGACACCGAGCAGTTTTCAATGGTGCCCCAGCTAAATCCTGCCACGCCGCCGGCATAACCCAACCTGTGATTGCATGTTATCTGTATGCCATCCATCACCACATTCTTCACCGTACCGGCGGCATTACCGAAATTACCGAGATAGCCGAACAGACCCGCATATTCGTCATTTGTCGTAACGGTCAGCCCCGTGATGGTATGGCCGCCGCCGTCGAAGGTGCCGGTGTATGAGTTGTCGTAGTCTGTGCCTATCGGCGTCCAGCCTTTGCCTGTGAGGTCAATGTTTTTGTCGAGGGTAATGTTTATGTCGGTCTTACCTCCGTTCACTAATTCGGCTACATTCATCAGGCCGTCGGCGTTATAGACCGTGTAGGTATTGGTGTTGCTGTCGTAGATGTAGCCCAAATCCTCAGCCTCGCCGCTCTCGCCGCCGCCGTCAGCCCAGCTGCCGATGGTGCAACCCTCTAACGTCAAGCCGGTGGCGTTCACCTTAACGGTATATTTATAGCGGCTGCCCGCTTCTAATACGACGTTGTTCTGCGGACGGAAGTAGAAGGTGCCGCCGCCGAGTTTCACCTTGACGAACGGCTTGCCTGCCGCAACGGTCTGCGGGGCGGTCAGTGCCTCGTAGGTGTTGCCGCTTGCGTTGTAGGTCTTGATGGCGGTCGGGTTGCCGTTATCGGCGGTCAGGCTCACGAGGCTCACCGTGGCACCGGCGACGCTCGTGAATCCCGTGCCGGGCTTCAGTTCGATTGTCACGCGTGCCGTGCGGTGGGTAAATTCAAGAGTCGGGTTGTTAAATTCCACCTTCCGGTTCTCAGCAGAGATGAAGTCGCTGTTTTGGAAGTCAGCCAGTTTGCTTTGGTCTTCTGCCACCTTCACGGCAGGCATCTGTGTGATGTCAGCCTTGTCGAAGGGGCACCATGCCGATACGGTAATCGGGTCGCGGCTGATCCAGTAGTACGGGTCGTTCTCGCGTGAAAGCGTGGCACTCTTGAAATCGGTAGAAGCCGTTACGGTGTATTCCTTTACCGCATCGCCCATCTTGAGTGCCACGGAAGTGACGCCCTGCCAGTCACCGTCCACAGAGGCACGGGTGGAAGGGGCTGCCAGCGGCGTTGCTTCTACGGACAATCCGGTGGCACGGATGACGACGGGGTATTCACCTTCGGGCAGACGGTTATCGCCAGCAAGTTCGTCCTGCGTGCAGGCGGCGAGGGCGAACAGCAGTGCGGTGGCTGCGGGGATAAATAATCTATGTCTCATAATTCTTCATTCTAATCGATTAATTATTAAAATCTTACAGGTCAGCACCCACATCTCCACCGTCTATATCGTTCCACTTTGCAATGGTGGCTTCGCTGACTTCAAGGACTTTGT
>ERZ1034913.1268-NODE-1268-length-15880-cov-42.722844_pt1 | contig 15880 bp, 9 predicted proteins | sample MGYA00520697_ERZ1034913 | MGnify/ENA primary metagenome ERZ1034913 (study PRJEB33766, sample SAMN09781786) | gut metagenome | biome: gut microbiome | host: Homo sapiens | place: Madagascar | study: EMG produced TPA metagenomics assembly of the PRJNA485056 data...
CCAACGGCATGGAGGCCGTGGCCGAGGTTACGCAGAAACGCTCCACCCCCGAAGCCGCCACCCTGCTGGGGGAGGGCAAGGTGGCCGAAGCGCGGCTTGTCTGCCAGAATCTGAACGCCGCTGCGGCGATTTTTGACGGTGAACTTACCGGCAGCCAGATCCGCAACCTGTCGGCGGCGCTGCAGGTCGAGGTGCTTGACCGTACGATGCTGATTTTGGAGATCTTCCGCGCCCGCGCTACCACCAATGAGGGCAAGCTCCAGACCGAGCTGGCCACCCTGCGCTACCAGCTGCCCCGTTTGCAGGGCCTGGGCGAATCCCTCAGCCGCCAGGGCGGCGGCGGTGGGGGCGGCGGCGGTGCCCGCCGCGGTGCCGGTGAAACCAAGCTGGAGCTGGACCGCCGCCACCTGCACCACCGTATTGAACATCTCGAGGGCCGTTTAAAAGAGATGGAGAAGCGCCGGGGCGAGACCCGCCGCGCCCGCCAGAAAAACAATGTGCCCGTGGTGGCACTGGTGGGCTACACCAACGTGGGAAAGTCCAGCCTGCTGAACGCCTTGTGCGGCGAGCAGATCTTTGAGGCGGACATGCTGTTCGCCACGCTGGACCCCACCGCCCGCAAGCTGACCCTGCCCAGCGGCCTGCAAATTATTCTGGTGGATACGGTCGGCTTCGTCAGCCGCCTGCCCCACCACCTGGTGGAAGCGTTCAAGAGCACGCTGGAAGAAGCCGCCTATGCGGACGTTATCGTAAAGGTGGCCGACGCCGGAGACGACCAGGCTGCCGAGCAGCTGGCCGTCACCGATGAGGTACTGAGCAGCCTGGATTGCGAGGGCATCCCCCAGCTGGTGGTGTACAATAAGTGCGATACAGCGAACCTGCTGTCCTTTGACCCGGACATCCTGCTGACCAGCGCCAAAACGGGCGTGGGCCTGCCCGCCCTGCTGGCCAAGATCGATGATGTGCTGGCCCACCGTGTGCGGAGCATCGAGGTGCTGCTGCCCTACGATAAACTGGCGCTGGCCGACATCCTGCGCAGCCGCGGTAGCGTGGCCGAGGAAGAATACCGAGAGGACGGCGTCTACTACCGCGCCACCGTCAAGATCGACGACCTGCATCGGTTTGAGCCGTATCTTGTGTAAGGTTGACAGCGATTTGTCTTCGCTTTATAATGAAGTCGTTTGAGAACAAGAACATGTTTGTAGGGGCCGATGCTCGTCATCGGCCCGCGGGTCGATGCAAGCACCGGTCCCTGCAATTTACGGGATACTAATTTAAAATAAAGGGGTTTTCACCATGTCTAACGTTCGTACCCGGTTTGCGCCGTCGCCCACGGGCTATATGCACGTCGGCAACCTGCGCACCGCACTGTACACTTACCTGCAGGCACGCCATAACGATGGTACGTTCATTCTGCGTATCGAGGATACCGATCAGGGCCGCCTGGTCGAGGGCGCTACCGACATCATCTACGGCACGCTGCGCGCCACCGGCCTGACCTGGGACGAAGGCCCCGACATCGGCGGCCCCGTCGGCCCCTATGTGCAGAGCCAGCGCATGGGCATGTTCAAACAGTATGCCGAGCAGCTCGTCAAGGAAGGCAAGGCTTACTACTGCTTCTGCACCGAGGACCGCCTGAACGAGATGCACGAGGCCCAGCGCGCCGCCGGTGAGATGACCCACTACGACGGCCACTGCCGCCACCTGACTCAGGAGGAGATTGACGCCAAGCTGGCCGCCGGTGAGCCTTACGTCATCCGCCAGAAGATCCCAGAATCCGGCGTGGCCGGTTTCGACGATGTGGTCTACGGTCATATCGAGGTCGACGTTAAGGAACTGGATGACCAGATTTTGATTAAGACCGACGGTATGCCCACCTACAACTTCGCCAACGTGGTGGATGACCACCTGATGGGCATTACCCACGTCATCCGCGGCAGCGAGTATCTGTCCTCCACCCCCAAGTACAACCTGCTGTACGAGGCTTTCGGCTGGGAAAAGCCCATCTACGTCCACTGCCCGCCGGTTATGAAGGACGCCCAGAATAAGCTGTCCAAGCGCAACGGCGACGCCAGCTATCAGGACCTGGTGGCCAAAGGCTACCTGCCTGCCGCTGTGCTGAACTATCTGCTGCTGCTGGGCTGGGCCCCCGAGGGCGAGCAGGAAATTTTCTCTCTTGAGGAAATGATCAAGATTTGGGACCCTGCCCGCATTTCCAAGTCCCCCGCCATCTTTGACCCGCTTAAGTTGCGTGCCATCAACGCCGCCTACATCCGCGCCCTGCCGGCCGAGGAGTTCCGCCGCCTGGCCGATCCGTTCATCGACCGTGCTGTGCACCGCGACATCGACCGCGACCTGCTGTGCGCCAACCTGCAGCCCCGCTGTGAAGTGCTGGAGGACATCCCGCCGCAGCTGGACTTCTTCGACGCCGTGCTGCCCATCGACGCCGAGATGTACCGCAACAAAAAGCAGAAGACCACGCCGGAATCCGCCAAGGAGGCTCTGGCCGCCCTGCTGCCGGTGCTGGAAGCCCAGGCCGATTGGAACCGCGACGCCATCTTTGAGGCCTGCAAGACCCTGGCCGAGCAGATGGAGAAAAAGAACGGCTGGCTGCTCTTCCCGCTGGGCATTGCCCTGTCCGGCAAAGCCCGTACCCCCGGCGGCGGCACCGACCTGGCCGCTATGATGGGCAAGGAAGAAACCATCGTCCGCGTAAAGGCCGCGCTGGAAAAGCTGTAAATTACCAATAAAGAATGCCCGTTGCACGGTGTTTGTGCAACGGGCATTTACTTTTAGGTGCGGTCCCCTCTGGGAGGAGGCTCCCGCGAAGCGGGTGGGGGAGAGAGCCTACGATTTGGCAGCAGCTAAGGATACTGTCTCTCCCTCAGTCAGCTTCGCTGACAGCGCTCCCCCTCTGGCACGAAGTGCCACCTCCCCCGTATCGGGGGAGTCTGTCTCGCAGAGGGAGCCTTTTAAATGTGTGTTACTCCTGATGCGCCTGCAGTGCGGCCAGCAGCGGCGGGATCAACTGCTTTTTACGGCTGACGACCCCCGGCAGCCAGGCCTTGCCGTCCTTCGGCTCTACATGGAACGCGTCGCGCACGATCTGTTCGGCAGCGTTGCCGCAGTACATCAGATCGGTGCTCTGGGTCTTCATGTCGGTGAACATGTAGAAGATTATCGGCAGGCCCTCACGGCGGCTGGCCTCGGGCAGGAACGGCCCTACCAGTGCCTCGGCGGCGGCACGGGATTTGTCCGTCATGTAGATGGACTGCCCCACGCCAAACTTGGCGTCGCCGCGGCTGAACACCTTGAAGTCGGAGCAGAACACATCCTCGGCGTCGCGGCCGGTCAGGTCGGCGCCTGCTTCAAACATCTGCTCAGCGTAGGTGGGAATGTCCTCGCCCGCCAGCGCGGCCAGCGCCTTGGCAGCGGCCTCATCCTGCGGGGTCGAGGTGGGGGAGCGGAACATCAGCGTGTCGGACAAAATGGCCGACAGCAGCAGGCCCGCAATCTCTTTCGAGGGGGTCATGCCCTGCTCGCCAAACATCTGGTACAAAATGGTGGCTGTGCAGCCCACCGGCACATTGCGGAAGTAGACCGGCCCGGTAGTCTCCAAATTGCCGATGCGGTGATGGTCGATGATCTCCAGAATATCGGCTTCTTCCAGGCCGTCCACAGCCTGCTGGCGTTCGTTGTGGTCCACCAGAATCAGCTGCTTGCGGTGCAGGTTCAACAGGTTACGGCGGCTGACCACGCCGCAGTACTTGCCGTTCTCGTCCAGAATCGGGAAGTAGCGGTGGCGCACGCTGGCCATGACCTTGCGGGCGTCCTCAATGGGCGTGTTTACGCTGAATTTTAGAAGCTCCTTAGTGCGCATAAAGTGGCGCACCGGCGCGGCGGTGGAGATGAGCCGCGCGGCAGCGTAGGTGTCGTAGGGGGTGGCCAGGATGGCGCAGCCCTTCTCCTGGGCGCGGGCCACGATGGTGCGGGGCACTGCCGAGCCGCAGCAGACGATGATGGCCCGGGCACCGCAGTCGATGGCGCACATCTGCGCCTCGTACCGGTTGGAGACCAGGACTAAATCGTCGGGCTTGACCAGTTCCTCCATGATTTCGGGACTGGTGCCGATGCAGATGTTGCCGCTGTCGATGCGGGTGTCGGCGTTGCCTACTACCAACTCAGCCTCCAGCGTTTCCAAAAGATTGGAGTAGCGGGTGCTGGCGGCGGCCAGTACGGCAGTGTCAAACAGGTCCATGTTGGCATCGGCAATGTCCTTGATGGTGATAAGCCCCTGCAGCTCGCCCTCGTTATCCACGATGCACAGGGTGTCGATCTCGACATCGCGCATCAGGTTCCAGGCGGCGCGCACGCTCATTTCGCCGTCAATGCCCGCCTGTTTGCGGATGTCAATGTCTTTGATCTGGGGGCTGACATCAGTGCACAGGCGCGGCGGCTCCACGCCGAAATGCTGCAAAACAAAGCGAGTCTCGCGGTTGATATGCCCGGCGCGGCGGGCTTCGTACAGGCCTTCCAGGCTGCCGCGGTTTTTCAGCCAGGCATAGGCAAGGGCCGAGCAGATCGAGTCGGTATCGGGGTTCTGGTGCCCGATGATGTTGATGCGGCGCATCGGTTTTGTTGCCATGTGTTCTTTCCCTCTCTTGTCTTGTTTTTTGGGAAACTGCGTCCTTCCCCACGGAATGTACAAAATCCCTTTCAATTACTATCCAACATTTTATATTATAGCATACTATTTTATAATTTGCGATTCTTGACAAATACTACATGATAGCGTATTATAGATAAGTATGTGGATATTGGGGTTTATCCCCCTATAGATAGGCATTCAATCGCAAACCAATCAGAGAGGGAACGTATATGATTCAGGAAAATTTACGCAATGTCGCGATCATCGCCCACGTTGACCACGGCAAAACCACCCTGGTCGACCAGATGCTGAAGCAGTCCGGTGCTTTCCGCGCCAACCAGCAGGTCGCCGAGCGTGTCATGGACTCCGGCGATATCGAGCGCGAGCGCGGCATCACCATCCTGGCCAAGAACTGCTCCTGCGAGTATCAGGGCGTCAAGATCAACATTGTCGATACCCCGGGCCACGCCGACTTCGGCGGCGAGGTCGAGCGCGTGCTGAAGATGGTCAACGGCGTTCTGCTGCTGGTCGACGCTGCCGAGGGCTGCATGCCCCAGACCCGTTTTGTTCTGCAGAAGGCTTTGCAGCAGAACCTGTCTCTGGTCATCGCCGTCAACAAGATCGACCGTCCCGACGCCCGCATTGCCGAGGTCATCGATGAGATCCTTGAGCTGCTGATGGATCTGGGCGCTACCGACGAGCAGCTGGACAGCCCGATGGTCTTCTGCTCCGGCCGTAACGGCACCGCCAGCTATGACTGGACCGATCCGTCCTCCGGCACCGACCTCAAGCCCCTGTTCGACACCATCCTCAAGTACGTGCAGCCGCCGGAGGGCGAGCCTGACGAGCCGCTGCAGATGCTGGTCTCCAGCGTCGATTACAACGACTTCGTGGGCCGTATGGGCGTTGGCCGTGTGCAGAACGGCGTCATCAAGGTCGGCTCCGCCATCCAGGTGTGCGACTGGCACAACCCCGATGTGCATATGAGCGGCCGCATCACCAAGCTGTTTGACTTCAAGGCCAACGGCCGTGAGCCCATCGAGAGCGCCCAGGCTGGCGACATCGTTGCCTTTGCCGGTCTGCCCGATATTTCCATCGGCAACACCATCTGCGATCCCAGCAAGGTGCAGCCCCTGCCCTTCGTTAAGATCAACGATCCTACGGTGGAAATGACCTTCTCCGTCAACGATTCTCCCTTTGCTGGCAAAGAGGGCAAGTACGTTACCTCCCGCCAGATCCGTGACCGCCTGATGCGCGAACTGCTGAAGGATGTTGCCCTGAAGGTCGAGGATTCCGCCACCAACGATTCCTTCCGCGTCATGGGCCGCGGCGAAATGCACCTGTCCATCCTCATCGAGACTATGCGCCGTGAAGGCTATGAGCTGCAGGTCAGCCCCCCGCACGTTCTGACCCACGAGGAGGACGGCAAGGTCATGGAGCCTATGGAGCGTGTCGTCATCGACGTGCCCGAGGTCTACCAGGGCAATGTTATGACCGCCCTGGGTGCCCGCAAGGCCATCCTGATGAACATGCAGATGATGAACAGCCGTTCCCGCATCGAGTTCCGTATGCCCAGCCGCGGTCTGTTCGGTTATCGCAGCCAGTTCCTGACCGACACCCATGGTGAAGGCATCATGAATACCATTTTTGATGGTTACGAGGAATGGTGCGGCGACATTCAGACCCGTTCCACCGGCTCTCTGATCAGCTTCGAGACCGGCGACGCCGTCACCTACGGTCTGTTCAACGCCCAGCAGCGCGGCACCCTGATCGTCAACGCAGGCGAGAAGGTCTACGCGGGCGAGGTCGTCGGCTACACCCCGACCGGCGAGGACATCACCGTCAATGTCTGCAAGACCAAGCACCTGACCAACACCCGCGCTTCCGGCAGCGACGATGCCCTGCGCCTGGTGCCCGTCAGCAAGTTCAGCCTGGAGGGCTGCCTGGAATTCCTGGCCCCCGACGAGCTGCTGGAAGTCACCCCCGAAAACCTGCGCATCCGCAAGCGCATCCTGGACCATGACCTCCGCATGAAGGCCGCCAGCAAGAAGAATAAGTGATTTTTTCACACTGAACCAAAGGAGGCTGCTGCACCGCAAACACCGGGCAGCAGCCTTTTGCGTTATAACGATAGAGGACCTGATGAAGAAACTTCGCCTTGGAGAATTTGAGCGCAACAGCCTGGTGGTGTTCGCTATCACCATGATCGCCAACGTACTTTCCTATCTGTACCAGATCGTTATGGGCAATGTGCTTACCCCGGCGGATTATGGCACGGTGAACACGCTGCTGTCTCTTTCGGTCGTGGTGGGCGTACCTTCCGGCATCATTTCAGCATTGACGGCGACTTATACAGCAAAATATCACGCCCACGGTGAAACTTTCGCAATTGCTGCTTTCATGCATGGGATGCTGCGGGTCGCGGCGGTGCTGGCGGCCATCGTGTTTGTGGCGGGTGCGCTGCTTTCCCGCCCCATCGCCCATGTTTTGCAGATCGACGATCCGCACTATGTGACGGTGGTGATGGTGCTGGTTGCTTCCAATTGCCTGGGACCTGTTTTCAGCAGTACATTGCAGGGTGTCAAACGCTTCATCCCGTACAGTATGAATTCGGTGCTTAGCTTCGCGTTCCGCCTGTTGCTGGGTGTGATCTTCGTCTGGCTGGGCTGGGGGATACCTGGCGCGTTAGCCGCATTGATCCTTGCGGCCTGCCTGACCATGCTGTACTGCCTTTTTAAGTCGCGGGATCTGTTTTTCGCCCCGGTCAAGGAAAAACTGGCGCTGGACCGTACCGAGATACGGCGCTACTTTGTCAGCACGTTCTGGTTTCAGCTGTTTTTGCTGCTGATGGCCAACGGTGATGTGTTGCTTATCAAGACCTTTGCTGCTGACCCGGCGGAGGTGGGCATCTACTCCTCGGGCAGTGTCATCGGCAAAATTTCGCTGTACTTAGCCAACGCCATCGTGCCGGTGCTGCTGCCGATGGTGGCTGAGCGCCAATCCACCGGCCACGATACCCGCCAGCTGCTCAAGCGCGCCATGCTTTGGGGCGGCGGTGTGGCGATGCTGTGCGCCGTGGGCATGAACGTGGTGGGCCGCCCGCTGATCGGCCTGCTGTTTGGCGAGCGCTACCTTGCCGCCATCGACCTGCTGCTGCCCATCTCGTTCTATGTGGTGCCGGTGGCCTGCCTGACGATCCTCATCAACTACCTGATGCCGCTGGGCCGTTCAGGCTTCTTCGCCGTCAGCATGGCGGTGGGGTATCTGCTGATTTTTGTGCTGGTGTCCCGGTTCCATCACTCGGTGGCACAGATGTTGTACATCATGGGCGGCGGCCTGCTGCTGGTACTGGCAGCCAACCTGATCTACATCGCTCTTGCCCCGCAGAAAGAGAAAGCAACGGTATAAAAAAAGCTCCCCACCCGGGGAGCTTTTTGCTGTTTATGGGGCCGGACATTGCACAGTTTTTGCGCGAATAGTATGATTTTTTCCTTGCGCTTTTGCACAAAGGGGGGTATACTATAGATGGGATAGTCTGCACCGGTGGTTGCCCGCCGTGCAGCAAATTGAATGTGAGGTGTATCAGTTATGAAGGAACCTATGGTTATTACAATGGCACGTGAGTATGCTTCCGGCGGCAGCGAGATTGCCCAGGCCGTGGCCGATAAATTGGGTATCCCGCTGTACAATAAGGAGCTGATCACCCTGGCCGCCAAAAAGAGCGGCCTGACCGAGGAGGCCATCGCCGCCAGCGAGAACCAGCGCAGCGGCAGCCTGATCTACAGCCTGTACATGATGGGCAATACTATGCCCCTGGCCGATCAGGTGTACATTCTGCAGAGCAACGTCATCAAGGAACTGGCCTCCCAGGGACCCTGCGTGATCCTGGGCCGCTGCGGTGACTATGTTCTGCGGGAGCGTCCCAATGTGCTGCGCACCTTTGTTTATGCACCGGTGGCCGACCGTGTGGGGCGCGCAAAAGTTCGCCCCGAGGCCAAGGAGATGCCCGACCGCATGTGGGAAAGCCAACTGGCCAAGCACGACCGTGCCCGTGCCAGCTACTACAACTACTATACCGAGAACCGCTGGGGCGAAGCCAAAAACTATGACCTGTGCCTGAATGCCGCGCTGGGTCTGGACACCTGTGCCGACCTGATCGTGGATGCCGCCAAGGCCATGAACAAGTAAGGAGCGTGCTGCTATGCTGCGCTATGTCAAAAGCGGAATGATGCTGATGAGCATCGCCTATATCGTGCTGGGGCTGATGCTGCTCATCATGCCGGAAACCAGTCTGCTGTGGATCTGCTACGCCTTTGGCGTGGTGGTGCTTATCACCGGCATTGTCTGTCTGATCCAGTACGCCCGCATCCGGGGCACCGGCTTCACCGCGCCCTTTATGCTGGTGGGCGGCGTCATCACGGCAGGGCTGGGCCTGTTCACTTTAGCAAAACCCCAGGTGGTGGCCAGCTTTCTGCCGGTAGTGTTTGGCATCTTTATCGTGGTGGATGGTTGCAGCCGCATCGGCTCGGCTATTGACCTGGCAAAGCGCAAAGGCGAAAAGTGGTGGATGCTGCTGCTGTTCAGCATTGTGTCCATTGCGCTGGGTGCGCTGCTCATCTGGCACCCGTTCGGCGCGGCTGTCAGTGTGGTGATGCTCTGCGGCATCCTGTTGATCGTCGAAGGTGCGTTGAATCTTGGCTGTATCCTGTATGCGGCCATGGAGCTGCGCACGCTGGACCGCATGGCCAATGCCGCCGTCAACGCGACCCTGACCGCCCTGGGCGATGCCCTGGACGAAGCCGAGGCCGCGGGCACCGACATCGTGGACGTGACCCGGGACGGCGAACCTGTCGTGTACGATGCCGAGAGCACTGACGTGTCCGACGAGGACTCCAGCAAAACCTGACCGGGTGCCTGCACCCTGTTATAAATGTCCCCACATATTTTTAAAGGAGAGAACCCCCATCCATGTATGATCTGATCATCGTAGGCGCCGGCCCTGCCGGTATTTTCACCGCGCTGGAGCTGCTGCGCAAAAGCTGCAATCCCCACAAGATCCTGCTTATCGAAAAAGGCAAGCCTGTGGAAAAGCGCCACTGCCCCAAGGATAAAACCGGCGTCTGCGTAAACTGCAAGCCGACCTGCGCCATCACCACCGGCTTTTCCGGCGCGGGCGCATTCTCGGACGGCAAGCTGTCCCTGTCCTACCAGGTCGGCGGCGAACTGCCCGACCTGATCGGTGAGGACTTCGCCCAGGAACTGATCGACTACACCGATAAGATCTACCTGGAATTCGGCGCTGATCCGAAGGTAGAGGGCATCTACGAAGGCCCCGACATCAAGGACATCCGCAAGCGCGCTATCCAGGCGGGCCTGCAGCTGGTCGATTGCCCCATCCGCCACCTGGGCACCGAGAAGGCCCAGCAGCTCTACCTGAACATCCAGAACTATCTGGCCGACGCCGGCGTGGAGATGCTGTTCAACACCGAGTGCGAGAACATCATCCTCGAGGAATCCGTCTGCAAGGGTGTGCGCATCCGCGAGAAGGACGGATCCCGCGACATCTACGCCAAGCAGGTGGTCATCGCCACCGGCCGCCGCGGCGCCGATTGGCTGGAGAAGCTCTGCGCCGAGCACAACATTGCCCACAAGCCCGGCACCGTTGACATCGGTGTCCGCGTCGAGTGCCGCAACGAGGTCATGGAGAAGATCAACCAGGTCCTGTACGAGGGCAAGCTGATCGGCTACCCGGCCCCCTGGCACAACAAAGTGCGTACCTTCTGCCAGAACCCCGGCGGCTTTGTGGCCCAGGAAAACTACGACAACGACCTCGCTGTCGTCAACGGCCACAGCTTCAAGGAGAAGAAGAGCAACAATACAAACCTGGCCATTCTGGTCAGCCACAACTTCACCGAGCCGTTCAACCAGCCCATCGCCTACGCACAGAAAGTCGGCGAGTTGACCAATATGCTGGGTGCCGGCCACATCCTGGTGCAGCGCTACGGCGACATCCTGGACGGCAAGCGTACCTGGGCCAAGGAACTGGCCCGCACCAACGTGCGCCCGACGCTGAAGGACGCCGTGGCTGGTGACATCACCGCCGCCATGCCCTACCGCGCCATGGTCAACATCATCGAGTTCATCAAGATGATGGACGAGGTCGTGCCCGGCTTCGCCAGCCCCGAGACCCTGCTGTACAGCCCCGAGCTGAAGTTCTACTCCAACAAGGTCAAGATGGATACCGACCTGGAGACGAATATCGAGGGTCTGCACTGCCTGGGCGATTCCTCCGGCTGGACCCGCGGCCTAATGATGGCCTCCGTTATGGGCGTACTGATGGGCCGCAAGCTGATGGAAAAGCACGACTTTTGATTTGTAAACACATACTTGGCAGCCGGCCTTCGGGCCGGCTGTTTTGGCACCCCTGCAGTTTTGCCGGGGTGCTAAATTTTTTACAAAATCTACCGCCTCTCCTGGATTGTATTTTCTTTGACAAAATGATACACTATTCTTAATTAGTATCCTCTTAAAAGGCTCTCTCCGGGAGAGGGCTTTAAAGTCCAGTCATACATAAACGGCTATACACATTTTTATATATAGGGCAATACCGCATAATTCTAAGTGCCGATACGGCGAGCGAGGTGCCGCAGCTGCCGGAGCGGTGCTTAAGCCGCAAGGCGGGAATTGTGCGGTGTTGCCATAGACAAAGAGAGGGCATCATCGTGGCAGACGAACGCAAAGTATACCGCAGCCCGGCGCGTGCGCAAAGGGCTGCTTCCGGGGCCGGGCCGGCCCGGCAGCAGGGTGGGGCAGGTGTGCCGCCCCGTACACCCAAACAGCCGCCCAGAAAAACCAGCAAAAAGCGCCGCAGCCGGGCTGTTTTGGGCCTCTGCGCCGCCTGTCTGGTGCTGGTCATTGTGCTGGCTGTGGTACTTACCCGCTGCTCGGCTGGTCCCACCGGGCCTGCCAAGGCAGACTTCGGCACCCCGGCGGCTGCCTGGCAGAAGAATGAACGGGGCTACTACTTTAATGAGAGCGGCGAGGCTATGCCTGCCGCCGTGCTGAAAGGCATCGATGTATCGAAATATCAGGGCGCGGTCGATTGGGAAAAGGCCAAGAGCAACGGCGTCGACTTCGCCATCATCCGTTGCGGTTTCGGCGGTGAGTGGGACGGCCAGGAGCAGGGATGGAACCAGGACGATCCCCAGTGGCGCCGCAACGCTGATGAGTGCACCCGTTTGGGCATCCCGTTCGGCGCGTACATCTACTCCTACGCTACCACCGAGGACGAAGCCCGCAGCGAGGCCGACCACGTTGCCCGCCTGCTGGGCCTGGTTGCCCCGCCGCAGGAGGGACTCGAGGACTACACCGCCGCGCCCTACCGGCTGTCCTACCCCGTCTACTATGACCTGGAGGACAAGAGCATCAGCGGCATCTTCCCGGACGAAATGGCCGCCATCACCAAAGCGTTTTTTGACCGCCTGACCGAGCTGGGCTACACCGGCGAGCAGGGCATCTATGCCTCGCTGAACTGGGTGCGCGCCCGCTTCAGTGATGCGGCGTTCGACCCCTGGCGCGAGAATCTCTGGATCGCCCGCTTTGCGGACGAACTGGGCTACACCGGCACCTACGATATGTGGCAGTGCAGCTATTCCGAGCCTGGCGCGGACTACGGTGTCGAGAGCGAGACGGTGGATATTGATTTCGTCATGCGGCCGTTTGCTTTCGGCGAAATTTCCAGCTGCAACGGCAAAACGGCCACGCCGATTCTTGTCAACGACACCCGCCAGACGGAGCTGCATCTGGACGGCAAGGATGCCTACGCGAACCTGACCACCAACCAGCCGGACGAGGAAAATGGCGGGCAGAAAATTTTCTGGACCACCAGCGACAAGAGCGTGGCGACCGTGGATAAGCACGGCCTTGTGCGCGCCAAGGCCGACAGCGGCGAGTGTACCATCACCGCCACGCTGGCCGACGGCACCGAGAGCATCCAGTGCCTTGTGCGGGTGGGCGACATCACCGTGCCCATTTTTGCCACCGGCTCCCTGGCGGGCCAGCGGGCCAACGACAACGTCAGCCTGGCCGATGTGGCCGCGCTGAAAGCCAGCACGCCGGATTCGATCCTCGTGGACGCGGGCGGCAGCCTGCACGGCACCACCGTGGCCAGCATGACCGGCGGCATGGATATGCTCAGCAGCTTTTCCGCTGCCGGGTACGACCTGCAGGCCTTCGGGGCCGAGGACCTGGCCTACGGCATCTCCCGCCTGCGCAGCGACGCCAATATGGGAAGCGGTCCGTCGCTGGCTGCCAATCTGCGGGATTCTGACGGTGCAGCGATCTTCTACCGCTCTACCAGCTGGAACCGCAACCGCATCACCAACGGCATGAACTACGTAATCACCCGTGCGGGCTACCGCATCGGGTTCTTCTCGCTGGCCGATGCCGACACCGTCAACAACAAGATCAGCCTGGTCAACGAGGAAACGCCCTTTGCCAACGACCTGACCCAGACCGCCAGCGAACAGGTGGCTGCTTTGCAGGCCCAGGGCGTGGATGCCATCATCTGCATCGCCACCCCCGGCGTGGACACCGCCGCGCTGCAAACCACGCTGAAAGACCTGGGCGTGACCGCCATCGTGGACGGCAGCAGTAGCGCCAGCGGCCAGGATACTCTCTATCGCGCCGGTGCGGCGCTGGGACTGGACGGTGTGGCCCGCTTTGACCTGGTGTTCACCCAGGGCGGCGGTGTGGCCGTGCGCGGGGCCGACACTGTGACCGCCGATACGCTGCAGGCCAGCCGCTCCACCTGGGAGAGCCTGACCATCACGGCCGATGACACCCAGACCGGCGGCGATGCTGCCGACCCGGACAAGGACACCGAGGCTGTGGGCGGAAAGGATACCAGCACCCCCGCGGAGACGGTCGACGAAGCCCAGCAGCAGGGGGCCGAGGCCTACGCCTACGCCGCCGCCAAGCTGGCCGGGCTGGATGCCGACGACCAGAGCATCTACTACACGCCGCTGTTCACCTACGCGGCCAACCCGGACGCTGAAAAGACGATCAGCTTCGCCAACTATCTGGCGGCGCTGTATCAGGAAATCGCTGAGAACGACCGCGACCACTGGCCCGAGGGCTGGACCGGCAGCGAGTTCACGGCACTGGCAGGCAATGTGGGCGAGCCGGAGTACGGCGACATCAGCCGCGGCACGCTGCTGGACCTGCTGCCCAAGGCAGCCCGGGTGCAGCTGGTTTCGGTCAGTGCCGACACCGCCCGCACGCTGGCAGGCCTCGACGGTGTCTCCCGCACCTATCAGGAATCCCTGAGTGAGTACGAACCGGCAGGGGATACCGTGCTCATCGTTACCGACACCCAGACGTTGGCCGCCATCGGCACCGAAAATTACACGGTGCTGCGCGATTACGGCGATGTGTACTGGGATGTGCGCATGAACATCAACGATTTGACCGAGAACTTTACCACCGATTTCATCCTGCCCGAAGCCCCGCGATATGGCGTCGGACGGAATAACAAGTAAAAACGGCAGCGAGCCGTAAAATTTGATCGTAGAGGAATCTAAACGATTTTCTATGGGGAGGCGTATTCTATGAAGCTTACCTTTTTAGGCGCTGACCGTGAGGTTACGGGCAGCTGTACCCAGCTGGAAGCTGCAGGACATCGTATCCTGATCGACTGCGGCATGGAGCAGGGCCGCGACGTCTACGAAAACGCCGACCTGCCCTATGCCCCCGGCACCTACGAAGCTCTGCTGCTGACTCACGCCCACATCGACCACTCGGGCCGCATCCCGTACCTGTACAAAAACGGCTACCGCGGCCCCATTTACACCACCGACGCCACCCGCGACCTCTGTGCCATCATGCTGGAGGACTCGGCCCATATCCAGGAGCAGGAGGCTGAGTGGAAAAACCGTAAGGCCATGCGCAGTGGTGCCGAGATGGTCGAACCCGATTATACCGTCGAGGATGCCGAGAAGGTCATGCAGCAGTTTGTGCCCTGCCCCTATGAGACCTGGCAAAACCTGTTTGACGGACCAACGGGTAAAATCGAGATGCGCTTTACCGATGTAGGCCACCTGCTGGGCAGTGCGTCCATCTCGCTGCGCGTGACCGAACCGGGCAAGCAGCCGGAGATCATCGTTTTCTCCGGCGATATTGGCAACACCCACCAGCCGCTCATCAAGGACCCCGCCAACCCCGGCCACGCTGACTACCTGATTATGGAGTCCACCTACGGCGACCGCAGCCACGGCCCCAAGCCGGACTACCTGGGCGAGTTGACCGATGTGCTGCAATCTACCTTTGATAAGGGCGGTAACGTGGTCATCCCCAGCTTTGCGGTGGGCCGCACCCAGGAGCTGCTGTATTTTCTGCGGCAGATCAAGGCCGAGGGCCGCGTGACCGGCCACGGAAACTTCCCGGTCTACGTGGACAGCCCGCTGGCCAGCAAGTCCACCACTATCTTCCGCGAGAATTTCAGCGAGTGCTATGACGAGGAAGCCCTGGCCCTGGTGCAGGCAGGCCGGAACCCGCTGCAGTTCCCCGGCCTGCACATCAGCGAGACCAAAGAAGAATCCATGGCCATCAACGGAGACCCCGTGCCGAAGGTCATCATCTCGGCGGCGGGCATGTGCGACGCGGGCCGCATCCGCCACCATTTAAAGTATAACCTTTGGCGGCCGGAGTGCACCGTGCTGTTCGTGGGCTACCAAAGCCCCGGCACGCTGGGCAACGCGCTGGTCAACGGCGCGCAGGAAGTCAAGCTGTTTGGCGAGCCGGTGCAGGTCAAGGCGAGCATCCGGCAGCTGAGCGGGCTTTCCGGCCACGCCGACAAGGAGGGCCTGGCCGCCTGGCTGCATGCCTTTGACGAAAAGCCGAAGTTCGTCTTTGTCAACCATGGCGAGGATGCCGTGGCTGCCCACTGGGCCGAAAAGCTGCGGGCCGAAGGCTACGAGGCCGACGCGCCCTACAACGGCGCTGTCTGGATCGTCAGCGATGGCCGCGCCGCCTGCGCCGAGACCGGCAACACGCAAAAAATCGTCAAGACCCGCACTGAAGCCAATGTGCGCACCAGCGCCGCTTACGACCGCCTGGTCAATATGGGCCAGCGTTTGATGGAAGTCATCCGCCACAACCAGGGCGGCGCCAACAAGGACCTGGCCAAGTTCGCCAGCCAGATCGCCAGCTTGTGCGATAAGTGGGATAGATAAA
>ERZ1034913.1271-NODE-1271-length-15850-cov-6.821273_pt1 | contig 15850 bp, 16 predicted proteins | sample MGYA00520697_ERZ1034913 | MGnify/ENA primary metagenome ERZ1034913 (study PRJEB33766, sample SAMN09781786) | gut metagenome | biome: gut microbiome | host: Homo sapiens | place: Madagascar | study: EMG produced TPA metagenomics assembly of the PRJNA485056 data...
GCTTCCATCGCGGAAGAAGATACGCTGCAAAAGGCGGCGCTTCTTCACCCGCAGCTGGTGTAGCGGGTGCGCAGAAACGGGTGAAATCGTGCTACCCGAAGCGGGTGAGCGTTGCGTTTCCCCAGGTGAAGGGCGTGTTGCTGAGGCAGGCCGCAAGCGGCGGCAAAGCCGCACGCCTTGCCTGCGCGCGACCTGCCTACGCGCGCGTGCTATCATGCTCCGCAAGAAAAAAGGGACGGGGAGGACCACCATGGCAATGGAGAAAACCAACACCGCCCGGGCTGCGAAGGGCGGCGCAGCGGGCAACGCGCGCGTGCCCGCGCCCGCTGAGCGGGCCGCCAGGGAGGCAGCTCGCGCAAGCGTGCAGGGCGAGGGAAGGCTGCGCTGGGCTTCCATCGGCATATGCTGCACGCTTGCCTGGGCCTTCTTGATCAACGCCGCCAGCAGCGCAACACCCGGCGGCGAGCTGTCGTGGCAGGCCTCCTATTTGGTGCTGGCCGCGGCCATGGTGGTGTTCGGCGGCATCGCGCACAAGGCGCCGGCTTTTCTGGAGTCCGCCGCGGCCGGCTACATAGCCGCGGGCCTGGGCGCGGCGGGGTCGGCGGTGCTCGTGCTGTCGTTCTCCACTCCGGTGCTGGCGTTCGCGCAGGCTCCGGCGACCATCCTGTGTTCGTGCGTGCTGGGCTGGCTGTACCTGCAGTGGGGGCGGTTCTATGTGCGACTCAACATCCGCACGGCGGTCGGCTGCCTGTTCATCGCCAACATCGCCGGCTCGCTGCTGAAGTGCCTGGCGCATTTCAGTCCGCTGCCCCTGGAGTGCGCCATCACCATGGTGCTTCCCGTTGCGTCCATGCTGCTGTGCCGCATGACGCTCATCGACGCCCCGCGCTCGGGCCGCGCCGCCGTGCGCTTCGAGTCGCACAACCTGTACGGGCTGTGGAAGGTGGCCGCCGCCGTTGCGGCCCTCAGCTTCGTGACCGCGTTTCTGGTGGGGAAGTCCTACGGCAACCAAAGCTCCGCCCCCGCCGACGTGTTCCTGCTCGGGCGCGCGTGCGAGGTGGTTATCTCCGCCGTGGTATTAGGCCTGGTCATCGGGGCAAAAAAGTCGTTCAACTTTGCGCAGCTGTGGCGCATCGTGCTGGTGCTGCTGGCGCTTGACGTGCTGTGCCAGGCTCTCCTACCGCAAATCAGGGTGATTCGCTGCGTGGAGAGCAGCGCATGGGACCTGCTGGTGCTGTTCACCTGGCTTACCGTGGCCGATATCGCGAGACATGCGCAAGCAGACCCGCCGATGGTGTTCGGTGTGGGCTGGGCGTTCTACACCGCGTCGTTTGCGGTGGGGTCGATCGTGGCCGGGGCGCTTGCGGCGGCCGACGTCGATGTGGCCACCACCACGGTGCTCATGTTCGCGCTGGCGCTGGTGGGCACGTTCTGCCTGGAGCTGCGCGACCAGGACACGAAGTGGATCTTCGCCGAGCTTTCCGGCGAACGCGCCAGCGCGCCGGAGGACCATCGCAGCATCGACGAGCGTTGCGACGCCGTCGGCCGTGCGCACGGCCTGACGCCGCGCGAGCTCGAGGTGATGAAGCTGCTGTGCAAGGGCCGCACGAAGTCCTACATTGCCGAAACGCTGTACCTCACGGAGAACACGGTGCGCAGCCACGCGAAACACCTCTACACCAAGCTCGACGTGCACAGCAAGCAGGAGCTCATGGACCTGGTGGACGCATAGACGGCAGCGTGCCGCAGGCGAGTTTCGGCACGATTCCGAGCTTTCCGAATCGGCTGGAGCGTTAGACGCTACGGAAAATGCGAAAACGTGCCAGAGTGGCACGAAATGCAAGATTCCGGATACGGAAAGTCGGAAATCGTGCCAACCCTGAGCGCGTAAAACGCTGTGTAGCTGCTAGCGGCAAGCTGATGTCGTTGTGCGGCGGGGGCTGGATGGGCAACGGCTCCTCGCGACCTCGGGATTCTCAGGGCGCGTAAGGGTCCTGGCCGATACCTGGTCAACGAGGCGTTCCGCGGCATCGGGTCTTATCGAGCTTGCGCTCGACCGTGCGACGGGGTACCCGGAGGGAGTGAAAGGTAACGAAAAGCCCAGCCTGCGTTCGCGGGCTGGGCTTTTACGTTTAGGGTATATTCGATTCGCGTCCTACTAGCAGCAGCGCACTTATGCAGCCACGTCCTCGCGGCGAGCCATGGCGCGCTCGTAGTCCTTCGTGCCTACGAACACCTCGTGCTTGTAGGGGTTCACGCCCAGCTTCTTGGCGCGGTAGGCCACGTAGCCCACGGCGGCCACGTTCGCGGCCAGTGCCAGCACGCTGACGACCAGGTTCACGTCGGGGTTGTTCACCGATTGCACGGCGAAGATGGAGTCGTTGGCGAACATGGGCACCACCTGGCAGAACATGCACCACAGGCTCAGCGTGTAGGCGCGGTTTTGGATCCAGCCGCCCTTGTTCCACAGCATGCCGGCCACGGTGGGGGCCAGAAGCAGCGCCAGGCCGCAGTACCAGGAGTGCGTGGGCAGGCAGTTGTAGGTGTAGCAGAAGTTCCAGATGTCGTAGGAGATGATGAACACCCACGTCATGTCGGGCCACAGCATGTCCTGCTTCTTCTTGGACGTGTAGATACCCCACCAGCCGGTCATGACGAAGATGTTCAGGAGGCCGGCGATGCCGTTGAACACGTTGTGCCAGCCGCCGTACAGGGTGACGCCCTCGGAGGACACCCACGTGGTGCCGAACGCGCGCACGGCGCTTTCGAAGTCGCTGACCACGGCGATCAGGATGTTGATGGCCACGATCACGAACGGGAAGCACTTGAACCAGTCGGCGTTGCCCAGCTTGCCCCAGTGGTACTTCAGAATCATGAAGCCGATGCATCCGGCGGTTGCCGCGTAGAGCTTCGCGTAGTGGAACCAGCTGTTCATGTACAGGTACGTCGGGTTGTTCAGCGCCCAGTCGGCCCCGGCGGCGGCGCCGGCGTAGATGGCGATGAAGTAGCAGGTCAGGATGGCGGGGATCACCAGGAAGCAGGTGATGCCGCCGGCCTTCGTGCGTCGTGCGACCTCGTTGAACCCGATGAGCGCCAGAAACACCACCACCCATCCGATCCACTGGTAGACGGCGGTGTCGCCGTAGACTTGGAACAACATGATGACCTCCCTTGAGTCGATACGCTCTCGCATCCGGCGTTTCGGGCGCACGATGCCCGGGGCCGTTTGCGATGCCCCTTTCACCAGGCGTTTTGCCTGGTTGTTCCCTGTGTTGATTGGTAACCGTTAACCGGTTTGCACCGGTTTTCGTATGGTTTCGCGTTCCATGTGCAGCGTTTGCGCGATGATGTCGCACAACACCTCGTTAGGCGCGTCGCGGTGCGTCCGCACGTAGCCGCAGATGCCCATGATCAGTATGTAGAACGTCTCGTAGACGTGGTCGATGTCGATGGGGTGGTTTTGCGCGTAGTCCTGCACGGTGGTTTCCACGAAGTAGGCGGCCATGCGGTCGGCCACGCGGTTGATGAACTCCAGGTACAGCGACGCGTTCTCGTGCGTGTCGAGCGCCCGGCGGAAGCTGGAGTGTTCGAAGACGCCCACGCGCATGATGGTGACCACGCCCGCCAGGCTGCCCTCGATGTCGCCGGGGGTACGCTGCTCGTTCCATAACTGCAGCGACTCGATGTAGTCGTTCACGAAGTCGTCGATGACCGCAGACGTGACCTCCTGCTTGTCGCGGAAGTAGTGGTAGAACAGCGACCGCGCCACGCCGCAGCGTTCGCTGATGTCCTTCACCGTCGTGGCGGATAGGCCCTGCTCCTCGTAGAGCTGCCGCGCCGCGTCGACGATCTGCTGCCGTCTTTCGTCGCTCATCCGTGCCACCTCCCCTTGGTGCGCGTTTGCTGCGTCGTCGCGCGCCGTGCGCGTTGCGTTTCCCCGTTCCCTTTGGGGCACGTGTTGCTGCGCGCGTTTCGCATTTCCCCGGGTGCGCATCCGCGGCGTGCGGGTGTTTCCCCAAGTGCGCGCTTTGTTTTCCCCTTGGCGCGCATCGCGTTTCCCGTTCCCCTCGGGTACTTGCGATGGCCATAGCATACGGGGCGCGTTGACGTGGCGTCAATGAACACATTTGCAGAAACGTCAAACATTTGATGGAGAAATCTTGCTACTATGCGGCCATCACGTTCACAGATGCAATGAAAAGCATGCAAGTGTGAAAGGAGGGCGTGATGGAGACGAACGAACAGGCGAAGGCGAAGGGTGGCAAGCGCCGCCGGGCCCCTATCGTGTGCGCGGTGGTGGCCGTGGTGCTCGTGTGCGCAGGCGGCGGGTTCTACGTGTGGCACAACCAGCCGAGCTTCTGCAACGCTATCTGCCACGAGCCCATGGACTACTACGTGGACGGCTACTACGGCGAGGGCGATGCGGCCCATGCGCAGCTGGCCGTGGCGCACCAGCAGGAGGGGGTCACGTGCCTGCAGTGCCATGAGGCTACGCTTGAGGCCCAGGTCAACGAGGGTACGGCGTGGGTTTCCGGGGCGTTTGAGACGAACGCCGACGGCAGCCTGGCGCCGCAGCTGATCACCGCGGACAAACAGCAGTGCGTAACCGCCGGCTGCCACGACTGGAACGACGTGGTCGCCGCCACCGAGGACTGGGGCGGTCAGGCGGGCGTGAACCCGCATAGGTCGCATCAGGGCGAGGCCATCGATTGCAGCAACTGCCACAGCGTGCACGGCCAGTCGATCATGTACTGCAACACGTGCCATAGCTGGGAGGTGCCGGAGGGCTGGAGCAGCCCGGCCAAGTAGCGCAGTTCCGCTTGCCGCGTTTCGGCAAGCCGGTTTCGGAAAGGAAGGACCGACATGAGGAAGACGACAGCAGCGGCCTGCGGCGCAACGGTGCTTGTGCTGGGGCTTTCGGGTTGCGGCGCATCGTTCGAAGGTTCGGGGTCCAAAGACGCCGCAAGCGCCGAGCAGCTTGCCATGCATGCCGACGATCCGTGGGACGCGGTGGTGCAGATCGACCCCGTCAAGAAGTGCGACACGCCGTTGCGCGACGGGGTGTACACGGGCACGGGCAAGGCAATGGCTGGCAACGTGATCGTCACGCTTTTGGTTGACGACAACCGTATCACGTGCCTGGAAACCGCCCAGGACGGCGAAACGCAAAGCGTCGGCGGGTTCGAGGCGGTGCGCGATGGCACCTTCGCCAAGATGATCGAGGCCGCGCAGGGCTCGGACATCGACACCGTCAGCGGGGCCACCATTACCACGGCAGGCGTGAAGCAGGCCGTCGACGACGCCCTGGCCCAGGCGGCGGATGTGCCCGCCGACCAGGCGAAATCGGGCAACTAGCGAAAGGGGAGGACATGAGCAAGCATGATAGCGAAGCGCGCGGCATCACGCGACGCGGCTTTCTCAGCGCCGCTTGCGCCGTAGTGGGCGGCACGGCGGCGACGGCGGCCATGCCCGCGGCAGCGCTGGCTGTGGAGCAGGGCGTCATCGGCGATTGGGCGGCCGATGGCTCGAAAAACGTCGCCGTACCCGACAGCGCCGCCACCAACGGCAGCGGCGCGGACGGCACGTACCGCGAGCACAACGCCGCGGCGTTCCCGGCAAACGACGCCACGCCCATCGCCCCGCGAGCGGTCCCCGAAACGTGGGACTACGAGTGCGACGTGTGCGTGGTGGGCGCGGGCGGCGGCGGGCTGAACGCGGCTGCGCGCGCGGCCGAGCTGGGCGCCGACGTCATCTGCGTGGAGGCGCTGGGTTTGCACGGCGGCAACGCGCAGTCCGCGGGCATGTGCGGCATCCTGGGCGGGTATTCCGGCCAGAACAAGAAGCACTTCGCCTTCCCCAGCTACCCCTTCGACGCGCAGGCGCTGACCGATTGGGCCATGGACGAGTACCATTACGCGGCCGACCCGAAACTCATCTACAAGATCGCCAGCGAAGGCGGCAAAAGCTTGGACTGGATGGCCGACTGCGGCGTGCGTTGGCGTTTGGGCGAGGTGCCGGTGTACGTGGCGCCGAAGAACGCCACGCTCGACCACCACGTGCTGAAGATGAAGGACGCTACCGACGCCATGTTCGCCTTCGGTCAGAGAAACGGCGTGCGCTACAAGTTCCAGTGCCCGGCAACGGCGCTGGTGCGCGACGATTCGGGGCGCATCGTGGGCCTGGTGGCGCGCGAGGATTTCGACCATGAGGTGTACATCCACGCCAAGGGCGCCGTCATCCTGACGGCCGGCGGCTTCTGCAACAACAAGGCGCTGCTGGAGAAGTACATCCCCACGGCGGCCATGGGCTGCGCGTCAAGCTACCTGGTGGGCGGCGAAACGGGCGAGTGCTTCCGCATGGGCCTGGGCGCGGGCGCCGACGTGTCGGGATTCAACAGCTCGGCCAGCTTCGACGGCGGTGTTGACTGGCAGGCCGAAGGCGGCCAGTGGGCGCGTTTCCTGTACGACGGCATGACGCAGCTCTCGCGCCAGCCGTGGCTGACCATCGACCGTTGCGGCAACCGCCTTCGTTATATGGACAGCCGCGTGGCCGAGGACGGGGCGAACGCCATCTACGCCCTGGGCGACCTGGCCACCATCCAGATGACGCCTCCGGGGCATCGCAGCTACATCATCTTCGACGCCGATTACGAGGATCATCTGGCGGGGTTCGCGCAGGAGCATTGCCGCAAGCTCATCACGCCCGACCTGGAGCAGATCGACAAGGTGCCCGAGCATTACCGCGACTGGCACCACGGCGTGCAGGACGCCATCGACGCTGACGTGCTCAAGCGTCGCGACACGCTTGAGGAGCTGGAGGCCGACCTGGGCTTCGCGCCCGGCGTGCTCACCGAGGCGGTGGCGAAGTGGAACAAGTGCTGCGAGCGCGGCGAGGACGACTTCATGTACCCTATGCCGCCCGAGTGGCTGCACGCCATCGTGAAGCCGCCGTTCTACGGCTGCCGCATCGGCGGCAACCTGTACGGCACGAAGGCCGGCCTGCTGATCAACGACCAGATGCAGGTTGTGGGAACGAACGGCCTGGTCATCCCCGGTCTGTACGCCGGCTGGCACACCGCCGGCGGCGCGTGCGGCGAGAACAGCTACATCGGCGACCCGATCCTGGGCTCGCTCATGGGCGACGTGGGCCTGGCATTCTGTGGCGGGTACCTGTGCGGCACCTCGGCCGTGGAACACGAATTGCAAGGCGCGAAGTAGGGAAGGGGCGTGACGAAAATGAAGGATTCCATGCGCACGATGGCGCGATCGTACGCCATCTTGTTCGCCATCGCGCTGGTGGTGGCGCTGCTTGCCCGCATCGGGCTGGCGGTGATGGACGCGGCCGGGTGGCTGGCGTACGACTACATCTCGGCGTCGGGCGTGCCCATGCTCGACGTGATCTGCTCGATCTTGACCGGCTCGGCGTTCGTTGCGTTTCTGTTCGCGGCGGCGCTCACGCTGATGGTGTCGGCGGCCGGCGCGGTGCTGCAGGCGGCGCTGTTCGAGAAGGGCGTCGAGGGCGCCGGCAAGCCGGCGGCGGCGTTTCTGTGGGGCTGGGCCGCGGCGGCGGTGTCGCTGGTGTGCCTGCTGGTGGTAGCCAGCGGCATTTTGAGCGGTGTGCAGGTGGGCTCCATGAGCAGCAAGCTGCCGGGCGCGGGCGCGCTCGTGCTGGCGGCGGTGTGCTTCACGGCGTTTTTGGGCACGCTTCTGGGTGCGGCTTCGCAGGTCATGTGCGCGTGCATCTCGCGTGCGGGCGGGCGTGCGAGCTGGAACCTGGTGGGCGCGGCGGCTGCGTGCGGCGCGGTGTTCATGGTGCTGACGGTGCTCACGTTCGCGGCCATCAACACGGCAAGCCCGAATGTGGCGGCTGTGGGCGGCCTGCTGGCGGTTGACTGCGTGGTGAACGTGGCGCTGCTGCTGGCGGCGGGCAAGTTCACGAAGTAGGGAAGGAGTGCGAGAGGGGCTTTTGTGGGAGCGCAAAAGCCCCTTTTCGGCGTTGTGCGGGGGAGTTGGAAGGAGGCGCATTGTGCGCGAGCTTGGTTCCGCGACGTTTCGGGCGTTTGATACCGTGTGCGCCGTGTCGGCCGATGTCGACGCGGCAGCGTTGCGCGAGGTTGAGGCGCTTTGCGCGCGATACGAGCTGCTGCTGAGCCGCTTCAACCCGGAAAGCCGCCTGTTCGCGCTCAACGCCGCCGCGGGCGAGTGGGTTGACGTGGGCGACGAACTTGCTAGTGTTTTGCGCGCTGCGCTGGGATATTGCGAGCGCACGGGCGGGCTGTTCGACATCACCATGGGAGGCGTGTGCCGCCTATGGGATTTCAAGCGCGGCGTTGTGCCGGACGATGCCGCCATCGCTAAGGCGCTTGCGCACGTCGGCTGGCGAAGCGTGCAGGTCGAAGGGGTGCGGGCGCGCATCGTCGATCCGCAGGCAACGATCGACCTGGGCGGTATGGCAAAGGGATATATCGCAGACAGAGTGATTGACCTGCTGAAATGCCGCGGCGCAACCACCGGCGTGATCAACTTAGGCGGCAACGTGGCGTGCTTGGGCAGCAAGCCCGACGGCAGCGCATGGAACGTAGGCCTGCGCGCGCCCGTCCCCTCGGCCGGCAGCTTGCAAGCCGCATCGTTCGCCAGCGTTCCCGTGCGCGGGAAGTCGGTAGTGACCAGTGGCGTCTACGAGCGCGCCTTCGTGCGCGACGGTCGCGTGCTTCACCACATTCTGGACCCCCGAACAGGCAAATCGGCGGAAACGGATGTGCTGTCCGCAACCGTCATAGCCGACAAGTCGCTCGATGCCGACGGCTACACCACCGCGCTCATCATCATGGGCGCCGAGCAAGCTCTAACCTTCGCCGAGCAAACCCCCGGCATAGAGGCCATCCTCCTAACCACCAACGCCCGCCTGCTAAAAACCACCGGCATAATCACCAAAGGCGTAAGGCTGCGAGTTGGGTAGGTGATGATTTTCTATGCTACAATATTAATTATTTTGTAGCATAGAAAATCAAGGAGGGGACTACGGACGCGTTTGCTGAGATAGCGGCGGCGAATGGAGGATACGTGACCGCTTCGGAAGTCGAAGCGAGGGGTATCCAGAATCGCGAACTCGCCAATGCAGTAAACCGCGGCGAGCTTGTCAAGACGGCGCGCGGCCTCTATTGCACGCCCGAAACTTGGGAAGACGAGTACGTAAGAGCCCAGCATCGCTTCGCCCGTGGCATCTTCTCTCACGACACGGCGCTTTACTTGCTCGGCTTGTCCGATTCCGCCCCCGAATCGCTCGCAATGACTTTCCCTAGGGGCTATAACCCGTCTTCTGCGAAGAAGTCAGGTATCATCACGAAGTCATCGCCCGCCGAGCTACACGAACTCGGTTGCATTGAGCTAGGCACGCCGTATGGCAACATCGTGCGTGCCTATAACGCCGAACGTACCTTATGCGATATGCTGCGCGGCACGTCGTCGCCCGACCTCCAACTGCTTTCGCCGGCATTTCGCTCGTATTTGTCATCGCGAGAAAAGAACCTGCCAAAACTGCAATCGTACGCCAAAGCGCTTGGAGTCTCCCCCAAAGTAAGGAAGTACACGGAGGTGCTGCTATGAACACGAGAAACGCGATGCAACTCAAAGCGCTTATCAATAACAAGGCGAAGGCAGCACACGTGTCTAAACATTCATATGCGGCCGATATCACGTTTCAGGAAACGCTTGATGCCGTTCGCGACCTTACATCAGTTGTCTTTACGTAATGGCAGCTGCATTCGCTGAATCTTGTAGTTACACACGTAAGGAGGGTGCTTGTGTCGATTTGCGCTTCCGTTGAGGAGATGACGAATGCAGCTGCATTCGTCGAAACGGTTCTGGCTGCTCAGGAGCCTGTTTTCGTTATGAAAGACGGGCGAGAGGCGATTGTATCCATGTCTCCGGAAGCATACGAGAGCTTGCTTCGAAAAGCGACCCGCGCCCGCCTATATGATGTCGTCGATTGCGGATTGAACGACGTGCAAACCGGTCGAACGGCAGACGCGAAGAGCGTCACCGCAAACCTACGAGCGGCATACCTCGATCAGCTCTTGTCAACGCCCACCTGCTAAAAACCACCGGCATAACCACCGAAGGCACGGGGCGCTAACTAAGCCGTTTACGCTTGATTGCTTTCATATAGTTGTTTTTAAACGCATGAGCATTGCCGAACATTTTTATATCGGTACGCGTCGCTTCCTTGTTGCGGTATTTTTCCGCCGTTAGCTCAAGCGTGCACAGCATGTCAGCGGCTTGCGCGAGCATGAAATCAGCAGCATTGGTTTTACGAAACAAGACGCTTTCCTTCGAGAGTGCGTATTCGACGGCACCGCGCAGCGCGTGCGCGACGATTTCCTGCCCGTTGTCGTAGTAGATTTTCACCTTGTCGTACGACTGGAAAAACTCTAGGTTGTCGAAGAGCAGGGTAATGATGTCGCGCTTCATTTTTGTGGCAAGCTGGGTGCTGCCTCCAACTTCTTTACGCTTATACAAGAACGTCTGATATGTGATGGGGAGTTTTTGGACGCTGATGAAGAACAAGGTAAGGTGCGACTTCCTCGTTTCGAAATCCATGTACTCGAAATCGTCGTGCCCAGTCATAATAGGGCCAGCGTGAAAAGGCACTTCGTCAAGGTTGCGATCAGCAAGGCCTTTACGATGTCTGATCAAATGCTCTTCTAGGCTAAATGACTGGTCATGAAAGACAAGCGTGAGTACGTAGTATTTCGAATGGCCGTCCTGCCCGCCAGATTCATCGACAAAGATACTGATTTCGCGCAATGCCCCTCCTAAATATAAAAAAATGCGGGAGGACACCCCCCCGCTACTTGGAGGAAACATCAAGCGATGTCTCCAATATCTTTTTACCACGCCAGCCATGCTCTTGTCTAGGCTGTTTCGAAGATTCACGAGTGCCGCATTCAATCATGGAGGGCAACGTAGCTTGTAAGCCCTAGACGTTTTGTTCGTGTTGTAGCCCTTCTCTGATTGATTCGAACACTTCATTGTGCTGGTATCTCAGGGATGTTTCCTCGGCTTGCGCGTCGGCGGCATCAAGTGCTTCCTCGACGTTGCCGTTTTCTACTTCGGCGATCACCTCTTCGTAGCCTTTTAGCGCTGCGAAGGGCATGAACTGGCTGCCGCGGTCGGGCGAGGGGACCGACACGCGCACGCCGTCGGCGGCTACGCGTTGCGCTATGCGGTCGAGCACCTGCGCGCGGTATTCGCGCTCGTCGGCCGACAGGCCCGGCCACACGTCCGGCGTGGGCAGACCGGCGGCAACGCGCGCCTGATCAGGGCTAAGCACGATGCCCGCCTACCTGGTTGTTGCGCTCCATGGCGTTCGCCTCCTCCTTCAAGCTTGTGGCTTTCAACAGCGCGTTCGCGCCGAACCGCTTGCGCACGTCCACCATGGCCCGCGACAGGGCTGCCTGCTTGCGCTCGTTCGCGGCGTCGTCGAACAGCGTGGGCTGCACCTTTTCGGCGGGCATCAGGTCCGCCAGCGCTATGTTCACGCGGCGGATGGAAAGCCCTGGCGTTACGCGGGCGCGGTAGATTTCCAGTACGGCGTCGGTCAACGCATCGACGGCGTTGGTGGGCTTGGGCAGCTTCGCCGACCCGCCCGCACCGGCGGCCGCGGCGCCGAACGGCCCGCATTTCTCCCACGATTGGTGAGGGAAATTGCTGGCCGAGTACCCCACGTACACGCTTGCCACCTGGGCGCATAGGCCTTTCTCCACCAGCTCGAGCGCGCTACCCAGAACCATCTCGCGCAGCAGCGTTTCCACCTCGCGGCAGCTGTAGTCGCGCATGAGCACCTGCCCGTTGGTCAGCGAATGGCCGCGCGGGCGATAGCTGCGCGCCTGTTCGACGGTGCACGCCTCCAGGCCCCACGCGTGGTCGATAAGGTATTCGGCGTTTTTGCCGAACTCGTGGCGCAGCACCTTGGGGTTGACGGCGCAAACCCCCGCAAGGTCGTACGCGCCGTGCTTGGCCAGGCGGCGGGCGATGCCCGGCCCAATGCCCCAGATGTCGGTGATCGGGCGGTGGAACCAGATTTCGCGCTTGAACGATTCGTCGTCAAGCTGCCCGATGCCGTCGCTGGCGTGCTTCGCGCAAATGTCGAGCGCCACCTTCGCTTGGAACATATTCGGCCCGATACCGGCCGTGGCGGTGACGCTGGAAACCTCGAAGGCGCGCCGCATCAGGCGTTTTGCGAACGTACGCGCGTCGGTGCGGTAGAGGCGCAGGTAGGGCGCGGCATCGATGAAGCACTCGTCGATGGAGTACACCTGCAGGTCCTGCGGGCTGACAAGCTCAAGATAGCTGCCCACGATCTCGCCGCTGACCTGCATATATCGTTTCATGCGGGGGATGGCGGTCAGGTACTCGATGCCCGGCGGGATGTCGCGCACACGGCAACGGTTGCGCACGCCGGCGGCCTTCATGGCGGGCGTGATGGCAAGGCAAATGGTATTCGCGGAGCGGTCGGGGTCGGCCACCACCAGGTTGGTGGTGAACGGGTCAAGGCCGCGATCGGCGCATTCCACGCTGGCGTAAAACGACTTCAAGTCGATGCATATAACGCAACCCGAGGTTTTGCGCAAATCCGTCACCCGCCAATCCTTTCCGTTTCTCCATCGTTTGTTCGCTAGCAATTTTCGAACGCGCGTTCGATAATACCATAGCGATGGATTTTATGACGAAAGACGGCGAAAGACGAGGCGTGCACAAAATGTACGTCAACGTCGTGCTGCACGTGAACGATGAAGGGCGTATCGACCCGCTGGCGGTCATATGGCCTGATGGGCGCACGTTTCGCATCGACGAGGTGCTCTACCGCGGAGAGCCGGGGCAAATGCAGAAGGGAGCGAAAACGTCGCGCTTCCGCATCCGTTTCGGGCGGAAGGAAACCAACCTATACCTGGAGCGCCGACAAGGCTCGCCGGCGCTCGGCACCCCCGACGTCGACCGCTGGTGGGTCAACGCCATCGACAACACCCCAACCAAGCCCAGCTGCTAGGGGAGCGGGGTGTTGTTCAGTGGCAGATAGCCGGCAGCCCGCGGCGGGCGATCGCAATATGGATTAGATTCCGTAAAATACGACATTTCCGATGAAAATGGATTTCAATCCATTTTCATCGGTGATTTCGGCATTTTATGGAATGTATTCCATTTCTATAGCTTCGCTACGGCATCACAAGCGCCGCGATAGGGGACGGAGCGCAAAAGCGCGAGAACGAAAGCAGGCCGAAAGGAGAGCGCCCCTCGACCCGCGAGCATTTAGACGAGCTTGTGGCTATGCGCGCTCGTCCTTGGTTTCCGCGTGGGCGGTGGCGAAAGCGGCTGCTCCGACTGCTGCTGCGGTAGCAACGGCTGCGGAGGCTGCCTTCAAGGCGCCGTCATCGCCGGTTGGAGCAAAGGGCTTGGGGTCGCTGGCGTCGTTCGCCGGAGGCTGCGGTTCGGGCTGCTCGGGTTCGGGTTTCGGCGTGGGATCGGGGTCCCGATCAGGGTCGGGATCGGGCCCAATCTGCGTCACGATGCGCCCCTGACCTGCGGCGTTCGCGTATTGCTGTCCGATAACGCCTTGCAAGTTCAGCTGCACGTATTCCATAAGCGCATCGTTGTCCAAACCCAGCAGCGTGACCGGGTTCTTGCACAGCATGCTGTACGAACCGCCGCCTTCCACCAGGTAGTACGAGTGACACACCAGCGTATACGCCGCTTGCGGGTCAATGGCCTTGCCGTGCAGCGCCGCCCGGCGCACGCGACGCTCCTTCGCGTCGTCTATGCCGACGAACGTGCTGCTCGAGCGCAAAACGGGCGAGTCGATGTCGGTGCGGATGACGAACTCCAGCCCCTCCGAAACCTGGAGGAAGTCGCCGTTGGACTCGGGCAAGCTGCTGGCCGAAAGCTCAAGCGCATCAAGCAGGTCCTGACCCGAAACGCTGGTGTAGCAAAGCTGGTTGTTGAAGGGGTTCACGTTGATGAGGTCGCCCTTCGTCACATTGCCGCGGTTGAGGTTTGCGCGAACGCCGCCGCCGTTAACGAACGCGATGTCGGCCATGACACTCGCGTTCGTCGCATAATAAAGGTACGCGTCGGTCACGAAGTCGCCAAGGTTCGTTTCGTGCGAACGTACGGCCCAGGTGTAGTCATCGTCCTCGAACGCGTATAGGTCAACCTCAGACGCGCCGATCACGGTTCCCGTTTGAGCTTCGACATCCGCGACCTTCTCGTTGATGGTCGCCTGCACGCCGGCATCGCGCCCGAACGTCGCCTCCTGCACGTATGCGGGATCGTCGCTTTTGCGGGCCTCGCGCAGAAGCGTCGCCTCGAAGGCTGGCGTGCTGGCGGAGATGGCGCCGCTGTTCGGGTTGATGACGACCTGGCCCACGCTGGAGAACTGCGTGCCTGTTTGCGTGATGATGACTTTTTTGCCTTCGGCGTCCTGCTTGACCTGCACATATTCCTGATGCGAATGGCCGTCGATGATCACGTCGATGCCGCGGCAGCGCTTCGCCAACGCGTCGGAGCGCCAGATGTCGGGCGACCCGTCCTGCCCAAGGTGCGCCAGCAGCACAACGTAATCGGCGCCTGCTGCGCGTGCTTGGTCCACGGCGTTTTGCACCGCCGTGGCAAGCGCTGCGCCGGTATCGTCCTCGCAAAAGCCGTATACGCACGTATGGTCGTCGTCGCTTCGCCAGAACGATTTCGGCGACGAGGCCGTCAGCGTCGCCGGCGTGGTAACCCCTATGAACGCCACGCGCGCGGTACCGCTACCGGCAAGCGGATAAGCCCGAATGGCGTACGGGGCGAACATGAGCGTGGGCACCTCGGGGCGCTTGTCGGTGAAATTGCAGCTCAGGTATGTGGCGCTTGCGCTTCCTACCAGGTGGTTGAACTGCGCCATCCCGTAATCGAACTCATGGTTTCCGGGAATCACGTAGTCGTATCCCGTGGCGTTCATGATGTCGACGAGCGCCTGACCCTGCGTCAGCGTGCCCATGACGTTGCCCTGCGCGGCATCGCCGGCATCCACAAGCGTGACGTTTCCGCTGCCGAAAACACCTTTGCGGTCGGCAACATAGCTTGCCAGCGCCGAATACCCTAGCGGCGCCGCTCCCGTTTCGTCGGCTTCGCCAACGGCGCAGTGGACGTCGTTGGTGTGCAGGATGACGATGGCGCTGCCCGCCTGCGCATCATCGGCGAACGCGCGACGCGGCAACCCGAACATGGCGCTGCCAAGAGCGAAGGCGGTTGCACCGGCAAGGAACTGACGACGGGAAAGCTCGTTGCTCATAAAGATGCTCCAATCTGCAAAACACGCAAAAGAAAACGAGCCGAAGGGGAGTGCCCTTCGGCTCGTGAGCGCTTAGATGAACTTGCCCTTGCCGTGATCGGCCATGTGCTGGATCAGCTGCGCGACCCAGCCGCGGAAATCGCCCTTGCGGGGGACCAGCTTGCCGTCCACCAGCTCCTCGTAGGAGACCTTGATGCGGTCGTAACGGGTGACCGTGACGGGCTCTTCGTGGGTGAAGCAGCCTTCGACCTGCTTGCTTGCGGCCAGGCCCAGCTTGATGACGGGGTTGAACATGACATGCTGCACGTCCTTCTCGTCAACGTAGGCGAACAGGTTGCGCGTCACGCCGATCTGGTTGGCGTGCAGGCAGGCCGCCTCGTCGAGCGACTCCATGGTGTCCAGCAGGTCCTGCGCCACCTGGGCGTCCTCGGCCGTTGCCTTCTCGCAGGGAGTGGACAGCACCGTTTCGTCGTGGACCAGTTCCTTGATTGCCATAAGACTTCCTCCGCTTCGACGCCGGCGC
>ERZ1034913.1276-NODE-1276-length-15796-cov-19.801029_pt1 | contig 15796 bp, 10 predicted proteins | sample MGYA00520697_ERZ1034913 | MGnify/ENA primary metagenome ERZ1034913 (study PRJEB33766, sample SAMN09781786) | gut metagenome | biome: gut microbiome | host: Homo sapiens | place: Madagascar | study: EMG produced TPA metagenomics assembly of the PRJNA485056 data...
GGACATTGGAACTTCAAAAGTGGACATTGGAACTTCAAAAGTGGACATTGGAACTTCAAAAGTGGACATTGGAACTCAAAAAATGGACATTGAAACATCAAAAGTGGACATTGAAACAAGATTGGCTGAAAAAACGCTGAATTTTTCAACAAAAACAATTATGCATATCCGTGTATTATATGAAAAATTCGGAGATTGTCAGTTTTTTGGCAGAGGAGAGGTTATGGAATTGCTTGGGCTGAAAAGTTCAGGCGCTTCTAAAATAATATCCAATATGGTACAGGCTGATGTAATCGAACCGGTATCCGGGCATGGAAAAGGAAAATACAAATTCAAAGAGTTATAGAGTATATTGGATTTAAAGGCATCGGAACATCCGGTGCCTTTTTTTAAAATACAGGAACCTTTTTACCGTCCGGCGACTCATATAGTATGAAGCCGGCGAAGAGAAGGAGGTGTTACTTTGTCAGTTATGACAAAAGAGGAATTTGTGCGGGAAGTGCGGGGCTATACCCTGCATATGTACCGACTGGCATATTCTATTCTGAATAACAGTACGGATGCGGAGGACGCTGTCAGTGAAGCGGTGCTGCATGCCTATGAAAAATTAAGGACACTGCGGGATCCGGACAGCTTTAAAAACTGGATCTTACAGATCACGGCAAATGAAGCGAAAAAGATTTATCGGCAAAATAAGCGGACCGGTGCGGTGGCATGGGAAGAGAATCTGTCCCCGGCATTTTATGACGAACACCATGAACTGTGGGATGCTGTCATGCAGCTGGATGGTGGATACCGGGATGTGATCGTACTGTTTTATTATGAACGGTGCACGATCCCGGAGATCAGCAGGATACTGGAATGCAGGCAGGGAACCGTAAAATCGAGATTGTACCGGGCGAAGGAGCAGTTAAGGGAGAGGCTTATATGAGAGATGATTTTATAGACAGAAAAATAAGAAAAATGGCGGAGGCGGAACGGATGGCAGTGCCGGAGTCTCTGGATGCGAAAGTGGAAAATATTTTGGACGGACTGGAAACAGAGAAGAAGGACAGCAAAAACACGGATGGAAAGAGAGTGAATCAAACGGTACGCCATTATGGCTTTAGACGAATCGTGATCCCGGCAGCAGCCTGTCTGCTTCTGGCCTCCGTTACCGTGACGGCATCGGGATTGTACCGGGCGCGGATGGAGAGCATGAATCATGAAAAACTGGAAACATATTTTTCCGGGTTGCAGGATGCAGATGTTGCAGCGGATAGCTACAGCAGACCGCTTACGGACGGCGAAAAAAACAGGCTGGAAGAACTGAGGCAGGCCTATCTGGAGGAAGGATATTTCCCCCAAAAGGAACTTGCCATGCTTGATAGTCCTGAAAAATACAAAAAGGGCGTGGCTTTCTATGCAGCGCGGAGTACATTTTTCCTGCCGGAAGAGGAAATGACGGAGGAGGAACTGTTGGAGCTGATCGATTTCCGGGAGAAGAGAGATTATAGTCTGGCGAAAATCACAGAAGAGATCGAGGCGGGCGACTATGAATATGTGAAGACGGAAGATAGTGCATTACCGGGTGATATGTCACAGGAGAGCGGATCGCAACAGACACAGGGCGCAGGAGAGGCAAGTGTAGTCCCGGGGGCAGACACTGCAGCACAGGAATGGCAGATTGCCTATGCGGGAGAACTCAGTATCCGGTGTGCTGTGGCGGCAGAACAGGGGCTGTATGTCGGTGGGTTCACCATGGAAGGGAAAGCACGGGTGGAATATCTGACTTACGGCAGTGGGACCCCGGAAAAGTTTTATGATGATTTCGATGAGGACGGCGAGGTGTATAGCCTGTGCATCGCACCGGACGGAAGTGTCTATGCGGCATTACGCGGACTGGCATCTCCGGGAGCGGAGCACGGCTGGCTGCCTGTAATCTATCATATCACCCCGGAGGGAACGCTTCTGAACAGTTTTACTGTAGAAGAGCGGGAATGGAATATCGTTGATAGTATGGCGATAGATGCCCAGGGCAGATTATATGTGCGGATGCGGATGCAGGAGGACGGCAGTTATGTGCGGATCTATTCTGCGGAAGGAGAACTGATCGGAAACGTGGCGGATGACAACAGCTATGCCGTACAAGGTGCCGGAGCATTAGGACAGGGCAAGGACGGCAAAGTCTATGCGGCTGCACAGGTAGTGGGCGATACGACAGCAGGGAATATAGCTATGACATTAGTGTCAGTAGATCCGGAAAGCCTCAGGTTTGTTCCGGTGGCTGGAGGTGAGAATGTTGTTTGCAGTGCCGATACGATCTACCCGTGGAAAATGGTGGCAGCAGGTGTGAGTGAGACGGCAGATTTTATCCTATGGGGATACAACGGCGTGGACACCTATCGTCTGGGTGAGACGGAATTCACCAGAGTGCAGGAGAATTGGGAGATGCCCTGCGGTACGGAAGGTACCTGTGCGGTCCTCGTACCGGACGGTCGCATTCTCTATATCGGCGCATCCGACGGCTTCCAGGGAACGACGGCGGACGGCGTGGAGATCAGCGGAAAAGATCCTGCGAAGACAGTGCTCTATTATGAGCCACTCGTAAAATAGAGTGACAATAAACTGGCGACACCGGGAAGCCGATGCCGCCAGTTTTATAGTTCCAGACTGTTAAGTTTCCATCTGCTCAATTGTGCATTTACAGTGGTTATGTTATAAAAAGACCAGAAATAACAGAAAGCGGTCGCTTGGGTGAAAAAAGTAGATTCAGGGGTGAAATTTTGTTATACTGTTTGTAACAAACGGAGTATAAAAGTCGTCAATATAGATAGAAGGGAAACAAAGGAGGGGCTTATGAAGAAGATTAACGTAAAAGCAACCATTTTTCTCAGTGCAATCGTATTGGTGGTAGTGGTACTTCTGCTGAATCTCATCGAATTCCGCAAAACGGTGGATTTCACGGTGCCGGGGATACAGATGCCGAAGGAGAACGCTTTCGGGAAGCAGGAAGAGGTACAAGTGAGCGTCAACGGAACCTATTATTACCGGGTACTGCCCTGGATCCACGGCAGCACTTTCCATGGGCAGATATCTTTCGTTGGAGAGGGAGAGGAACCGCAGAATTATTTCTTTACCTATGGAGCAAGCAGAGGATTTCTGAAGGAGGGAAGAGGGGCTGGCTGGATCGGAACCCCGGATGCCCAGACTACTGTAGCGATTTATCAGGCGGTACAGAATGTGGAAAAAGGGATGATATCCGTAGAGAATCCCGCCAGCTACGTTTTATATCCGGCGGCAACACCGGAAGGAGCCTATGTCATAGCGGATGTATGGTATCCGGGAATGCTGGAGAATGAAGCAAAGACAGCATTCTGCGCGGCTTTTTTGCCGGAGGAATGCCCTCAGAAGATTGGCTGCAGCTTCTGCGCGGAGGATTACGATTATGTGGAAGATGTCGATACCGTAGAGCAGCTGTGGCAGGAATTTATACAGCTTTCCGGAAAAGTGACGTCAGATCCGATCCCGCCGGAAGAGATGGTGGAAGGTGTGGGATATTTTCAGTTTGTCTATGCAGACGGTGAGACAAGGACCTTTCGCTACGCGTCGGAAGAACAGGGATTATGGATAGGTGAGGACGAACGCTGCCTGGTGGACGGCCAGGCTTTCTATGACTGGCAGGAGCGTCTGATGGAAGCGTTGCAGAAGTAAGCACGGGAAAGAGAGGGGCGGAAATCTTCTCCATTCGCAGCAGATCCCACATCGGACAGGGGTATGCGAAGCAGTATGGTGAGGAACTGCGGCAGTATTGGGAAGCAACCAATGAGGTTTTTGTGTGGATCAGTGAACAGTATCAGAAACCGTTATATGTCACTTCGGATGTGACCATAGGGGATGGAAAGACAGTGATCTCGTTCCGGGGGACCGGCACTTCCATGACTACCGGGGAGACAGAGGAAATCCATAGAGACTGCGTGCTGGATTTTGAAATGCATGCGGAGGTATTGCGCTCGGAAGAAGAGCCGGAGCTGACAGTAAGTGACTAGAATCTGGAAGAAGAGGGGTAACAGAATCAGATTTCTTACTTGACAGATGGGTCGGTAGAATGTAGACTATAATTACAAAGAGTCTATAAAACATCGACTATGCCTTGCCGGGGCGCAGGACAGGAGGGGCTTATGGGTGAGAACATCTACAGAATATTTGACGTTGTATGGAAATTAAGTCTGGTAGGGGGATACTGCGTATTGCTGGTGCTCCTGTCCAGACTTTTGTTGAAAAAAGCCCCCAAATGGTGTTCTTATCTGCTGTGGGGAGTCGTATTTGTGCGCTTGTGCTGTCCGGTGTTGCCACGGACGGGGATCAGTCTGATTCCGGAGCGGCTGCTGGCGGTTGGAACGGAGACGATGTACGGACAGTCAGCAAACGGCTATGGTAATAATGGTGTGCTTCCAGATGTGGATCCTAACGGACAGAGCAGTTGGCAACAGGCAGGAAATTTGCATGCCGGGACGGCAGGAAATATGCCGGGAGCCGCAGGATTAGCGAACGAAAACAGAAATGTTGCGAATGCAATCGATAACGAAAGCGATGCGAATGCATTCGGAACAGACGGAGCCGATGGAAGCCAGGCAGCAGGTAATGCTGCAGATGGTGGCTACTTAGCTGACAACCGGGACAATGCGGACGGGTCTTTGCAAATCACAGGAGCAGAAAACGGAAGCAGTGGTGCAGCCATGGAGGAATCGGTTACCGATACAAATGGCACAGCTGTCGCAAACACACTGTATCGCCCGGTAGGTTTCCGTGTCATTGCAATGGTATGGCTGTTTGGAATGGCAGGATTTATGGGGTATCATGCCTTTTCCTACCTGCGTATGCGTAACCGGCTTCACAGACCTGACGGCGGTGTCAGACAGGTGGAACCGGGGATCTGCGAAATCGACGGTGGGCATCTGTCCTTTGTCATGGGACTGGTGCATCCGGTGATCTATCTGTCTTCGGGCTTAGATCCCGAGAGCAGAAACGTTGTGCTGTGCCACGAGAGAGTGCATTTGCAGCGCAGGGATTATCTCTTCAAACCGGCAGCTCTGCTGATCTGCTGTGTGCACTGGTTTAACCCGTTGGTGTGGCTGGCATTTTATCTGATGAATATGGACTGTGAGATGTCCTGCGATGAAAAAGTTGTGAAGCTTCTCGGCGAGGAGAGCAAGAAGATATATTCCTATACATTGCTGGAAGAGGCTTCCGGTGGGGAATGGAAACGCTATCGGGGCGGTTCCATCTGTGCCTTGCTTTCTTTTGGTGAAGATCATGTGAAGAACAGGATCCGCCATGTACTGGATTATCGCAAGCCGCCGTTCTGGGTCATGATTGGCGCGGCAGCAGTGATCGTGGTACTGGCGGTGTGTCTGTGCAGCAATCCCGGTGGAAGTGGGAACGGGGCAGGCACGGCGGATCGTGCAGATACAGACGACAGCGCAGGAGCAGAAATGGATGTAGACAGCAATGCGGAGACGAGTGGAAATATTGCGCAGTTTCCGGACAGCATCAAGACACCGGAAGATTTTGCAAAGGTAACGATTCATAGCAGAGAAGATTTTGCCGCTGTTTTTGATGTGGAAGCAATCGAAGAAAAGCATTCCTTTGCAGCGGATCAAGTGGCTTATGATCTGCTGGTTCGTGAAAACAATACGAATGCCGCGTATGCGATATTCAAAGCACTGGCGGAGGAACCTGCATCCGAGACTTATAGAAAATATACAGATCCGGTAACGGCAGCGGTGTCACTGTTGCACCTGGGTGATGGAAGCGGAGCCGTGACCGAGACGCTGTATCCGGCAGGGCGGCAATATCCTTATTATCGGGAGGACTCTGACCGGCCGGGAGAAGGCTCTGTGGTGAATGTACATTATACTTTTGCGGATGGATCTGCTGTAGATATTCCCATGGTCATGGCGGAGGAGATGACGCAGCTGTGGCTCTTATCCTTTGGAGATCCGGGCAGTGCGGAGGACTCGGGATATGGTCCGCTCACCGGTGATATCTGTACCAGAATGGTCTATGGGGAGTACGAACTCCGACAACCGGACAGAGCGGTCTACTGGGGCTGGATGGACTGGTATCCTGTGGATGCCGGCAGTTATTCGACTTATTATCCCCATGTACAGATTTCAAATTATGGGATCTATACCATGAGTGAACTTTGGGGAACGTCCGGCAGTGTATTTCGCTGCATTCAAGCGGAACGCATCATGGCAACGGGCTGGTATGACGTTACCTGTGAGCGGGGCGCATATGACACATCGGATGCCTATACACAGCTGCAAAAAGATCTGCCGGATGTGACGGAATGGAGCGGCGGCAAGGTCTATTATCTGACAGATCCCGATGAGGCGCATCTTATGACGGATGAGTGGATGCCGAGGGTACTTCGGGAGTTTGACATGAGTACCCATACTGTCACCGATACGGTTCTGCCGGTGAATTTGCAGCTCAACAGCGGCACGACGCTTCATGTTCATGACGGATATTATGACATTTACAATAGTAATCCATCCATAAGTATGCGGTTTGCACTTAGCGGGGCGGATAGCCAGCACATCGAAAGAGCAGACATTCTGGCCTATCCGGGTGTGGTATTTGATGTATCGGAGCGGACAGAAACTGAGACATCGGCGCAGCTGGATCTGGATGGCGATGGTGTGCCGGAGAAGATTTCTCTGCATCCTGCGGAGCCGGTAACGGGGTATTCTCTGGAGCAATATACGATATATCTGAATCTGGGACTTAGTCAAATGAATTGCTATGACCTGCAGGATGCAGTGTTGGAGATAGACGGACAGACGGCTGAGATTCCGGACAGCACGGGAAATATGAGCAATTCGATCTTCGCTTTCAGCCCGGACGGAGAACAGCTCCTGATCGCATTGTATGATGACGGCGAAAGCGCAGATCCACTGACCCGAATCTATCACTATGAAGACGGAAAACCGGTGGAAACAGACCGGCTCGCACAGGATCTGCGAAAGGCATGGATACAGGATGGACAGATGGTTATCACCGAACCATATTTTGCGGTGCAGAATGATTATATCCAGAAAATCTATCAGGTAACATCGAACGGAAGACTTCGGGAAGTGCCACAGGAGGAATATGTATTAAGTGCCTGGGAGGAAGTGGAGCTGCGGCAGGATATAACGCTCTACCGTACACCGGACGGGGATGAGACCTTTGTGCTGCCCAAAGGAAGCAAGGTACGCATGACGAAGCTGGATGCAACACAGGACTGGATCTGCATCGAGATTACGGATGGTGTGAAGGGGTGGTTTCGGTTACGGGATGGAACGGATTACAGTGACTATTTCAGCGGTTTATATTTTGCAGGGTAAAGTGTGAAAAGGAGATACAGATCATGCATTGGAGTAAAAAGAACAAAGGAATCGTAATTTTTCTGATCGTTATAGTTGCTGTAGTCCTGCTGTGTCTCGGAGATTACGGATTGCGATATTATGATACTCCGAAAGAGGAAACATATGATTATGTTGGCAGTGGCATGTTAGTCGGTTTGGTAAATCCGCAATTTTATCAACAGGTTCCGGTAGAGATTCATGCGAAAAAGGCACATTTTATCTGGAAAAATCAGGAGGATTATATTCAGGGAAATGTATGGCTGGATGGAGAAAAGATTTTTGGTGATGAGGAAATGGGATTTACGACACTTTTCGTAAAAGCGGAACCATCGTATTCCTGCATCACAACTACCGATGGAGATACATCCGGTAATATGTTCCTTATCTCAAAAGATCTAAAAAACGTATTATGTGGAGTAAGAATAGAAGAGGAAGAGTTCCTGCTGGTAGTACCGGCTGAGGATAAAGCAACTGCAGATGGCATGATCGACAATGCAGCAAAACAATCACAGGCGTTTTCCTGGTGGCTGTTGGAAGTATACAAGGATATCATAAAGGATACTGTGAAATGAGATAAATAATGAAAAATGGGGAGGTTGTGCTTATGATGCAGCAGTTAAGTTTCAGTCCGGTGGAAAACATATTGACAGTCCTGTTCGCAGCGGCAATTCTGGGATATCTTCTGTACCTCCTGGTGCGGAGCTTACGGAACAGGCAACGGGGATATCATACGGTGAATCGCGCAAAAGTCTTCAGCAAGAGACAGGCTACCGCTGTGAATCAGCCGGTATATCTGGCAAACGGCACGGTAAATTCCGGAGTAACCGAGGCGGAAAACGTCAAGACTGTCATTTTTGAAAATCTGGAAAAAGAGGGCGAACAGATCACCTTGGAAGTTTCCGACAGAATCTACGGAGAATTGCAGGAAGGCGATTGCGCAAGCCTAAGCTGCCGGGACGGAAAATTAGTGAGCTTCGGAGCGTTACAGAACAGGGATGACAGAGAGCGGAGCTTCCGCGGATAGGGAAGCAGAGAACATAGGAGGGACTTTATGGTGGAAGGTATCTATCGTTTGTTTGACAGTATATGGCGTCTCAGTCTGGTGGGAAGCTATTGTATTTTGTTGGTGATACTGGCCAGATTTTTACTGAAAAAAGCCCCGAAATGGTGTTCCTATCTGCTGTGGGGAATCGTATTTGTGCGGTTATGTTGTCCGGTGCTGCCGGGGACCAGAATCAGTCTGATCCCGGAGCGTCTGTTGACCGTAGGGACGGCGACAACCTCTGCACAGTTGACTGCCGGGAACAGTGCCGGATCAGTTGACAATGAGGGAGTTTATAATGACAGCAATCATGGAGACAATACTGTGGATGCCATGCTGTCCGGGGCGGATAATACGGAAAATCTGAATGCCGGGACTTTAGGAGCAGCCGGAAATGGGGAAGGTTCTGCACCTGTGCCGGGACAGGATGGAAACGTAGAAGGCATGAATGAAATTGGAGATGATGGTGTCGGCGGAATTCAGGCACCGGGTAATGTTACGAATGCCTCGGATGGTGGTTACCCGGTGGATAACCGGGATAACGCGGACGATTCTTTGCAAACTTTCCGTGTCCTGTCGATCGCATGGTTACTTGGAATGGCAGGATTTATGGGGTATCATGCCTTTTCCTACCTGCGTATGCGGAACCGGATTCACCGACCTGACAGCGGTGTCAGACAGGTGGAGCCGGGGATCTGTGAGATCGATGGAGGACATCTGTCCTTCGTCATGGGGCTGGTACATCCGGTAATCTATCTCTCTTCGGGCTTAGATCCTGAGAGCAGAAAAGTTGTTCTGTGTCATGAACGGGTGCACTTACAGCGCAGGGACTATCTGTTTAAGCCTGCGGCGTTGGTGATCTGCTGCGTCCACTGGTTCAATCCGCTGGTGTGGCTGGCATTTTATCTGATGAACATGGACTGCGAGATGTCCTGTGATGAAAAAGTGGTGAAGCTCCTCGGGGAGGAGAGCAAGAAAATCTATTCCTATACCCTGCTGGAAGAGGCTTCCGGCGGCGAATGGAAACGCTATCGTGGCGGTTCCATCTGCGCACTGCTCTCTTTCGGAGAAGACCATGTGAAAAATCGTATCCGCCACGTGCTGGACTACCGCAAGCCGCCGTTCTGGATGCTGGTTGGCGCAGCAGCGGTGCTTGTGATATTGGTGGTGTGTTTGTGCAGCAACCCGGGCGGTGGAACAGATGCAGTAAATGCGGATAATGATACAGAAGCTGGGACGGATGCGACAGAAACGACAGATATGGCAGGCGCGTCGGACGAAACAGCGGAAGGAAATTCCACGGCGGATGAAGTGGATTATGAGACTGCGAAAGAGGAGTGGATGGCATTATTTGAGCAGGGTATTCATAGCAGGGAAGAGTTCGGTGTTCTGTTTGATGTGACAGCGCTGGATGAGACCCATTCCTTTGCCGGACAGGATGGAATCCAATATCTCGGCTACAATGGTGCCGCGGCGCGGAAACTGCATCAGCGGATTTTAGACGGAGATGCCGCTGCCCATGAGACCTACAAGGATCCGGTGAAGGCTGCGGAAGCTCTGCTGAATCTACAGGGTGGCAGCGGAGAAATGACGGAACTGCTCTATGAAGCGGAAAGGCAGTATTTATTTTTCCAAAAAGATTCCACAAGACCCGGCGAAGGCTCTGTGGCAAACGTACATTATATTTTCGCTGACGGATCCGATATTGATATTCCCATGGTATTCGCCGAGGAGAGCAGTCAGATCTGGATGCTGTCACTGGGAGATATCGACAGTAAAGGACGGCATTCTTACGGTCCGTTGGATGGAGAGAATCAGGCAAGAATCGTCTATGCGGAATATGGACCCAGGGATGAAGATTGGGCTACCGTGGCAGAACTGTCGAAAAAATGGGTGTATGTAAAGGTATCCCCCGGATCTTTTGCGGATGTTGCTGCTACTTATCAGGTCTCCAGTTACGGTATTTATGCGGCCACCGGGGATGACGCCGGACTAAATTGTATGGTTCCGGGATATATAGCGCCGGGATGTGCGGCAGAGGGACGTTCCACGGTTTACCAGAATGTGGGAAATTATTATACGTCTGACAGTTATAGACAGGAGATGGCTTATCTGAAGCAACAGGATAGTGTCCGATTGTACTATTTTGCAGCTTCTGATTATCAGGAGGGAGATCTGGACATCTGGATCGACACAATCCGGGAATATGATACTTCGGGACAGATCGGAGAAAACGGGGTCACGGACTGGAAGCTGCCGTCGAAGGCGCAGGATTTCTCCGCAGACATGCTTACTGCGGAAGACGGTTATTGGATACTGAGTCAGAGCAGCGGAACCGCCCAGATGAAACTTCCGCTTCTGTCCAATCAGCCGGTCTGGAACGGGAAGGTGGCGGCAGATCTGACGACAGAGGAAGCGGATGCTTATGCAGCAGCACAGAGACAGGACATTCTGACGAATGTGGGAGTTGTCTTTGATCTGTCCGAACGGGCGGTACAGGAGACTTATGCCCTGTTGGATCTGGACGGAGACGGAACCGCAGAGAAACTTCTGCTGCGTTCGAGAATGGCACAGGCAGTAAACGAAGTGGATCATTCGCCGCTGGATCAATATATATTTGCGGTGAATACCATGCAAGGCGAGACACGGACGGCACAGAATCTGGGAAACAGCATTTACGCCTTCACTCCTGATGGCAGACAGATATTGCTGGCACTGATGCGCAGGGACGAGTTCGGACAGTGCGAGAGTTTCCTGTTCCGCTATGAGAACGGGGAATTACAGGAGGTAGGAAGCTTCGCGCAGGATATCCGGGAGATCTGGGTGGAAAACGGCCAGATCATCACCAACCAGCCCTATGATTATACGTTACAGAAGGAAAACCTGCGGATCGTATACCGCATTGGAAGTGACGGAAGACTGGCGGAGATTCCTGCAGACCGCTATGATCTGCCGGAGCAGTCGACCCTGCACTGGCTCAATAGGGATCTGGAAGTCTGCCGGACTCCGGATGCCGGCAGCGAACGCTTTACCATCAACGCAGATCACGGAGTCTATTTCCTTTATCTGGATGCCGGCAGACAGTGGCTCTGCGTGGAGACCGAGAATGGTGTCACCGGGTGGCTTAAGCTGGCGGATTACACGGCGGAAGAAGCGTGGGCCACTTTCAATGATCTGATACCGAATGGGGGATGAGAACAATTTATACTGGATACACTTGAAAAAAATGAAAAAAGTTTCCGGTATAAGAGAAACTTTTACTTTTGTAGGGAAAAAATAGACATTGACAAAAATGGTTTACAGGATGTAACATTAAAATGTTACAACTTGTAAACCATTTTGTATAATAAGACTTAACGGATGCCACAGAGGGCAGAAAGTGAGGAATTGTAATGTCGGAATATACCATGGGAGCTGTGGAGATGCGTTTTGCGGAAATCATCTGGGAGCATGAGCCGGTCGCTTCGGGGGAACTGGTGAAATTATGTGAAAAGGAATTGAACTGGAAGAAATCTACGACCTATACGGTCCTGCGGCGCCTCTGTCAGAAGGGGATTTTTACCAGTGAGAACGGGACTGTCACCTCACTGATGTCGAGGCAGATGTTTCAGGCGAGACAGAGTGAGGTGATCATCGAGGAGTCCTTTGCGGGATCCCTGCCTGCTTTTGTGGCGGCGTTTACCTCCCGGAAAAAGCTGTCTACGAAAGAGATCAAAGAACTGAAGAAGATCATAGAAAATAACGGGGGAGAAAAGGAATGACAGGGATGGCAATGATGCAGATACTGATCAGAATGAGCATTCAGGGAAGCATCATCGTAGGAATCGTATGGATCCTCAGAATGGTATTTAGAGGACTGCGGATTTCCTACCGCTACTGTGTGCTATTGTGGGGAATCGTTTTTTTCTATCTTATATTTCCCTGGAAGATCGAGAATGAGCACGGATTCTGGCGGGCACAGTCGGAGTCGATGGTAGTGGCGGTGAGCGCGGATGGACCGACAGTGGTGACGGGACTTGGGACGGGCATTGTGTTGGGGCAAAGTGCTGTGCCGGAGCAAAATGTTACACCTGGACAGAGTACCTTGCCGGAACAGGTGAACGGAACAGATGCGACGACCGTGCAGGGTACGAATTTCGAAGCGGGATCGAACGAGCTCCCTGTGACGGCTGCACAGTCCAACGGCACAGCAGTCATGCCTTTCCTATCGGCCGCCTTTACACAGGTGATATTTGCAGTCAGATACCTGTGGCTGGCAGGAATCCCTTGTTTTCTCGCGTATTTTATCTTTTCTTATGTAAGAATGAAGCACCGTCTGGCAGAATGCCTTCCCGGGGAGGAGGGAGTCCGTTACGTGGACGGCATCCGCACACCGATGGTATTCGGGATTCTGCGGCCGCAGATCTATCTGCCGATGGAGATGAAGCCGGAATTTTATGACTGTGTATTGCAGCATGAGCGGATCCATCTGCACCGCCGGGACTATCTGTGGAAAATACTGACCTATCTGATCAGTATTGTGCATTGGATGAATCCGGTGGTCTGGTTGGCATATTATCTGCTGTGCTGTGATATAGAAAAAGCCTGTGATGAAGCAGTGACGGAACATCTGGAGCCGGAGGACCGACAGGAATATGCCGCCGTACTGCTATCCATGGCAACCGATACGACCGCACGCAGGATATTTGCAGCACCGGTGTGTTTTGATGAAGGTGACATCCGGGGCAGGATCCGGCATATTTTAAAATGCCGTAAGACCGCAGGGAAGCTTGCGGCGCTGGCAGTGGAACTGTGTATCATTGCAGCACTGGTACTGCTCACACAGAAAAGTGCGGTTTCTTCTCAGAAAACAGAGGAAGACTTCACAGAAATGGTGACAACGGAAGAAACAGGACAAGTACAGGAACAGAATCTGCCAACAATTTACATACAGCAGGAAGAGGAACTGCAAGCTCCCAGTCCTTTTCGTATTGAAAACTATTATATCACTGAGCGGGTCACTGCCTATAATCATTATTATATTGATAATGATGGTATTCTCTGGGGGAACGGTTATAATGAGAATGGTCAGTTGGGAACAGGCAGTTACGAGACGGATTTTGACAAGGGGCAGTTTGATGATGTGAGGATTGCAGATCATGTGGTTTCCGTAGATGCCGATTGGAATAATAATTTCTGCATTTATCTGACGGAGGATGGAAACCTCTACGGACTGGGATTAAATATGGCAGGACTTTTGTTGGGAAAAGACACTGTGAAGCAGGTATATAGCGACATGGATAACGACAGGGTATGTACCCCCACACTGTTAATGAAAAATGTCAGATATGCCAGAGCCGGCAGGGAAGCCATTATCGTACTCAAGGAAGATGGAGCCGTATATTGGTGGGGACAGCTTCGGACGACAAGCAGCACGACCGTTGGGGGATATGATGAATACTGGTCAGTAACAGAGAATCCGTTGAATCTGGTAAAAATGATGTATCTGGAACCACATAAAGTTCTGGATCATTGTATCTATGTGGACATCAATGCGTGGAATGGAGCGGCAATCACGGAAGACGGAGAATTATATCTTTGGGGATTAAATATCTTTGGACAGTGCGGCGTTTCTAAGAGTGAGAATGTTCATGACTTTGTCAGAGAACCCAAAAAGGTACTGGATAAGGTCAGTATGGTATGGTTGGGTGGAATCCGGCACAGCGATGATGCCCGCACCTTTGATGCAGATATCTCTGCTATTCGATATGGATATAATAATTTTGCCTTATTGGAAGATGGTATGTTGTTGGGAGCGGGAGACAAACTTGGCAAGGACTCTGTGACCACAGTGATGGAGGGGGATCTGGATGAGGCAGGATCGCACCGCTGCTCCTTCTCCTTTGTGCCGGTGAAGGCAGTGGTCTATTCCCTGGAGTATAATCGAGAGGTCCTGTCAAGGATGCAATGGGGAATGCAAAGGGAAGAAGTACGGGCATTGTGTACCGATGCCGGATTGCAATGCGATGTCGCCAGTGAGAATGCAAGTCTCTATATAGAGAACAGCAAATACTATTGTTATTTTGATGAAAATGGTGGATTAGACAGGATACAGATTCAGGCCGGCAGCAGCCGGGATGGGAGATTCCTTGTCGATAAGACAACGCTGGAGGAATTACAGCGAAACATCGCGGATGCCGATGACACATTGACGCAGGTGAAGTCTGTTGAGGAAGATTCCTGGGAACGTTGGCAGTATGAGGACATGCAGGAGCAGATTCGATATTACTTTACCGTATATGAAGGTATTGTTACTGTTATAGAAGAGGAACAGATGATCAATGAAGAAGCTACGAAGTAGCGGTTTCGCGAATGGGGTTCTGAATAGTTACGAGAATTTTAAGCAGTAAGGGAGATTATCATGAAAAAACAATACAGATTAGCAACATTTGCACTGTCCGCCTGCCTGTTAATGGCATGTGGCGCCCGGGAGACCAATGCACCGGAGAACAACGAAGCGGAGAAACAAACCGAAAATATTTCCAATATAGACACTAAAATAGATGAGGCAGAGACCTCCGGAGCTCTCACAGAGTCCGAATCCCGGGAAACACCCATTGCACCGAAAGAGATCCTCATAGATTTCACTGGAATCTCGGAATTTCACCCGGAAGGAACTGCGGCGCAGCCCTATTCCCTGGAAATCCTTTCCGAGACGTATAACAATATTACTTTTGCAGACGAATGGTACAATGCATCGGAAGACATTTCCCTTCCCATGATCGGAGAAAACTGGGACTGCTTCTATGATGAAAATTATACCTATCAGTGGGAGTATACCTATCAGTGGGAGGATGGAAAACTCAGCATTTTCGATGGTGAGAACTGCCTGTATGTACTGGAATATCCGACAGACAAATGGTACGTCAACGGTAATAATGCCTGCCTTGAGAACGGAATTTTTTACGGGGCTTCAGTAATGAACGGTTATGCGCAGCCGGACAGCTGCTTTATGTTTGCCTATGATCTGGAAAATGAGAAACTGCTGTGGCGAAGTGCAGACCAGACTTATAACAGCATGAATTTTCTCGTGAAGGGGGACGTGATCTTCTGCGGCTATGGCTTTACCGCAGAGGACGATTATCTCTATCAGCTGGATAAAAATACCGGAGAGGTGATCGACCGCCTGCCCCTGAAAAAGATGCCGGACCTCATGGCAGAGAAGGATGACCGGTTGTATGTGCACACCTATAGTTATGATTATGTGATTGGGATATTTTAAATTGAAAATATCAAAATAATTGATATCGGTCGACTATCTTATCATTAAATATTGAATGTGTATTAAAAATATGCTATTTTAAAAATGTAACATAAAAAG
>ERZ1034913.1277-NODE-1277-length-15776-cov-40.891737_pt1 | contig 15776 bp, 9 predicted proteins | sample MGYA00520697_ERZ1034913 | MGnify/ENA primary metagenome ERZ1034913 (study PRJEB33766, sample SAMN09781786) | gut metagenome | biome: gut microbiome | host: Homo sapiens | place: Madagascar | study: EMG produced TPA metagenomics assembly of the PRJNA485056 data...
GCACCGAGCCGTCATCGAACTTAGAAGGGGGAGGCCTCGCGGCCTCCCCCTTTTTGCGTTTGATAGAGAGCTGTAATACAAGAACTCGCCTTCGGTTAGCTTGTCTTACTGTTTGGCTGTATTTTGAGTCCTTCTTTTGTATTTGCGCGATAATAACTCCCATTGGCGTTAGGGAGGACTTGATGTTTACCGTTTTTGTCTTGGGCAATATTGCTTCGGGTAAGTCGACTGCCTGCCGCTATCTCGAATCTCATGGCGCCATGCTTATCGATCTGGACGAGCTTGCCAAATCGCTGTATGTGCCAGGCTCCGATATCGTCAATGCCCTCGCGGAAGAATTTGGCTGGGATATTTTGGACGAGGAGGGCGGCGTTCGCCGCAATGTCCTCGCTGCTCGAGCTTTTGCCTCTCCTGATACAGTTGCGCGGCTCAACGGCATTGTTCATCCGGTTCTCATCGAACAGCTGTCACTGAGGATTCTTGATCCGGTTTGCTGCACGGTTTCGTCCCCCCGTTATCCCTTTGCGGTTGTCGAGGTTTCTGCCCCGACTGGGTTTGAGGATGCTTTTGGCCTGGCTGATGAAATTCTGGTTATCAGCGCTCCTTTGGCAGTTCGTCGCGAGCGTGCCATTCATCGTGGTATGGAGTCCTCTGATTTTGATGCTCGCTCTGCATGCCAACCTGATGAGGCTTCGCTTTGCCATCTCGCTACGACGGTAATCGATAATGCGGCAGGCGATAATTCGCTCTTTAAACAACTGGACGCATGGCTTGCGCGCCATGGCTTCGTGGATGTAACGGATAAGGAGGAGGCCGATGCCTAAGACACGTTTCTTTACGTGGTATCGCGTGGCGCCACTTGCCGTTGTGTTCGTCTTCGGCCTTATTTCGCTCGTCTACTCGTATGCTCCTGCCGCCTTCTTTAAGCCTTTGTATCCAATTGACTACGAGGCGTATGTAAAGCAATCGAGCATTTCGCACAATCTTGATCCATATCTGGTGTGTGCTGTCATAAAGTCGGAATCGAATTGGGATCCCGAGGCTGAGTCGAATCAAGGCGCTCGGGGGTTGATGCAGCTGATGCCCGAGACTGCCCAGGATATGATTGCCAAGGGTCTTGTCGATGGTGGCGAGTATTCGGCCGACAACCTTAACGATCCGGCTACGAACATCGAGTTTGGCTGTGCGTATCTTTCGTATCTTCTAACGTATTTTAACGGGTCGACTGACAGTGCCATTGCCGCCTATAACGCCGGCATGGGCAATGTCGACGGATGGGCGCAGCAGAGCACCTCGCTTCATAATGCAATCACCTTTCCCGAGACGCAGGCGTATCTGATTCGTGTCAATAATGCCTGGGTTCGCTACAAGACCCTCTATCCCGATCGGTTCGTATAGGACTATGCCTGCCGCCTGCGTATACTGCAGATATATGAGTTAGGAGTATCCATGGCGGAATTTGAAGTTGAGCGTGTTGGAGGAGAGCTCAAACGTTTTGGCGTTGAGGGCTCTGAGGTGCCGTTTGAGGTCGTGTCTCCATACGAGCCCGCTGGTTCCCAGCCTAAGGCCATTGAGTCGCTTGTGCAGGGCGTGAGGGACGGAGATCGCTATCAGGTTTTGCTGGGCGTGACTGGTTCGGGCAAGACCTTCACGATGGCTAAGACTATTGAGGCCCTGGGGAAGCCGACGCTGGTCATGGCCCCCAACAAAACCCTCGCCGCCCAGCTTGCGAGCGAGCTCAAAGAATTCTTTCCCAACAACGCCGTGGTCTACTTTGTCTCGTACTACGACTATTATCAGCCCGAGGCATATGTACCGCAGAGTGATACGTATATTGAGAAGGATTCCTCGATTAACGAAGAGGTCGAGATGCTGCGACATCAGGCGACCGCATCGCTGCTATCTCGACGCGATGTGATCGTCGTCGCATCGGTCTCGTGTATCTATGGCATCGGTTCTCCCGAGGACTATGCGGGCCTAGCTCCGAACGTCGACAAGAAGGTGCCGCTCGAGCGCGATGACTTTATCCATGCGCTTATCGATATCCAGTACGATCGCAATGACTATGATTTGGCACGTGGCACCTTCCGCGTGCGCGGTGATGTCGTCGACGTGTATCCGCCCTATGCCGAGCACCCGTTGCGGTTTGAGTTCTTTGGCGACGAGGTCGAGCTGATTGCCGAGATTGACGAGGTCACCGGCGAGATGCTGCGTGAGTATGAGGCCATTCCCGTGTGGCCGGCCTCGCACTACGTGACTGAAAAGCCTAAGGTCAAAGCGGCTCTGAAATCAATCAGCGAAGAGTGCGAGAAGCGTGTGGCCGAGCTCAAGGCGACTGATAAGCTGCTCGAGGCACAGCGTCTGCAGCAGCGCACCGACTATGATCTCGAGATGCTCGAGACCATGGGTTTTTGTAACGGTATCGAGAACTACTCGCGTCATCTGGACGGTCGAAAACCGGGCGAGCCGCCGTTTACCCTGATCGATTACTTTCCTAAGGACATGCTCTGCATCATCGACGAGAGCCATGTAACGGTGCCGCAGATCCGCGGCATGCACGAAGGCGATCGCTCGCGTAAGGTGACGCTGGTGGAGCATGGTTTTCGCCTGCCCTCGGCACTCGATAACCGCCCGCTTCGTTTCGATGAGTTTGAGGCGAGAATTCCCCAGTTCATCTACGTTTCGGCCACGCCGGGCGACTATGAGCTGCGGGTGAGCCAGAACGACGTTGAGCAGATCATTCGTCCGACCGGCCTGCTCGACCCCAAGATCGATGTGCGTCCGGTTCGTGGGCAGATTGACGATCTTGAGGACGAGATTCGCGAGCGCGTTGCCCGCAAGGAGCGCGTGCTGGTGACCACGCTCACCAAGCGCATGGCCGAGGACCTGACCGACCATCTGCTTGATGCCGGCATTAAGGTCAATTACATGCACTCCGATACAGCGACGATGGACCGTGTCGAGATCCTGCGAACGCTGCGCGAGGGAAAGATTGATGTTCTCGTCGGCATCAACCTGCTCCGCGAGGGTTTAGACCTTCCCGAGGTCTCGCTGGTGGCAATCCTCGACGCTGACAAGGAAGGCTTCTTGCGCAATCGCCGTTCGTTGATTCAGACGATTGGCCGTGCGGCCCGTAATGCCGACGGCGAGGTCATCATGTATGCAGACGTTGTGACCGATTCGATGAAAGAAGCCATCGAGGAGACGCAGCGCCGTCGCGAGATTCAGATGGCATATAACGAAGAGCATGGCATTGTGCCCAAGACGGTCCGCAAGGCCATTAACGACATTTCGAGCTTTATTGCCGAGGCCGAAAAGACTGTGGGCTCGAAGGGACGCTCGAAGGGCGACTCTCTTGGCCATGGCGCATTCTATACGCCCGATGAGTCGGGCGAGGGTGGCGTGCCGGAAACGGTGGCGCCCGAGCAGACACTTGCGGAGCAGTTGGAAGAACTGCCGCATGACGAGCTTGTGCGGATCGTCGAAACCATGGAGGAAGACATGCGTAACGCTTCCGCCGCCATGGACTTTGAGGAGGCGGCGCGCCTGCGCGATGCCGTCGTTCAGATTCGGGCGATGCTTGAGGGCGCATCTGAGGACGAAACGATCGAGCGTTTGCGTTCGCAGGCTCGCAAGGGTTCTACTTTTGCATCGGGCAGAAAACGCCAGGGTGCACGATTCAGGAAGTAGCAAACAGGCCCCGAGTTCCCTGTGGAGCTCGGGGCCTGTGTCATTCGGACGCGGGAGTTCGTGCGCTAGAGGTCTGCTATCAGCGCCTCGGCGCAGCGGATGCCGTCGGTGGCGGCACTCATGATGCCGCCGGCATATCCGGCACCCTCGCCGCAAGGGTAAAGGCCCGGAGTCGATGCGGCATGGCATGTTCGATCGCGGGTGACGGTGACCGGGGAGCTCGAACGCGTCTCCACGCCAGTGAGAACCGCATCGGGGCGGTCATAGCCACGCAGTTTCTTGCCGAGCAGGGGGATTCCCAAACGAAGCGATTCGACGATATGCTGCGGGAGGGCATCGTCGATCGCCGTCCAGGTCACGCCAAGTGGATAGGTTGGTTTTACCTTTCCGGGTGCCGTGCTGGCGCACCCCGCAAGGAAATCTCCGACGAGCTGAGCCGGAGCGTTCCAGTTGGAGCCGCCCAGGCGATAGGCGGCTCGCTCGCAGGCGCGCTGGAGTTCAATGCCTGCGAGCGGGTCATCGCCGGGAAGGTCGTCAGGTGTGACGTTAACGAGTAGGGCGGCATTCGCGTTGTGCCCGTCGCGGGCATTGAGGCTGGCGCCGTTGACGCATAGATGGCCCTGCTCGGAAGAAGCCGCGACAACCTGTCCGCCGGGGCACATGCAAAACGAGAACACGCTGCGGCCGTTGGGGAGATGGGCGACAAGCTTGTAGGGGGCTGCTCCGAGTGCCGGGTGCCCCGCCGAAGGGCCATATTGGGCACGGTCGATGTCGCGCTGTGGATGCTCGATGCGCACACCCATGGCAAAGGTCTTTTGCGCGAGGGCAACGTTATGTTCTTTGAGAAGCTGGAATACGTCGCGGGCGGAATGGCCGCACGCGAGAATGAGGCGCTTTGTGGCGATTGTCTCGCTTGCGGTTTCTTGGGGCGTTTGGACGTCGACGCCGGTGATGGCGCCAGATCCATCGGTTCGAATATTGACGAGCTTTGTTCGATAACGGACGGTTCCACCGAGCTGCTCGATGCGCTGAGAAATGTTGGTGACGACGGTGGGGAGGATGTCGGAGCCAATGTGCGGCTTGGCGTCCCATAGGATGTCGCGAGGTGAGCCCGCTTCGACGAAGGTCTCAAGAATCAGTCGATGGGCGGGATTCTTGGTTCCCGTGTTGAGCTTGCCGTCCGAGAAGGTCCCTGCGCCGCCCAGGCCAAATTGGATATTGCTTTCGGGGTCGAGGATACGCTCCTTAAGAAAGAGATCAATCGCTTCCGAGCGGCGAAGTGCGGGGTCGCCGCGCTCGATGAGCAGGGGTTTAAGGCCAGCTTCGGCAAGGGTCAGGGCGGCGAAGAGACCGGCGCAACCGGCGCCGACAACGACGGGATGCTCCTTGGGTGCATTGGGGACGGGGGAGGGGAATGAAGGTACCTCGCCGTCTACTATGCGGATGCGCGAGCGGTCTCGCTCGGCAACGCTATCGACTGCTTCCTGCTCAAGGCGGGGGCTTGTCAGCTCAACTCGAAAACTCAAAATAAAATGGACATCTCGCTTTTTACGGGCGTCGATTGACTTGCGATGGAGCTCAATGGCTTTAATCTGGGAATCCTCGCATCGCAGGGCTCGTTTGACGGCGCGTCTGCCAATAGCAAGGCAGGCAGTTTCATCGCCGGCCTCATCGAGCGACGCAGTGACTTGGGTGATTTCGATCATCGAGGTCTCCTTAGATGCAAGAAAAAGGCCGCCCGGTGTCCCAGACGGCCCGAATGCGTTTTGATTATAGACTGCGCGGCTATAGGCTGCTTGCAGCGCGAATACCCGAGATCCAAGCCCACGCAAGGTTGAAACCGCCGCAATCGGCATCGATGTCGAGCGCCTCGCCACAGATGTAAAGCGGGCCGCTTGCCGCGCAGATGTTGGGAGCCGAGACGCTCTCGATGGGCACGCCGCCGCGCGTGACCTGGGCCGAACGCTCCTCTGTCGTTCCCTCGACGAGCAACTTAAAGTGCTTGAGGATTGAGACCAGATGGATGGCGTCGTGCGACCCGGGGTGGCACTGTTCGAATGCGGTGCAGACAACGTGAGAGAACTGCGGGGCGAGCATACCGTCGAGCCAGCGGGGGTCGCGGGGCGAAAAGCCGCCGAGCAACTCAACTCGCTGGTTGAGCATATCGAGCAACTCGTCTTTGGAGAGGTCGGGGAAAACGTCGAGCAGGATCGTGTCGCCGTGCTGGACGCGACGGGAGAGATTAAAGGCGGCAACGCCCGAGATGCCAAAGGTTCGGAAGAGCACTTCTCCGTCTTCGCGCCAGAGCTCCTCGTGATTGCGGGCGAGCGTCAAGCGGACGCGGACGCGCAGGCCATCCAGTGTCTTGAGCGCAGTCCGGTCGCCGAAGACCGATGCCGACACAGGGCAGAGGACGGGGTGCTGCGGTGTGAGGGGAAGATTGAATGTCTTCGCGATGTCGGCAGGGCTGCCGCCCGTAGCGATAATTACGGCCTTTGCCTGCAGCGTCTCGTTCTTCCGAGGGGTGTCGGCGAGCGCCTTCCGAAGCGAGCGGAGTTCCGATTTTCGGTCGTCGTGCTTTTTTGCCTTGAGTGCTCGCGCGGGACGGTCTATTTGGAGTGCCCAGCCCTCGGGGGCTTTGAATGCCGAGGCAACGTTTGCTCCACATACCAAGGTGATGCCCAGGCGATTGCAAGCGTTGAGAAGCGCATCGCGCACCGATTCGGCACGAAGGGAGCGCGGATACAGCCGGCCCTCCTCGGAGGTCGTCATGATGCCCAGCGAGGAGAAGAAACTGCCGAGCTCTTGCTCAGGCTGGGGACCCATGACGGATTCGACGAATGCGGGGTGGTTGTACCGCTGGAAATCAATTGATTCGTTGGAAAGGTTGCAGCGGCCGTTGCCGGTCGCAAGGAGTTTAAGACCGCAGGCAACATCGCGCTCAACGATGCAGACGCTTTTGCCTGCGCGTGCGGCCGTAATGGCGGCGGCGAGACCCGAGGCCCCGCCGCCGATTACCAAGACGTCATAGGAGGCGTTTGCGTTCACTTAGGCCTCGGCGGTCTCGTGCGGGGCGATGGCCTCGACGGCAGAGACGGCCTTGGGCAGCATGCCATCGGGCAGCGCGGTCTCGACTTCACCCTTATCGCAGGCCTCGGCGAGTGACGGATTGATGGGAAGCTGCCCCAGGATCTCGAGGTTGTAACGCTCAGCGACCTCGGGGAGCTTACTCTTGCCAAAGACTTCGATCTTCTTGCCGCAATCGGGGCACTCGATATAGCTCATGTTTTCGACGATTCCCAGAATGGGGACGTTCATCTTCTCGGCCATGTTGACCGCCTTGGCGACGATCATCGAGACCAGATCCTGCGGGCTCGTGACGATGACGATGCCATCGACGGGCAGCGACTGGAAGACCGTGAGGGCGACGTCGCCCGTTCCCGGAGGCATGTCGACCAGCAGATAGTCGATGGGACCCCATGAGGTTTCGCTCCAGAACTGCCTGATGGCACCCGCGATAACCGGACCGCGCCAGAGGACGGGGTCGGTTTCGTTTTGGAGCAGCAGGTTAGAGCTCATAACCTTGACGCCGTGCTCGGAGATTTCGGGCAGCATAAGGTTGCCGAGGGCATGGACGTGACGTCCGCTCATGCCGAACATCTTGGGGATAGAGGGGCCGGTGATGTCGGCATCGAGGACACCGACCTTGTGACCGTGACGGGCAAGTTCGGTGGCGATGGCGCCGGTGACGAATGACTTGCCGACGCCGCCCTTGCCGGAAAGCACGGCGATGACGCGCTTGACCTCGGACAGCGTATTCTCCTCAAATTGCGACGGCGACGTTTGCCCGCCGGCTGCCTGTGCGTGCTCGCAACCCATGTAAGACTCCTTATGAATGATATTGGGACCAGGATTCCACGATGTGACACGAGCGTCATTGTACCCTCGTTTGCGAGCGGGAGTCATTCATGATGCGTGGTAGGTGATCGACGGTATTCGAAAGTACGGTCCGAGCGTGCAGCCTGCGGCGTCAGGCAACGCAAAAGGTCTGCGAATCTTGTATTACGAACATCTGTGCGCGTCGAGTGCGCTAAACTCATCGTCAGTGTGATTTGAAGTTGTAGGAGGCAAGGAGCTTCCATGTCTGATTCTTCTATCGTTATTCGCGGCGCGCGCGAGCATAACCTGCGCGATATCGATGTTTCCATTCCGCGTGACCAGCTCGTGGTCATAACCGGTCTTTCCGGATCGGGCAAGAGCTCGCTGGCGTTCGATACCATCTATGCCGAGGGCCAGCGCCGTTACGTCGAGAGCCTTTCGAGCTATGCGCGTCAGTTTTTGGGCCAGATGGACAAGCCCGATCTGGACTCGATTGACGGCCTGTCGCCGGCTGTGTCGATCGATCAGAAGACGACGTCCAAAAACCCACGCTCCACGGTGGGCACCGTAACCGAGATTTACGACTATCTGCGCCTGCTGTTTGCTCGCGTGGGAACGCCGCACTGTCCTGAGTGCGGTCGTGTCATTGAGCGTCAGACGACCGATCAGGTCGCCGATAAGGTGCTGGCGGCGGGGGAGGGCCGTCGCGCGTTTGTGCTGGCACCGGTGGTTCGTGGACGCAAGGGCGAATATGCCAAGCTGTTTGAGGACCTGCGTGCGGAGGGCTTTAGCCGTGTGCGCGTCGACGGCGAGGTGCGCTCGCTTGACGACCCAATTGACCTGGACAAGAAGTTCAAACACGACATTGAGGTCGTGGTCGACCGTATCGTGATTCGAGAGAACTCCCTGGGTCGCATTGCCGAGTCCGTTGAGCAGGCGACGGCACTGGCGCACGGTAACGTGAACGTGTACATGCTGCCCGACCGCGACGCTCCCGAGGGAACCGAGGGCGAGCTGCTGGAGTATTCGCTGGCACTGGCGTGCCCGGAGCACGGGCATTCCATCGACGACCTGCAGCCGCGCGATTTCTCGTTCAACGCGCCCTATGGCGCATGTCCCGAGTGCGATGGCCTGGGCTTTAAAAAGACAGTCGATGCCGAGGCGCTCATTGAAGACCCCTCAAAGTCGATTGCCGACGGAGTCTTTGGCAGCCTGTTCGGAAATTCCAACTATTATCCGCAGATTTTTGCCGCGGTCTGCAAACACTTTAAGGTGAGTGCCGATACGCCATGGGAAGACCTGCCCCCGCGGGTGCGTCGTGCGTTTTTGGATGGCATGGGCGACACGAAGATTTCGGTCGACTATCAAAAGCTCGATGGGCGTCGCAGCCAGTGGGACACTAAGTTCTCGGGCGTGCGCAACATCCTGTATGAGCGCTACAACGAGACGACGAACGAGAACACCAGGGCTCGCCTGGAGAAATATATTCGCGAAGAGCCATGCTCGAGCTGTCACGGTGCTCGCCTGCGTCCCGAGATGCTTGCCGTCACCGTAGGCGGCAAGTCCATTTACGATGTCTGCTGCCTGTCGTGTCGCGAGTCGCTCGAGTTTTTTGAGGGCCTGGAGCTTACCGAGCGTCAGCGGTTTATCGGCGGGCGCATCGTCAAGGAGATCCTGGAGCGCCTGCGTTTTCTGGTCGACGTCGGACTCGACTATCTGACGCTCGATCGTGCCTCGGCGACGCTTTCCGGCGGTGAGGCCCAGCGCATTCGCCTGGCAACGCAGATCGGCGCCGGCCTCATGGGCGTTCTGTACATTCTGGACGAGCCGTCGATCGGCCTTCACCAACGCGATAACGAGCGCCTGATCAAGACGCTCGAGCGCTTGCGCGATATCGGTAATACCGTTATCGTCGTCGAGCACGACGAAGATACAATTCGCGCTGCCGACTATGTGATCGATATGGGTCCCGGTGCGGGCGTTAACGGCGGACGCGTGGTCGCCGCGGGAACGCCTGCCGATATCATGGCGTGCCCCGATTCCATGACGGGTGCTTATTTGACCGGCAAGCGGATGATCCGCGTGCCCGATGAGCGCCGCAAGCCCGGCCGTGGCTGTCTTAAGATCACGGGTGCCCGCGCTAACAACCTCAAAAACGTTACCGCCAAGATTGAGTTCGGTACGCTCACGGTCGTTACCGGTGTTTCGGGATCGGGCAAGAGCTCCCTGGTCACCGATACGATTGCGCCTGCGCTTACGAATGCCATTCATCGTTCGACGCGTCCCGTGGGGCCGTACAAGAAGATTGAGGGCATCGAGTGCATCGATAAGGTAATCGATATCGACCAGTCACCGATCGGTCGCACGCCGCGTTCGAACCCTGCGACCTATATTGGCCTGTGGGATGATCTGCGTGCGCTATTTGCAAGCACGCCGGAGTCGAAGGCGCGCGGCTACTCGCCGGGACGTTTCTCCTTTAACGTAAGCGGCGGTCGCTGCGAGGCGTGCAAGGGCGATGGCCAGATCAAGATCGAGATGCACTTCCTTCCCGATATCTATGTCCCCTGTGAGGTATGTGGCGGTAAGCGTTATAACCGCGAGACACTCGAGGTTACCTACCGCGGCAAGACAATCTCGGACGTGCTCGACATGAGTGTCACCGAAGCACTGGCTTTCTTTGGGAATATCCCGCAGATTAAGCGCAAGCTGCAGACCCTATATGACGTGGGTCTGGGCTACGTGAGCTTGGGCCAGCCCGCTACGACGCTTTCGGGCGGCGAGGCGCAGCGCGTGAAGCTCGCCAAGGAGCTTCATCGTCGCCAGACAGGCAAGACGTTCTACATTTTGGACGAGCCCACAACCGGCCTTCATTTTGAGGATGTTCGCCAGCTGCTCGACGTGTTGCAGCGCCTAGTCGATGCGGGCAACACTGTTCTGGTGATCGAGCACAACCTTGATGTCATCAAGGTTGCCGACCGCCTGATCGATATGGGTCCCGAGGGCGGCAATGGCGGCGGTACCGTCGTGGTCTCAGGCACGCCGGAACAAGTCGCGGCATGTTCGCAGAGCTACACGGGCAAGTTCTTGGCGCCGCTGCTCAAGCGTGACCGTGAGCGTCAGGCGCAGCTCGACGCGCAGTAAAGAGACGTTGTAGTACCTACGCGCCGCCGATTCCTTCTGATTCGGTGGCGCTTCTGTGTGTCGAGATGGCATATGCAGCGGAATTGGCCCTATACTTAATCCTTGCGTCGCTCTGCGAGGGAAAGGATGTGCCATGGCAAAGGCTGTTAAGACGCCAAAAACCAATGCGATGCGCGAGCTGGAAAGCGCCGGTATCTCCTATATTCTCCATACGTACGAAGACGATGGCGATGAATCGTCAGGTCTGGGCGTCGCGATTTCTGAGCAGCTTGGCGAGGAGCCCGGTCAGGGATTTAAGACCCTGGTCTGCACGACGCCGTCCAACGACCGTGTCGTGTGCTGCATTCCTGTTGCCGACGAGCTCGACCTCAAGGCCGCCGCGCGCGCTGCAGGCGAAAAGTCGCTGACCATGATGCATGTCAAAGATTTGCTTGCCGCGACGGGGTATGTCCGCGGCGGTTGCAGCCCGGTCGGTATGAAAAAACGCTTCCGGACGCTTATCGATGAGACATGCGTCCTTTGGGATACCATTTTTATCTCGGGCGGCAAGCGAGGCTATCAGCTTGAGCTTGCTCCCGATGACTTAGTTGCATTTTGCGGGGCGACGGTTGCCCCGATCACGAGAGAGGACTGAGCGATGCCGCAGGAAGAACCAAAGTCCGGCGCTCACTTTGCAAAAGGGTCGGCTCCTCAGGCGCCCGCGCCCGAGGCCGCTTCGATCGATAACGAGATTCGAAACGCCTGGTCTGCTGCCGCTGACCCGGGCGAGACGGCCGTGTACTTGCGTGCCGCCGGTGCCGGCACGGCGCTTCCCCGTACGGTTCTTTCTTCGGCTCGTCCCGATGAGACGGCTGTCTTTTTGGCCGCCGCTCAATCTAGCGCCAGCGTGATGCCGATCGCCTCCGAGGCTCCTCGTGCGCCGCGTCCCGATGAGACGGCGGTGTTTTTGATGGCGGCCCAGGGAAAGAGCACGCCGCAGAGCGCCCCTGCCGTTCGTTCCGCCAAACCCGCGGCTCATGATGATGGCGAACCGCTTCTTTCGGATGACGAATGGTCGCCGCTTGGTTCGACCGATCCCGTCGAGGGCGTGGCCATCGACGGTGATGACGACTGGGACCCTCTGTCGTTTTCTGCCCGAACCGTCGCCGCCAAAGAAGTTGACACGGTGTTTGGCGACCATGCCATATTCGATGATGATGCCGTATCCGGTAACAACATGCCGAACAGCGATGACGCCGCACCTGCTGATGACGCCGTTTTGGTTGACGACCCCTTTGCGATGACCGGCTCTTTTGCCGTCGTGGACGATTTACTGCCACAAGATGAGGTTCATGAGGACTCTCAGGACGACGTAGACGATATGGGTTCGTCGGACTACTCCACGGTTGGTCGTTCTGCTGGCCTCATGACCGTGCTGACCATCGTGTCGCGCGTCACCGGGTTTATCCGCACGTGGGCCATGGCGGCCGCCATCGGCATGTCGCTGCTCTCGTCCTCCTATCAGGTTGCCAACAACCTGCCCAACATGCTCTACGAGCTCGTGATGGGCGGCATGCTCGTTACGGCGTTTTTGCCGGTGTATATGGGCGTGAGGCGCGAGCAGGGCCGCGAGGCATCGAACGAGTATGTCGGCAACCTGCTCGGTATTCTGCTTCTGCTGCTGGGCGGCATCTCGCTGCTGGGCACCGTGTTTGCTCCCGGCTTTATTTGGACGCAGTCGTTCCTTTCGGGCGATGGGGGCAGCATGGATACCGCTGCGTTCATGTTCCGCTTCTTTGCTATCCAAATTCTGTTTTATGGCTTGGGCTCGGTGTTCTCGGGCGTTCTCAACGCACACCGCGACTACTTCTGGTCGACGTTTGCCCCGGTTCTCAACAATGTCATCGTCATCGCCAGCTTTATGGGCTTTGCTCCCGTGTCTGCACAATTTGGTGAGCAGGCCGGTATTATCTTGATCGCAGCTGGTACGACCCTCGGCGTTTTTGTCCAGATGGCCTGCCAGATTCCCGCGCTTGGCAAGCATGGCGTACATCCTCATATCCATATCGACTTTAAGGACCCCGCGCTGCGACAGACGATTGCGCTTGGTATCCCGACGCTGCTCGCCACGGTGTGCATGTTTGTCTCGACCTCCATTACCAATGCCGCCGCGCTGGTGGTGCAGCCCGAGACCGGCCCTTCCGTCATCGCATATGCGCGCCTGTGGTACACATTGCCCTATGCGCTGATCGCCGCCTCGCTTTCGACGGCGCTCTATACCGAACTGTCTCACGATGCACAGGAGAAGGATTACGACAGCGTCCGCACGGGCATTTCGCGCGGTGTCGCCCAGATGCTCTTTTTCCTGATTCCGTTTGCGCTGTACCTGATCGTCTTCGCCCGTCCGCTCAACATGATCTACTGCGCCGGCAAGTTCGATGAATCCGGTGTGGCGCTGGTGTCGGAGTTCCTTATCTATCTGGCACTTTCCCTGCCGCTCTACGGCGTGGTCGTGCTGATGCAGAAGAGCTTCTCGGCCCTGCTCGATATGAAACCTTATAGCCGCTATTGCCTGTACTCCGCTATCGGTCAGGCCGGTTCGGTGCTGTTGTTTGGCGTGGTGCTGGGCTACGGTATGCCGGCAATTGCGCTTTCGTACGTCGTTGACTACGTGGTTTTGGTCGGATGCTCACTGTGGTGGCTGCGCCGTCGTCTGCATGGCCTTCAGGTCAAGTCTATCCTGCACGGCGGTTTCTTCGGCCTACTGTTCGGTGGCTTGGGCGCTGCCGCGGGCGCCGGCGTCATGTGGGCACTCGAGCACTTTTTCGGAGTGCTTGGCAGCTCGATCCTCATTACCCTGGGCTACGTTTGTGTTGCAGGCGTCGTCTCGCTCGCTGTAACTTTTGGCCTTGCCTTCGTCTTTAAGATGCCCGAGGTCTCGGCGCTGCTTCGTCGCAAGTAGGTGCGCGTGGCAGGTCACGACAACATTCCAACACTTGCCGAACAGGTTTCGCGCGTTCCCACGCAACCCGGCTGCTACCTTTGGAAAGATGCCAAGGGCGATGTCATCTATGTGGGCAAGGCAAAAAACTTGCGTGCCCGTATGCGTCAATACGTGACGCTGCAGGACGAGCGTCAAAAGATCCCGCTCATGATGCAGCTGGTGGCGAGCTTCGACTATATCGTGGTGGAGACCGAGCACGAGGCACTGGTGCTCGAGCGCAATCTGATTGGCCAGTACCATCCGTACTTTAACGTCGATCTCAAAGACGATAAAAGCTATCCCTTTATCGCCATTACCAAGGGCGACCTGTTTCCGGCTATTAAATACACGCGAGAGCGTCATAAACCGGGAACGCGCTATTTTGGCCCCTATACCGATAGCCGTGCGGCACGTGAGACCATCGATACGCTACGCAAGGTTATTCCTATTTGCTCGGCATCCTGTGCGGAATGGCGCCGCTGCCGCCGCATCGTCGAATCTCATAAGGGCGAAGAAGACATCGTCAATATGATTTGCGCGCAAAACGGGCGTCCCTGCTTTGACTACCATGTCGGGCGCGGGCCGGGCGCATGCGTCGGCGCGATTTCCCCTGCCGACTATGCCAAGAACGTCAAGCGTGTCGAACGTTTCTTGTCGGGCCATCGCAAGGATGTCGTCGACGAGCTTACGTCCGAGATGACGGAGGCAGCCGAGACGCTCGATTTTGAGCGTGCAGCGCGCGTCAAGCGTCGTCTGGAAGTCATTAGAGGCCTGGACGATCGCCAACAGGTCGTTTTTCCATCAAGCGTCGATATCGATGTCATCGGCTTCTATCGCGAAGAGACTATCTCTGCCGCCTGCGTCTTTGTCGTTCGCGAGGGCCGAACGGTTCGAACTTGTGAGTTCATCCTCGATAAAGGCCTAGACGTCGACGAGGAAGAGCTTCAATCGGGCTTTCTTAAGCGCTATTACGACGAGACGGCTGATATTCCAGCCGAGATCAATCTCTCTGTCGAGCTTGAGGATGCCGAAGCGTTGGGGGAGTGGCTTGCGGGCAAGCGCGAGCGCTCTTGCCATCTCCATAGGCCGCAGCGTGGCGAAAAGCACCGCCTGCTCGATATGGCTTCCAAAAATGCGCGCCATGCCCTCATGCGCTACATGATGCGTACGGGGTATGCTGACGATCGCACCAATCAGGCGCTCCTGGAGCTCGAAAGTGCGCTGGCGCTGCCTGCGCCGCCGTTGCGCATCGAGTGCTTCGATATCTCGACGTTGCACGGCACCTTTACCGTCGCTTCGATGGTGGTATTTACCAACGGCCGTGCCGACAAGGGCCAGTATCGTCGCTTTAAAATTCAGGCCGAATTGGACGAGGCGAACGACTTCGTATCGATGTCCGAGGTTCTGGGACGTCGCTATGCTCCTGAGCGCATGGCGGACGAGCGCTTTGGCTCGCGCCCCGATTTACTCGTTGTCGATGGCGGCAAGCCGCAATTGACCGCTGCAATTAAGCAACTTGAGGCGCTCGGCCTCGATATACCAGTTTGTGGCTTGGCAAAGGCCGATGAGGAGGTTTTCGTGCCGTGGGACGAGACTCCCGTCGTGCTGCCGACCGGCTCCGCTTCGCTTTATCTAATCAAGCAGGTTCGCGATGAATCCCACCGATTTGCAATTACGTTCCACCGCGAGTTGCGCGATAAGGCTATGACGGTTTCGGTGCTTGACGACGTTCCAGGCGTGGGACCCACCAGAAAACGTGCCATTATGCGCCATTTTGGCTCGATGAAGCGTTTGCGCGCGGCCAGCGAGCAGGAGATTGCAGAAGTTCGAGGCGTTCCGGCCGATGTCGCCAAAGCAGTCCACGAGGCACTTGTTGCATGGAATGCCGAGCGTGCCCAGACGTCGGCCAACCGTTCCGAAAACTAAACGTGCTTCTAAACAACTGATATACATGATTGGCCGATTTTCAATCATTTGTTTCGCGGCGATTACCTGCAGATTTCGGGTTTTATTAACGCTAAAACGTTTGACTAACCATGGTGAATAACACTGCTATCCTGCGGGTTGACGAAGACTGATATCTCACCTCGTCGATACATACTGT
>ERZ1034913.1279-NODE-1279-length-15740-cov-5.507555_pt1 | contig 15740 bp, 13 predicted proteins | sample MGYA00520697_ERZ1034913 | MGnify/ENA primary metagenome ERZ1034913 (study PRJEB33766, sample SAMN09781786) | gut metagenome | biome: gut microbiome | host: Homo sapiens | place: Madagascar | study: EMG produced TPA metagenomics assembly of the PRJNA485056 data...
AAGCGCAACCGTTGCGGTTAGGTTGTCAGCGTTGCGCTTACATTGGCAACCAACCATTCACTTTTTCGCCACAATCCTGATGTTAGTGGTGACAAACTGAATCCGCAACGATTACAATGTGGTCACTCTTTGCACTGCATTGCCGCGACAGTCAACGCGACAAGCTTTTACAGCGCAAACTGATCAGGCCGTGGTGTAGCGCCATGGAGCCGGGCCGGCGGGGACGTCGGCAGCAGATGCATCTTTTGGACGCGCCTGCGGGACAGTTGCCGTTCCGCAGGCGCGTTTTGTATTTTTCGAACGCAAGTGCGGGTAGCTAAGAGACACTGTTCCCTACCCAAGGAGTTCGACCCATGGCAGAAAACATCGAATCCAACCCTATTAACGACGAAGACCCGAAGTCTCGCAAGGACAGCCGCATTCCGGATAGGCAAAAAGTAACCCGGCAAGTCGCCACTGTCGGAGTGGGCGGAAATATCTTTCTTGCAGCCTTCAAGCTGTTCGCAGGCATTTTCGGTAATTCCACCGCAATGATATCCGATGCCGTCCACTCGCTTTCGGACGTGTTCGCGACCGCTATCGCATTTGTAGGTGTGAGGCTTGCTGAGAGCGACGCCGACAGCGACCACCCTTATGGACACGAACGGTTCGAAAGCGTTGCATCCCTTGCCTTGGGTCTGATTCTTTTGTTCACGGGCTTGGCAATCGGATACTCCAGTTTGGAGAGCGTTACGACCGGGTCGTATCTCGATACCGCCACGCCGAGCCTCATTGCTCTCATCGCGGCAATTGTATCTATCGTCGCAAAGGAAGGGATGTTCTGGTATACCCGCCATTGGGCGCGCGCCATAAACTCGAGTGCATTCATGGCCGACGCATGGCACCATCGCTCTGACGCGCTCTCCTCTGTTGGCGCACTTGCTGGTATCGGCGCCTCGATGCTCGGATTTCACGCAGGCGACGCAATTGCCAGCTTGGTCATCTGCGTCATCATATTGAAGGTCGCATTCGATGTCTTAAAGGAATCGCTTAGTAGCCTAACTGATACCGCTTGCGATTCGGCATTCGAACATGAGCTCGGAGATGTTATCAGCAATACACCGGGTGTTATCCGAATCGACGACTTGCGCACACGCAAGTTTGGAAACAAGGTATATGTTGACGCAGAAATCGCCGTTGATGGCTCGCAAACGCTTATTCAAGCTCATGAAATCGCTGAAGCCGCTCACGATGCCGTTGAGTCTCATTTTGACAATGTGAAGCATATTATGATTCACGAGAACCCCGCATAGAGCCCCGATATGCGCCTCGATAGAATCTAGCAATTGAGCCTTAAGATAAGGCCGCCCATCCCTCGTAGCGGCCTTATCTATCTTGAAGCCTATATCTTACGATTCGGTTAATCACGATTCATACTATGCGTCGCATAAGTTGGATCGTCTTCCCAAAGTCGAAGCTCCCCCTCCGCTCTTGTTTTTGCAAGATTGATAATTCTCTGATTGGATGATCCTTTAAACCTGAGAGTAATGTCATGCTTATCTTGCTCAAATGGGCCATCCACCAAAATATCAACGAGAGACAATAGCTCCTGGGTTTCCTTGCAACTGCATCGAGATCGAGAGTCAAGCAAGTTCTCATAAAGCTCGCCTGTATAGCACCAGATGGTTTTTTCAGGAAAGCGGCTTCTCACCCTCTGGAGAAACGGCAGCAGACCCGTTTGGTTCTCCGGCTCCATTGGCTCACCGCCAAGAAGCGTCAAGCCATCAACGTAAGAAGCGCTTAAACTCTCGAGGATTTCATCTTCGATCTCACGAGTGAATGGTTTCCCTGCTGAGAAATCCCACGCTTCTGCGTTAAAGCAACCAGGGCAGCCTCGCCGGCATCCTGACACGAACAGCGTCGTGCGAACACCCTCACCGTTAGCAATGTCGAAATATTTGATTGTGGAGTAATTCATCTTTTCACCTCTTCCCTTTTACCTTTGAATTATCTCATTGTTTCACTTCCCTGCTTCCATAATTTCTACTTCTCCGTCAACGGGGGTATCAATATTATTTCTAATGCTATCCATTTTATTCTCTCTCCTTATGACAGAACTTCGTCCTCCATTGATTCCTGTCATCTCGCGTCGATCACCAAGTGCGTAAACGTTTACTGTGCAGTCGCTGCACAGTGTCACACCGAGCAACCTTCAATCATGTATCTCAAGGTACCCTCTCCTTGCTGTGCAGCGACTGCACAGTGTCATGTTGATTACCCATCTATCAATCTAATGCTAGAAACTTATTGTAAGTGTGCAGCGACTGCACACTTACAATAAGGCAAGAAAAAAAGTACGTAGACATTGCCAATGGCAAATCAAAATAGAGACGTGAATTATCATGCAATTAAAGAAAATAGTCGGTAAATACGCTTGTCGAATAAAAATGATGCGTATAGAATGATTCAAACGACAAAGTGTGCAGCGACTGCACAGAGCCAAAATCAAATGAAACATAAACACAGCAGTGATAGGATGAGGCATGTCGAAAGATCAGTCGGAAACGAAAGAGGTCAAAATGGCCACCAAAGGTAAGTCGAAAGGCGGAGAAAAGCAACAGCAATCGCTTTCTCTGGGCAGGGAGACCGTAGAAGAGCTTGAAAGGGAAGCTGAACGCCGCGGCCTTAACAAATCGCAACTTGCCGATTTGCTCCTCAACGGACAGCTAACACAATCCGCAGAGAAACCGACTATTATTTCGATTATGAGCTACAAAGGCGGAGTTGCAAAAACTACAACTTGCACTTGCCTTGCAGTATGCCTTTCTGAAATGGGATACAAAGTCCTGGTAATAGATATGGATGGCCAGGGAAACGTAAGCCAGAGTCTCAGAGTATATGATCCTCGCTCCGAAGAAGCGTGCATCGCGGACGTTCTCTACCAGACAACGCCGAACGGACAGAGGAAAAGCCTCCGAGATGTAATGAAACCGACCGACTACAATAACGTATTCTGTGTACCCTCGAATTTCCGATTTGCAGACGCGGATACACGTCTGAAAGCGGAGATCGCAGGAGGAGTAGACACGAGATTGTGCTATGCAATCGAGGATCTCGTAGAAGAAATGGCAAAAGAAGGCGAAGATCGATTCGACTATATAATCATCGATTGCGGTCCCAGGCTTGACATGACAACCACCAACGCTATCGTGGCGCTTGAAGCAGGAAACAATGCTTCACACATTATTATTCCGATCAAAGTTGATGGTTTTGCGATTGCTGGGCTTTCTCAGACGATTGATACCATTAACAGGACTGCAAAAGAGCGCCGTCGACTCCCGCAGCATTGGAAGATTCTGCAAACGATGATCGAACGAAAGACCTCTGCCTACAAAGTTGGCTGCGAGCTGCTGAAGGAAGCGATACCGAACGCTGAGTACTTCAACACCAAGATTGAAAAAAGTACGGTTGTTCCGGAGGCGAGTCTTGCAATGGAGCCACTCATCACATACGCGCCCGACAGCAAACCTGGAATGCAATATCGTTTGCTCGCTCAAGAAATCGAGGAAATGAATGCCTAAGAAAAAGCTGCAAGCGGCCATCGCTCGGAATGGGGGAGCAGTGGCAAATGTTGTCACGAAGCACGAGAAACTCTCTGAAGAAGAGCTCCGAGTTGCCGCATTTAATGCAAGAGACAACCAGAACGCGTCGATTACTGACAAGATGGCCAACGATAATCGACGCAATACGCTACTGAGCGAGATGGGGTTTGACTGGTTCGACATCGAGGACATCAAACCAAATCCGAACAATGCCTACAAGATAACGGAAGAGGATGTAAAAAACCTCGCCGGTCTCATCTACAACAGTAAAGAAGTAGAGCCACTCATTCTGCGCGAAACCGAAGACGGTGTTCAAATCGTCGACGGAGAAAGGCGCTGGCGCGCCTGCAGGCTTCTGGCAGAAAAGTATGGCGATGCATGGCGTATGGTTCCCGGCCGCTGCCATAAACTTGGGTCCCTCAGTGATGAACAGGCAGAGTTCATTATGCACTCAAGCAACATGGGGCAAAGAAACATCACACCCTCCGAGAGGGCCCAGGGTTTCAAAGTGCTTGCCGACAAACTTGTCGAGTGGAGAAAGGACGACCCAAGCCTAAAGGGTCGCAATACCAAAACGGTGCTCGCAGAGCATTTCGGAGTGTCGGAAAGAACAGCGCAAGTACTGCTAAACATTGCTCGTAATCTGACAAAAGAGGGCAACGACCTGCTCGATGAGGGGAAGATTACCCAAACTCAGGCTGAAGCAATCTCAAAGCTGCCAGGAGACAAACAGAATTTCATAATCGAGACAATTAAATCGAACAGCTACGAAAGTGATGAGATAACAGCACTCGTGCAGGAGATCAAAGAAACAGATATTCCGATAGACCCAGACAAAAGCAGCAAAAAAGCGTTGAATCAAAAGCAGGCAACTTCCTCAAACCAGCATCCAAGAAAGCTGAAAGACATCAACGGATATCTCAAAACAGCTAAAAACGCTCTGCGAAAGGCCGACAAAGTCTCAGGAGAAGCAGACTATAAGCTAATCGGTGAGATTAAGATGCTATTAAGAGAGATAGAACAGCAACAGGAAGCACTTGATAAGTCGAGATAATCATATGACCCAAATCGAATTGAGAGAATAAAGGGGCACAAGGCAAACTACGGATAAACACGTATGACAAAAAATTGCATAGTTGCTAAGAATCTTGTTAGACTTGTTTTCATGTTGCTTGTTAAAAGAGCCTTCTTTCTTTCGGTTGCGGGTGCTCTGTAATTCATGATTAGGCCTGGTAGCACTGCTGCTCGGCCTGCTGAATGCGAATGTGTGGTTGGTTGTCAATTGCATCTGCGACAGCTTTTCATTTTGTAGATGCGATTGACCGATGCTGCATAAAACAATCCCTCTACGTTGTTGTATAACAAAAGGAACTGCTATTTGCAGCTTCGGAAGTGAACTGAAGTGCTGTCGTCTTGCTCGCGAAAGAACGCTTGCAACAGTTCTTAATGAGCAACCAACCCTTTGCGCGATTTCGTTTTGAGTGAAATCGCCGCTTTGATAAAGATTGGAAATCTTTTTATCTCTTGAGGCCCGGCGCGATGCGGTGGCCTCCTTCGCCTTCTCCCGAATGATTGAACGAGTTGACGTGTGGAATCGGATCTTTATCTTCTCTTGCTCGGTTAGTGCGAGCATCTCTACTACTCTTTTTGCGCTCAAAACGTAATACCCACGTTGACCCCGCACATTCACAACTCGATCGACCGAGCGAACAACGCTATCGAGCTCAGCTTGCGAAAGAGGCTGCGTGAAACGAGAGTTGAACGAGCAAAGCTGGCGAGAAGCATCGTTCGGCCCGACAAGTTGAACGGCAGTGTTGTAGAAAACAAAGCACATGAGCTCACGCGAGCCTTCACAGTCGAAATTGCGAAGAGCTTGCAGGGAAATCACATTAGCTAAACGAGACCGTAAGAGCGGACTGTCGTCACCGCGTTTCTTCGAGAATAGTGCGTTTGGCGAATACCCCACCTCGGGCGAGACGACATGCTTCGCAAATCCACCAAGCCTCACGTTAAGATCGCTCAGATCGTAGTAAGAGTCGCTTGACAACAAAAGGCGGGCATAACGCTGGGCAGTAGGATTGTAGCTCCCCGGCACACGCGAGACACGAGTGAAGTCGAACACCTTCTCGTCAACGTCAATGCAATCGATCGGTTCCATGAGATGGGAGAGGGCTCTTGATAGATTTTGCTGAACAAGTCGGAATAAACCGAGCGCCTTCTCGTTGACAGGGCCGTTAGCGGAGCATCGATAGGGGATGGAGCGGTTCAAGACATAGTAAAGGTGCAGACCGCGACCGGAATCGACGGTGAGCGTTGGGCGAGGAAGCTTCTCAATCCGTACAGCCTCGCTGATGATTTCAAGTGCATTAGAAATCGCGTTGTCGGTTTGCGAGCGAGACGATCCGTGGCAATCAAGATCGAAGAAAAGAGCGTTGATCTGCCTGAGCGAATCGAGGCGGCGTCTATCTCCGGAAAAACCGTTCAAGGAAACATAGAGCGACCCATTGCTCGGCGCGCCGATGAAAGAAAGGTGCGAGCGCTTGTGCATTGACTCACGCCAAGTGCCATCAATGCAGGTAGCAAGGGCATAAGAGCTGTTGCGGTCGTCGTGGAAGAGGGCACGGAAAAACGTGTCCCTCTCATCGAGATCGCAATGCGAAGAGTCGTTATGTGAAAACCCTACCGACACAATGCACCTAACCAACGGTCGAAGCAATGCCCCAACCGTTAGACGAGCGAACAATTCCTTATGTCGATATGGAAAAGTGACGAAGAACACGCGCGTATTGCACGTATATCGTCTAAGTGATAAAATACTCATTGCGACGTGAGTGATTTCGGTCACTTATCAAATCCCCCTCAGTTGGCGCTGAGGGGGATTTCTTTTTCTTATCGACCGGATGCTTTCGCATCCAACTTACAGCGAGAGATTATAACAAGAAACATAGAAAAGTCCACCGTTATTTGTTAGCGAAGACGGGAAAACGCCTGATGCAGAGTCGCTATCAGTAAACATAACAAGAATTAACGCGTAAAGCAATGAAAAGAAATAATGGGCCTGACTAGCAGGAAGCGATAAAAGAAAAAGAATTTGATGAGGGAAAACTGGGGTAAAAGAACGCTAAGACGTTGTTGCTCAACAAAAATGATCAGAGATTTGGTTGAGGGAATCGAACTAAGTCTAGAGATTCAGGGGTGTAATAGATTCTCCACAATTTCTTCACATGTCAAATCATGGCAGCGGACGGTAAGGTAAAAGACCGCAGGGGGCATTCGAGGTACAATAGATCGAGTTCGAGAAAGCTGCCAGGAAAGGAAACCAATGGCTGCCTACGATTTTGAGGGCCATATAACCGACATCCCCGACTATCCGGAAAAGGGAGTGGTGTTCAAGGACATCACGACGCTGTTGAAAGAGCCCGAAGGGTTTCATGCCGCAATAGATGCGATCGCTGACCATTTCAAGGACGCGGGAGTTACGAAAGTGGTCGGCGCTGAAGCGCGAGGGTTCCTCATCGGGGCGCCGGTCGCATACCGCCTTGGAGCAGGATTCGTGCCTGCGCGCAAGCCAGGCAAGCTGCCTCGTGAGGTGCGAACGGAAAGCTATGAGTTGGAGTACGGCACCGATGAGCTTCAGATGCACGTGGATGCCCTCGACGAGGACGACGTGGTGTTGATCATCGACGATTTGGTGGCTACCGGCGGCACTGCAGTCGCACAGGCTAAGCTGGTCTCGCAATACGGTTGCAAGCTGGCGGGGGTGGGCTTTCTTATGGAGTTGGAATTCCTTCATCCGCGCGAGGCTATCGCGAAAGAGACCGACGTGGACGTGTTCGCGCTTGTGCAGGTGAAGTAGGGAAGGGTCTTCCTCACGGTGAGCTGGGTCTTTTTATAAGATTAAGTTCAATAGGGTGCAAAAAGATAAGGCCTCGTTGAGAGGCCTTATTCATGGGTTAGAAATGATGAGGAGCCTGTACTCCTTTACGAAAGCGTGGCATCGACCGCCCTCATGACGGCTCCGCGCATCCCCGCATTTTCGAGCGCAGCGACGCCTTTGATCGTCGTGCCACCAGGGCTGCAGACAGCGTCCTTCATGGCGCCGGGGTGCATGCCCGTGGCGAGATGAAGCTCTGCCGTGCCGGCCATCATCTGGGCGGCGAGGCGATAAGCGGTCTGACGCGGGAGCCCGTTTTTCACGCCGCCGTCAGCGAGTGCCTCAAGGAACATGGCGGCGAAAGCGGGGCCGCAGCCGGCAAGCGCGCTCGCGACGGAGAGCAGGTGCCCGGGAAGCACCTCGATAAGCGCGATGGGGGAGAAGAGCCCAACGAAGGTTTCCCATTCATCAACGTCGAGCGTATGCCGTTCTTCGCAGGAGATGACTCCCTTGCCGATGGCGATCGGTGTGTTGGGAATCGTGGAGAGATGTCGCGACCCCTCGCCGAGCAGGTCCTCGTAGAAGTCGAACAGAAGGCCGGCGGCGACGGAGATGACCGCTTTCTCGCGAAGGGCTTCGCGAATAGGGGAGAGGACCTCGTCGACAAGGTAGGGCTTCACCGAAATAACGACAAGGTCGCAGTTTTCGACCACTTCAGCAGGCGATTTGAAAGCGCGAACACCAAGGGGCTTGCAACGCTTCTCGAGCGAATCGAAATGTGCGGCGCATGCGCAGATACGGGACCCTTCTATGCCAGCGCACTCGATAAGACCCTTGGCCATGGCGCTTGCCATGTTTCCGAAACCGATGAATCCGATGCGTGCCGATTGAGCGTCCATGATGCCCCTTTCAACGGGAAAGCTGAGTTTTCGCCATTGTAGCGCAGCTTGTTGGATGAGCGATTCGTGCGATATTTGAAGCCGGCGAAAGTGTCAAAATAGTGCGGCATGGCGTGAAGGAACGCATCGAACGCGGCTGCGGCTCCTCTATAATGGCTACTCGGAAAAGAGAAAGGCTCACCTATGAAGTACAAAGTGCGTTTCATCAAGGATTCCGAGCGGTCGGACGTGTCGTTCGTCTTCGAAGAGACTGAGCTCGAGGCCGAAGACGAGGCTGCGGCGCGTGCTGCTTACGAGGCTGCAAAGTCGTCTGCCCCAGAAGGCGCCTTGCGCATCGATTTAGTGCGCGGCGAGGGCTACAACTGGGAAAAGGTGGCAGAAGACACCTTGTAGACAGGGGCGCATCCCGCTCTAGCGCGCGACCGGGGGTGCGTTGCACGCGCCGCTCACCGATGCGATAGGCGCCCAACCGCGCTTTACACGGACTTTACAATTACAAGATGTTTCCCAGACACGTCCTCCCTATTGTGTTCATCGGTCTCGGAGGGACGGGTTGGGCTTGCGCCCTTCGAGCGGAGAGAACTCGAAGGGAGAACAAAGACACATGGATCCGGCAACTCTGGTTGTGGTGGTGCTCGTCATCGTCACAGCTCTCACGTTCGACTTCACGAACGGATTTCACGACACCGCCAATGCCATGGCGACCTCCATCGCCACAGGAGCGCTTAAGCCGAAGACTGCCGTCATCGCAGCGGGAACGCTCAATCTTATCGGTGCTTTTTTGTCTACCGAGGTGGCGAAGACCATCTCGGGCGGCATCATCAACGAGCAGCAGGTCACCATCAGCGCGGCCTTCATTTTTGCCGGATTGGTCGGCGCAATCATCTGGAACCTCATAACCTGGCTTGTCGGCCTGCCGTCGAGTTCCTCGCATGCCCTGTTCGGTGGCCTGGTCGGTGCCGTCATCGTGGGTGCAGGCGTTGAAGGCGTGAACTTTGCAGCGGTGCTCACCAAGGTGCTCATCCCCGCGCTTGTAAGCCCGGTGGTGGCGGGGCTTGCGGCGTTCTGCGCGGTGAAGCTCATTTTCTTCGTGGTGCGCAAGATGAGTGAAGGTCAGGTTGAATCGGGCTTCCGTCATGGACAGACGGTGACAGCGTGCCTCGTCGCCCTCTCACACGGCACCAACGACGCCCAAAAGACGATGGGCATCATCACGCTTACCCTAATTGCCGTGGGCTTCCAGCCTTCCGGTTCGGGTCCTGAGCTGTGGGTCGTCGCAATCTGCGGTCTCGCCATCGCTCTTGGCACCTACATGGGCGGCTGGCGCGTCATCCGCACGCTTGGCAAGGGCCTGACCGAGATCTCGACTCCGCAGGGTTTCGCCGCAGAGGCGGCATCTGCTACCACGATTCTCGTCTCCTCGCACATGGGCTTCGCGCTCTCGACCACGCAGGTGTGCTCCGGATCCATCATCGGCACGGGACTCGGCAAGAAGGGCAGCAAGGTGAACTGGGGCGTTGCGGGCAAGATGCTCATCGCATGGATCGTCACCTTCCCGGCCGCCGGCATCGTGGGCGCTCTTGCCTGCGCGCTTGCGAAGACGAGCGTGTGGGGCACCGTCGCGGTCGCGTTCATCGCGTGCGCCGTTGCGTTCATCATCTGGCGCATGTCCCGCCGCAACCCGATTAATTCCGCGAACGTCAACGAGCGAGCCGATGTGAAGGTCAACGCCAACCCGAACGCGAAGACCGTCGCTGCAGCTGCCTAGCAAGGAGGAACTCGTCACATGCTGACTCAAGAAGTCGTTAGTTTTATCACCGTTCTCGTCGTTGCCGTTTGTGTTGCGTGCTCGATTAGCGTACTGTATGCATCAGGGCTGCGCTTGTGGGCGCGCGCCGACGGGGACGTGGAGCGCGAATCTCGTTTGATGACCCGTCTCGCCTCGGCCGTCTGCTTCGCCGCCTGTGTGGCCATCGTGCTGTTCGCACTGTGGCTTGTGATTCCGATGTTCCACTAACTGGAAGAGAAACGGAGGCCTCCTATGGCGAGCATTCTCGTTGGTGTTGATGGAAGCGAGCGCGGTCGTCGCGCACTGGATTGGGCGGTCGCGCGTGCCGAGCGCACGGGTGCAAGCTTGATGCTTCTTGCGGTCGTGAATTCCGCTGAGGCGAAAAAGCTTGGCGCCGAGGCAGAGATGGTGCACACAACCGTCGAGGCGGCGCTTCACGAGAAGAAAGAAGTGCTCGCGGCCGAGCATCCCGGCGTTACCGTGGACACGAAAATCGTCGATGGCCCTACCGTGGAATCGATTGTGGAGGAAGCTGCCAACCACGACATGGTGGTTTTGGGGTCGCATCACGGGGCGTCTATCACCGAGACGTTCGGCGGCGCGACCGGCCTGCGCGTCTCTGTGCAGGTGAAGATTCCCACGGTCGTCGTGCCGTGCGACTGGGACGTGACCTGCGCCGGCAAGTCTGGCATTGTTGTGGGCGTGGGTCCCGACAACGTGTCGGATGCCGCGGTGGCGTTCGGCGTCGGTGAGGCGATCGATTCCGCCCAGCCGCTCGAGCTGGTAAGCGCATGGGGCATCCCCGCCTGGATGTCGCGTCCCGCCGAAGGCATGGGCGGCGGCCTTGAAGAGGTTGGCCGTCAGCGTCAGGCAGAAGTCGATGAGTTCGTCGCGCGCATCACGACCGCAAACCCCGCGCTCGAGGTGGCGGGCCGCTCGATCGAGGGACCTTCTCCCACGCGCGTGCTTTTGGATGCGTCGAAGGATGCGCAGCTGCTCGTTTTAGGCACGCATTCCCGTGCCGCGCTCGGCCGTGCGCTGTTCGGCTCGGTCACGCATAGCATGCTTTTGAACCTGGCCACGCCGACGGTCGTCGTGCCGAAGGCCTAAGGCTTAAGACAGCGCCCGCGCGCAAGCTGATTTCGCCCTGACAGGCCCGCAATCGCAGTTCATCGCTGCCGGTTGCGGGCCTTTTTACGTGAAAATGCGCACGTGTAGCGTGCCCGTAACACACGCGTATGCGAAGTGTAGGATAATAAGGTCTGCAACCATACACCACAAGCTGGAAATCACGAGGCTGGCCGCGAGGCCCGGGTGAGATAGAGGGGTTTCTATGATCAAGCTTTACGATGGCGGAGTGTTCCTGTGCGAAGGAACCGAGATCGTTCCCGAGGCGGAAGCGGCGGCGCGCGGTATCTCGAAGACGCCCGACGAGGCGCGGCGGGAGACGATCGCGTACTCGATCCTGCAGGCGCACAACACCTCGGGCGATCCGGACGCGCTGAAGATTCGCTTCGACGCGATGGCCAGCCACGACATCACGTTCGTCGGCATCATCCAGACCGCGCGCGCATCGGGCATGACGGAATTCCCCCTGCCCTACGTGCTCACCAACTGCCACAACTCTCTGTGCGCTGTGGGCGGCACCATCAACGAGGACGACCACGTCTTCGGCCTTTCTGCCGCGAAGAAGTACGGTGGCATCTTCGTTCCCCCGCATATTGCGGTGATCCATTCGTTCATGCGCGAGAACTTCGCTGGCTGCGGGAAGATGATTTTAGGCTCCGACTCGCATACGCGCTACGGCGCTCTCGGTACGATGGCTATCGGCGAAGGCGGCGGCGAGCTGGCGAAACAGTTGTTGCGCGATACCTACGACGTGGTGTACCCCGGCGTTGTGGCAATATATTTGGAAGGTGCCCCGCGCCCTGGCGTCGGCCCGCACGACGTGGCGCTCGCCATCATTCGCGAGGTGTTCGCAAAGGGATATGTGAAGAACAAGGTGATGGAGTTCGTGGGCCCGGGCATCGCGTCCATGACGACCGATTTCCGCAACGGCATCGACGTCATGACGACCGAGACCACGTGCCTGTCCTCTATTTGGGCCACCGATGAGGACACTCACGCGTTCCTTGCAGCTCATGGTCGCGGTGAAGACTACAAGCAGCTCGCCCCGGGAGATGTGGCCTACTACGACGGCTGCGTGCACGTGAACCTCTCCGAGATTCTCCCCATGATCGCGCTGCCGTTCCACCCGTCGAACGGCTACACGATCGCCGAGCTCAACGAGAACCTCGAAGACATCCTGCACGAGGTCGAGGTCGAGGCGGCGCGCATCGGCGGCGATAAGGTCAACTTCAGCCTGCTTGACAAGATTGAGGGCGGGCGCCTGCGCGTGCAGCAGGGCGTCATCGCCGGCTGTTCGGGAGGCAACTACGATTCCGTCGTCCAGGCGGCCCGCGCGCTCAAGGGCGCCAACATCGGCTGCGGCGAGTTCTCGCTGGCGGTCTATCCCACAAGTCAGCCGGTCTCGCTCGAGCTCACGCGCCGCGGCTACATCTACGACCTTATGGAGGCGGGCGCTATCGTGCGCACCGCGTTCTGCGGCCCGTGCTTCGGCGCCGGCGACACGCCCGCCAACAACGGCCTTTCCATTCGCCATACCACGCGCAACTTCCCCAACCGCGAGGGCTCAAAGCCTGGAAACGGCCAGCTCTCGGCGGTTGCGCTCATGGACGCGCGCTCGATCGCGGCGACGGCGGCGGCGGGCGGCATTCTGACCCCTGCGACCGACCTTCCCGACGAGACGTGGGACGAGGCTTGCGAGTACACCTTCGACAGCGCGCTCTACGACAAGCGTGTGTACTGGGGATTCGGCAAGGCCAAGCCCGAAAGCGAACTTGTCGAGGGGCCTAACATCAAGCCGTGGCCCGCTATGGAGCCGCTCGGAGAGAATATCCTTTTGAAGGTGTGCTCGAAGATCATGGATCCGGTGACCACCACCGACGAGCTCATCCCCTCCGGCGAGACGAGCTCGTATCGCTCCAATCCGCTCGGCTTGGCGGAGTTCACGCTCTCGCGTCGCGACCCCGAGTACGTGGGGCGCTCCAAGCGCGTCGACGCGGTGGAAAAGCGCCGCGTGGCGGGGGAGAGCCTTGTCGAGGCCGATCCCGAGCTCGCCGTTGTGTTCGCGGCGCTCAACGGGGCGGGTGTGGACGCCGATGCCTCCCTCGTGGAGTATGGCAGCATGATCTACGCGAAGAAGCCTGGCGACGGAAGCGCCCGCGAACAGGCGGCGAGCTGCCAGCGCGTGATCGGCGGGCTTGCGAACATCGTTGAGGAATACGCCACCAAGCGTTACCGCTCGAACGTGATGAACTGGGGCATGGTGCCCTTCCAGCTTGAGGGCGAGCCGCCGTTCGAGGTGGGCGACTACGTGTACGTTCCGGGCATCCGCGAGGCGATCGGTGGCGACCTGTCGAGCATTCCGGCGTGGGTCGTGCATGCAGGCGAGGCGCGCGAGATATCGCTTTGCGTGGCGGACATGACCGAAGAAGAGCGCGCTATCGTGCGCGCGGGCTGCCTTATCAACTATAATCGTGCACGTCGCGAAAAAGAGTAGGGCTTCGTGCGGGCGGTTTCGCTCGCTATAGGCCATAGTTGCGCGGCGGGAAGCCGCGTGATGGGAAGAGCATCGAACACGGGGCATAGCTGAGAAGCGGCCCCGTGTTTTCGATTGGAAAGGGTTTTCATGGAACGAGAGAGGTTTGGTTCGCGCCTGGGGTTCATCCTGGTGAGCGCGGGCTGCGCCATCGGCTTGGGGAACGTATGGCGATTCCCCTATATCACCGGCGAGTACGGCGGTGCGGCGTTCGTCGTGCTGTACCTGATATTCCTCGTGATATTCGCGCTGCCGGTGCTCGTGATGGAATTCGCCGCGGGCCGCGCAAGCCAGCGCTCGATCGCGCGCAGCTACGATGAACTCGAGCCCGAGGGCGGGAAGTGGCATCGCTTCAAGTGGGTCGGCCTTGCGGGCAACTACCTGCTCATGATGTTCTACACGGTGGTGGCGGGCTGGATGCTCGCCTTCATGGTGAAAAGCGCGATGGGCGAGTTCAACGGTGCGAGTACCGAACATGTCGCAAGCGTGTTCGGTCAGCTTCTAGCCGATCCTGTGCAAATGACGATTTACATGCTGATTATCGTGGCGATCGGCGTGATTACGACGCGCGCGGGCCTGAAAAACGGCGTCGAGCGCGTGACGAAGGTGATGATGGTCGCGCTGTTCGTCGTGCTCGTGGCGTTGTGCGTGCGCGCGGTGACGCTGCCGGGTGCTGAGGAGGGCCTCGAGTTCTACCTGATGCCCGACTTCGGGAAGCTCTTTGCGGGTAACACGCCCGCCGAGCAGTGGGCGACGTTCGGAGACGCGGTGTACGCGGCCCTCGGCCAGGCGTTCTTCACCGTGTCGGTGGGAATGGGCTCGATGGCAATCTTCGGCAGCTACATCGGCAAGGACCGTCGACTCACCGGCGAGGCCGTGCGCGTGGGCGTGCTTGACACGCTGGTTGCGCTCATGGCGGGGCTCGTCATCTTCCCGTCGTGCTTCGCCTTCGGCGTGGAGCCGGCTTCGGGGCCGTCGCTTGTGTTCATCACGCTGCCCATCGTGTTCAACGCGATGCCCCTGGGGCAGCTGTGGGGCACGCTGTTCTTCCTGTTCATGAGCTTTGCTGCGCTGTCGACGGTGATTGCCGTGTTCGAGACGATCATGGCGTTCTCTATGGACCAGTGGGGCGTGCGCCGCGAGAAGGCGTGCCTCGTGAACGGCGCGCTCCTCGCGCTTCTGAGCATCCCGTGCGTGCTCGGGTTCAACGTGCTTTCGGGCGTTGCCATTCCGGGCATCGGCGACATCCAGTCGATCGAGGACTTCCTCGTGTCGAACAACATCCTGCCTTTGGGCGGCCTCTTCCTCGTGATGTTCGTCACGAGCAAGCGCGGGTGGGGATGGAAGAACTTCCTCGCCGAGGCGGACACGGGCGAGGGCTTGCGTTTTCCCGCCTGGTCGTACCGTTACATGAAGTACGTGCTGCCTGTGGGGATCGTCATCATCTTCGTGTTGGGGTATGCGCCCATCGTGAGCACGTGGTTGGGGGTTTCGTAGCGATATACCTTTCCGCCTCCAGAGTGCCGTGTGCCAGGTTTTGATGAGGTCTTGCGACCAGCGCGCAAGCCACCTGCGATGACTCCTCGCGGTCGCAGCTGGTGGCTTGCGCGCAAAAGAGGGCGAAACCGGAACGACGGGACGGTAGAGCTGAAGCCATCGAGTGAGAATAGTGGGAATACGTGCAATACACGTGCATGACAGCAAAGATGGCACCCATAGCGCACTGCATCATGGGTGCCATCTTTGCGTATGGGAGCGGGTCACGGCGCATTCCGGTCGCCACGTGACGGATATCCGTCACGCCATGACGGATTCCGGGAACAGACCGCCTGCCGCGCGTACAATCGCCGTATTGCGCACGCAGGAGGCAGGGAGGTCCGCATGGAGACGGTCAACGTGACGGTACGCATGGAGAGGCAGACGAGGGACGGCGCTG
>ERZ1034913.1282-NODE-1282-length-15734-cov-6.910836_pt1 | contig 15734 bp, 13 predicted proteins | sample MGYA00520697_ERZ1034913 | MGnify/ENA primary metagenome ERZ1034913 (study PRJEB33766, sample SAMN09781786) | gut metagenome | biome: gut microbiome | host: Homo sapiens | place: Madagascar | study: EMG produced TPA metagenomics assembly of the PRJNA485056 data...
GCGGCCGCATGACAGACGGTATGGCTTGCGCGGCTTCGCCCTGCGCCGGTCGGCCTTGCGCTGGGCGGGGCCCGCGATGCAGCATCCGCCCGTCCACGGGCCCGTCTTCAGCCGTTTCGGCCGGCACGGCCGGCAGGACTCGCTTTCGTTGGACGGGAACCACATGTTGCGCCTGATCTCCCTGCTGATGCCGGACGGGCTGCGTCCCAGCAAACGGGCCATCTTCCTGACGCCCGTGCCGTTGCCGACCTCGATCTGGATGACCTGGCGTTCCTCTTCCGACAGGTGCGAATACACTTTCCCCATAGGGGCGACATCCCCTCGGACTGGTTATCTGAATATTTGATTCGTTCTGGCCCGTTGCTATTGCGGTTGGGGGCCATTACGGGTTTTGGCGGTTATTGCGTTTCAGGGCCATGGTTATTGCGCTTTGAGGACATGGCTGGTTAGGCTCCTTTCACCATGCGAGGGACGTGTGGTGAAAGGAGCTGCCAGCAATGGTACGGAAAATACAGGCGAAACTGGTCCTGCGTTTGCATGGCCAGGGGTTATCGGGACGCGCGATCGCAAGGTCCCAAGGCATGTCGCGCCGGAGCGTGGCCGATGTGCTGGACGCGGCGAAGGCCGCCGGCAGCGGCTGGGATGACGTCGCCAACAGGCCGGACAACGAGGTATACGCGCTGCTGTTCCCCGGGCGCGGGGAACGTGGGAGCGTGTACGAGCAACCCGACTGGGGCAAGGTCCACCGGGAGTTGGCCCGTGTCGGCGTGACGTTGAGGATTCTGCACGGCGAGTATGTGGACGAATGCCGGCAGTCGGATAGGCCCCGGGTTATGACAATATTCATCCATGGCCTTTCGCTGTTTGGTGTGGGTAAGCCATCCCGGTAGGCGTGATGACGGCGGAGTAGTTTGGGTGGTATGGATACCACGATGTTGTTCACCGTCGCCCTGCAACTCGCCGACCCGTGGAAGGTCATCGACGTGTCGTTCAGGGACGCGGCCGGTGGCAAGCGGGAGCCGCGCATCACGGTCGGGTACGGTCCCGGCTCCCGGGTCCATTGCCCCGAGGCGAAATGCCGGGAAGGGGTCATGCCCGGTTCACGACACGGCGGAACGCACGTAGCGCCATTTGGACTTCTTCCAGTACAGGGCCTACATCCACGCGCTCGTGCCGCGCGTGGCCTGTCCGGCCCATGGCGTCAGGACGGTTCCGATGTCGTGGGCGAGGCCAGGCAGTGGGTTCACGCTCCTGTTCGAGGCCATGGTCGTCGAACTCGCCGAGACGCGGCCGGTGGCGGACGTCGCGGCGCAGGTCGGCGAGCACGACACGAGGCCGTGGCGGTTCATCCGCCATTACGTGGGCGAGGCCAGGCTCTACGAGGACTGCACGGACGTGGAGGCCATCGGCATCGACGGGACCGGCCGCAAAGGCCACGGGCACATCACCGTGGTCGCCGACCCGGCGGGGCGCAACGTGGCCTGCGTGGTGCCAGGCAAGGACTCGAACACCGTCAAGGAGTTCGCGCGGGACTTCATGGACCGCAACGGCGACCCGGACAGGGTCTCCCCGGTGACGTGCGACATGAGCCCGGGGTTCGCCAGGGGCATCCGCGAGCGCCTGCCCCACGCGCATGGGATCATCGGACAGGTTCCACGTCATCAAGCACGCCAACGAGGCCGTCGACAAGGTCGGGAAGGCCGAGGCCGGGGACAGGCCGGTGCTGAGGAACACGAAGTACGTGTGGCTCAGGAACGAGGCGGGCCTGGCGGATCCGCGGCTGGAGGTCAAGCGCAACCTTGCGAGACGACGGTTGAAGACCGCACGGGCGTGCGGGATGCGCGAGACCCTGCAGGACATCCACGCCGACAGCGCCAGCCGGATGGAGGCGGAGGCGGGGTTCAAGCCGTTGCGCTCGTGGATGATGCATTCCCGGTCGGAACCGATGAAGGCCCTCGCCGGACAGTTCCGCCGGCACCGGGACGACATCCTCGCCTACTTCGACCACCCATACACGAACGCGATCCTCGAAGGGCCCGACGGCATCATCCAACACGTCAAGACCCGCGCCCGAGGCTTCAGGAACATGGACTGCTTCTCCATCATGATCTACCTGACCTGCGGCATACTCGACCTCAAAACAGTCACCGCCTGACCGGACTTACCCACACCAAACAGCGAAAGGCCGTTTTTCTTTTCACTTTTATATATTCCTTTCAATATCTAACGTATTATCTTTACCTACCGAAAGCACAGCCAATAACAATATAACCAATCCGACAATAATATGGCTTGCCATAACACTGGTACTCAGCAAAGGCATCACGATAAATCCCACCGGACTGATTCCCTCACTCAGCACATAATCGAAAGCAAAGATTCCGGCAATATGCCTTTGCGGAACACTCTTCTGTATAGCGGCCGCCCATCTCACAGACGCCGCAGCAATGGCCAAGCTCGCCAAGCTGACCAGAATACACACCACCCACAACGGCATCCGCAACAGCATCGTGACAGGAACCAAGCAGAACGGCAACAGTGAGAGCAGACATACCTTCGACGTCTTCCAGCGGATCGGTATTGGAATCAAAGAACCGATAATAGATCCCACAGAGAACAGAGATTGCACCAGTCCCCAAGCCCAGGACGAATCATAATGATCCCTCATCAAGACTGGCCCCTGCGTCATGAACAGCGACCAGATGACAAAATGCCACACAGCCGAACCAGTCACAACGCGGACCAATGTCCTCGCCCTAAGGAAGAACCGCAAATCCACGAGTAGACCTTCTCGGCTCCCCTCCTCTTGTTCCGGAGTGAGATCAGGAAGGCTTCTTTGCACCACTAGCGACATGCACATGCAGCCGGCGAGCACAAGCCACATCGCAGAGGCGTTCAACAGCAGCATGAAGAATGACACCACAGCTGGACCAGCCGCCGAACAAATTCCCAAGACAAAATTCTGAGTCGAATTCGCCCACTCCAGCTCTTTCGATTCCACTAACTGAGGAAGGAACGAGCCCATCGTAGGAATCAACAAAGCACCCGCCAACTCCACCATGAAGGAAATCACCATATAGCCTGACAACGCAATCGTGTCGATAAATGACCATCCCGCACAGAACAGCGCTACAAAAACCCATGGCATCGTCGTGATATGGAACAGTTTCTTCTGCGAAATCCTATGCAATAGGACAGGAGCTACCAGACCACCGAACACAGCAGGAAGGGCTCCAACGCCCAAAATCAGACCGATCTGTGACGAATCATACCCATCCTGGACCGCCGACACGGACAGGAGCACAGGAACGGAAGCAAAAGCGAAAGAATAAAGACCTCGCGACAGCAGGTATTGAAAAAAACAGGCCCTTTGCCTCATCTGATGTTCACTTTACCTTTCTTGAATACGTATTGAACAATGTACCGGGCCTGCCTCTCTAAGTGTGTACCTGGCATTTCATTGTTGTTGTGCTCCTTCGCTTGGCCAACGGTCGGCGGCGGTGCCGTTGCACGCATTCGCGGCCCTGTAGGCCTTGGCCTTCTCGCACTTAGCGTGCCCTAGACGATCGGCAATCTCCTCGTCCAGCGCTATTTCCAGCACGGTCTTGGTATGCTCTACTTGAGAGAACCGATCGAATCCAGCCCCTTTTCCTTGACCACGAACTCGTGAGCGGCCTCCTGCTCGACGCAGTGTGCCCTCATCCGGCTTCTTCGTCGATGTCGTGTTTCTCATTGTCCCAGCAGACACCGTCCACCAGCCTTTCCGCCCGACCATACGGCCGATCAATCAAGGCAAGTTACACACGTTGAGAGATAGTCTCAGCAAAAAGGAACTGTCACATATGCCCTGACATATCACATCCACAGCAATGACTTCCCACTAGACCTCGACGTTAATACCGACAGCGACGAGCACGCCGCGTACTCCACTCGTCCACCCCAAGAGCACATGAAACAAGACCATCTACGATCGCATACGAGCACTCGCTTCCCAAAGAACACGTCACTCGTCGATATCAACATGTACCTTCTTCAGCCTGCCACACAATGTTAACGAGGACAACCACTCGCCCCCTACAATAGTTAGGGTGTGTTTACGCTAGTTGGGTTCTTGGCTGTGTTTTTCAGGTAGATGTGTCGATGAGGATGAGCCGGAGGTCGACGAGGAAGGCTTCGTCGAGCCTGTCGTAGCGGGTGGCGGCCTTGCGGTAGCGCTTCATGCGGTTGAAGACGCGTTCGACCATGTTACGCCCCTTGTACGCCTCCCTGTCGCAATCCCATGGGGGCGTACGGTTCCTCTTGGGCGGCGCGACCGGCGTCAGGCCGAACGACTCGGCCGGCGGCCGGGTGGGATCCCCCTCGTGCGCGCGGTCCATGAGCAGGTGCTCCATCGCGCCGTCCCCGGACCAGCGGTTGAACCGCCGGTAGACGGTGACCCACTTGCCGTGGCGCTCCGGCAGGCCCCTCCACGGGGCTCCCGCGCGGCACATCCACGGCAGGGCGTTGACGAACGTGTGGTTGTCGACCGCCACGTTGCCGCGCGGGCGCGGCAACGGATGCTCGACCCTCATGAACCGGTCAAGCGTGACGTCATACCTCGGCGTACACATACGACAATTATCACGCAAAACTTAAACACACCCTAGGATACATCCCTAGACCGCGAGGGACATGCTCCGGAACTCCTCCGGGGTATGTCCCTCGAGTCGTATCTGGCGCCGTCTGGTGTTCCAGTGCACGATGCACGCGTCCAGCTCGGCCTTGAACCGCTCGTACGAGTCGAACCCGCGGCCGCGGTAGAACTCGTCCTTCAGGTGGCCGAACACCTGCTCGGTGGCGGCGTTGTCCAGACAGTTGCCCTTGCGGCTCATGGACTGGCGGATGCCGAGGCGTTCGAGCTCGTCCCTCCACCATTGGTGCTGGTACTGCCATCCCATGTCGGCGGGGGCTGGGCGTACGTGTGCCTGCTGGTCGACCTGGCGAACAGGGGCATCGCCGGCCATTCCGTCGGGGCGCCGGAACCCGTCGTCGTAGTGTCTCCTTCGATCCTCACGCATACGAAAGAACCGCACCTCCGATCATCGAATCTGAATTTCTTCAGTCCAACAATCGGGGTGCGGTTCAGGTTGCGACGTTGTGCACTTTTATGCTGTCCATATAGTGCGATCACTGCGGAATCTTTGGAACTGGAATCTTCGAACTCGAAATTCCCGGAATCAATCGGCGGTGATCAGCTCGCTCGAATCCATGTCGAAGTCGGACATGGCAAACGAGCGGATCGCCGGATCCTCATACGTGTTCATGTAATACGTGTTGGTTTTCCCGGAATAGCCACTGGTGAACAGCGTGCGCTCGAACTGGCCGTTGCCCATCTTGGACATGCCGTCAACCATTTGCACGGAAACCAGCGTGTGGAACAGACGAGACACATTAGCAGCCTCGTTGTTCTGCTGCGGATAGTGCGTGTTGGTGTAGGCGACGCGTACGAAACGCGACGGCGAACTCACGTCACCGGGAATGCCGTGCATGCTCACACCGGCACCCCATGCGCTCAGTTCCGCCTTGCCCCAAGTGGTCGGCTCCGCCATTTCGTTGCTCACACACATGTAGTTGCGCAGGTTTTCCATATGAAAGTCGAAGGTCGGCTGGTTGGTAAGCACGTCCACATCGTCATGATGAACGTGCATGCCGTCAGCCATCTGCTCGACGACGATGCTGCGGGTGCCGTCACCAATGAACCAGTGCAGCAGGGATTCCTGCTGGCCGGGCACGACCTGCGAAACGAGCGTCACGTTCTTCAACGCCTCTTCGACTTCGTCGACACTGTCGAAATTGCGCGCCACCCACAGCGGGAATTCGAAGGTAGCGACATTTTCGGTTCCTTCGACCGGCTCGTGCGCAAAGGAGGCGTACCCAGGGAAGTTCAGTCCGGCAATGGCCAGACCATGCTCGTTGGCGCAGTCGAAATACATGGGGCGGTCGACCATGACCACGCCCACGCCGATCACCGCATTCGGTTCGCTTTTACCTTCGGCCCCATACACATAGTCGTACTGGTAGCCTCGCGGAGTGACCAGAATGGTCTCGCCGTAGGAGAAGCTCCAGTCGAGATTACGGCCGAAATACATGTTTCCCTCATCGTCGGAGAAACGAACACCAGTGCACATATGGACTCCTTTCCATGATTTGCCGTGATTTTCTTGCTTGCGTGTTCATGGTAAGCGTCACTTGCTGGGAAAATCTTAAGTTTTGCCCGCGGAAGAATCTGCTTTGACTACCTCATCCATAGTATCGTCCTCCTCAATCATGTATTTCGTGTAAAATGTGCCTGCCGCAATATCCGTCACACATGTACGCCCGCAGGAACATGTCGAGCGCCTTCGCATGATCAGCCGCACAGCCTCTGCCCTCGGCCAGCATGTCTCCCAGCTTGTAGCAGCCCTCCGCGATCTCCGCTTCGGCCGCATGACGAAAGCACTCGTATGCCAAAACGTCCGTATCCGGTTTGGGTGAAACTTCGCCGAAATTGTTGTAATACGAGCGGAAGTATCTACCCTCGCAGCGGTCGTACGCGTACACGTACCCCAGGCACAGCCATCCGATCGCATTGCCGCGGCCGGCCGCGTGCCGGTAAAGGATCTCGGCGGCTCTGAAACAGTCAACCCGCTTCTGCCGTTCCGATGCGGCAGTATAGTGCATGCCCTCCTCGTAGTACATGCCGCCGAGGCCCAGAGCAATCGACCCGTCCGGATCGCTGATGTCGGCCGTGGTGCATTCGTCGTCCTCATCGAAGATATCGTCGTAGTACGGCACGCCCGCTTCCGCCTCGTTCGCATGACCGATGCCGACCGGGCTGATTCGCGCGATTTGCGCTTCCGACAAGCGCGACACGCCCGGATTGCTCAGCACAATCGTCAGGGGATCGCTGAAGTACAACGGTGCACTTTGACATTCGTGCAGCGCAATCCGGGCGTGTCGTGCGACGAGTGTGGCCGATTCCCGGGCCGCATGCGCGTCATACGGGAAATTCGTGTCAATCCCGCAATTGCGGGTCTGCGAAGCGTCGGTTCTCCAGAACCGGCAGCGTGCGTCGCGCGGATTCGAGAACTTCTCGGTGCAGCCGGGCAATCAGCATTCCGGCCTGTCCGCCCGCCTCGCCCTGTCCGTCACCCGCCTGCGCGATGACCTCGCCCAGCGGGTCAATGACACGGCTGCAGCCGATGTTGCGTGCGCTCACCTCGCTGCATGCCAGTACGTAGCACGTGTTTTCCAGCGCACGCGCGGCGGTCATCAGCTTCCAATGTCGCTCCTTCAAACGCCCGCACACCCATGCCGCACTGACGATGATCACATCGGCGCCGCGCACGGCCAGCGACCGCGCGACTTCGGGAAATCTCACGTCATAGCAGGTCATGACGCCGACATGCCAGCCGTCGATCTCGACGATTGGCGGCAGCTCGGTACCGGGACGAACCGTATCGGACTCCCGCGTGGCGAATGCATCATAGAGATGCAGCTTCCGATAGATCGCGATAAGAGCCCCGTCACGGATGACGACGAAAACGTTGGAGACCCGGGAATCCGTTGCGCAAGACGCCGGCTTGTCCGGCACCGCATCAGCCGCACCGGGCACAGCATGAACCGTACCCATCAGCGTAATATGACGCTCTTCGCTGATCCGTCTCAGGCCGGTGACGAACGGCCCGTCCAGTGGTTGCGCGTGTGTGGCCGCGAACATGTCATCATCGCCGTCACGCGCGATCAGCCCTTCCGGAAGCACCAGCAAGCGGGCACCGGCATCCGCGGCCTGCCAGGCATATCCGTCGATAATGTCAAGGTTCCATTCCGGCTCCCGGCGAACCGTGAACTGAGCTACGGCGACCTTCAGCTCTTGCGTGCCATTCATGGCTACCGTTATATCAGATGCGCGGGCATGGTTCCTCATGAATCCCGTCCGCGACCGATACGCCTCGGTCTCACACCGCGAACGCCGACCAGCGCCCGTGCGTGTGTTGCACCTCGATCGGCATGCCGAACAGCTCCGACAGTCGCTCGTCGGTCAGGCCGGCCTCCAGTGGACCGGTGTAGACGATGGTGCCGGCGGACGGGTTGCCCATCGCGTCAATGCCGTCGTTGGTGGCGTCCTCGGCGGAGACCGGCTTGCGTCCCATGATGGCGATGTGGTCGAAGCCCGCGGGAATCTCCTCAAGTCGATGGGTGACCAGCACCACGGCACGCCGCGAATCCTCTTCGCCGATACGGCTCAGGGTGCGCATCACCTGCTCGCGGCCGCCCAAGTCAAGGCCAGTGGTCGGCTCATCCATGATGAGCAGTTCGGGGTCGCCCATCAATGCGCGGGCGATGAGCACGCGGGTGCGCTCGCCCTCGGAGAGCCGCCACATCTCCTTGCCTTCGAGATAGGAGACGCGGAAGTCGCGCAGCAGCTGTCGCGCCCGCGCATACTCCTCGTCAGTATAGGTGTCGCGCCACCGTCCGGTCACGGCGCTCAGGCCCGTGACGACGGCGTCCAGCGGATCCTCGAATTCGGGAAACTGCCGGCCGAGGTCGGCCGAAGCCAGACCGATGCGCGTGCGCAGTTTGAATACGTCGTATTTGCCGAGCTGATGGCCGAGGATGAATACGCGACCGTCCGAGGGGAACGTGCGCGTGGCGAGCATGCCGACCGCGGTGGATTTGCCGATGCCGTTCGGCCCGAACAGCACCCATCGCTCCCCCGCGTGGATGATGAGGTTCACGTCTGTGATGATGACGCGCCGGTTGCGGCGGAATTCGACGTTGTCGAGCTTGAGGACTTCGTTGTCGGCGGTGTCGGTCGTGGGCATGTTGTGGTTCCTTGTCGTGGGGAGGTTTGCCGGCAGTGCGGGTTTGGAATGGTTGCGGTAGTTCGCGAAGCCGTGCCATCCGGCCATGCCGCGCATTACGGCCCCGCAGGCGGGGGCATCATTCCTTGCCCCCGCCTGCGTCGGATCGCCGTTACTTGTTCTGCTCGTCGAGGACGGACTGGTAGACGGCCACGGTCTTGTCGGCGATGGACTCCCAGCTGAAATGGTCGCGGGCGCGCTCGTAGCCCGCCTGGCCCATCTTCTTGGCGAGTTCGGGGTCGGCCATGATCTTGTCGATGGCGGCGGCCATGTCGTGCACGAACTTGTCGGGATCGGTGGGCGTGCCGGTACCGTCGCGCAGCTGGTCGATCGGCACCAGATAGCCGGTCTCGCCGTCGACGACGACCTCGGGAATGCCGCCGGTGGCGGAGGCGACTACGGGCAGGCCACAGGCCATGGCTTCCAGATTCACGATGCCCAGCGGCTCATAGATGCTCGGGCAGATGAACGCGTCACAGCCATGCTCCAGCGCGTTGAGCTCCGGACGAGGCAGCATCTCCTCGATCCAGATGATGTTGCCGCGTTCCTCGTCGAGCTTGGCGAACGCGGTCTTGACCTCCTCGGCGATTTCCGGGGTGTCCGGGGCGCCGGCGCACAGCACCACCTGAATGTCCTTGGAGATCAGGTGCAGCGCCTTGAGCAGGTATGGCAGGCCCTTCTGACGGGTGATGCGGCCGACGAACAGCAGCGTAGGCTTGCTGCGGTCGATGTGGTAACGGTCGAACACGGCCCAGCCCGGGTCGTCGTCGGCCGGCGTGGCGAAGTCGCTCATGGTGATGCCGTTATGCACCACGACGACCTTGTCGGGGTCGAGGTTCGGGTACGCGGCGAGGATGTCCTCGCGCATGCCGCCGGAGACGGCGATGACGCGGTCGGCGTGCTCGTAGGCGTCCTTTTCGGCCCAGGAGCTCAGATTATAACCGCCGCCGAGCTGCTCGCGCTTCCACGGGCGGAACGGCTCCAGCGAATGTGCGGTGATGACCAGCGGCGTACCGTGCAGCATCTTGGCGAGGTATCCGGCCAGGCACGCATACCAGGTGTGCGCGTGGGCGATGTCGGCGTCGACGTCGTTGGCTATCTGCAGATCAACGCCGAAGGTCTTCAGCGCCGGATTCGCGTCGGCCAGCTCAGAGGGCGTTCCGTAGCCCACGACCTTCAGGCTGCCCTTCGCCGAGCCATCTCCGGGGATGGCGGGTGCATCGGCTTCGGCGCGCGGTCCGTCGAACGCACGGACGGTCACGTCGACCCGCTCGGCCAGCACCTTCGAGAGCTCTTCCGCGTGCACGCCTGCGCCACCATAGACATACGGCGGGTATTCGCGGGTGAGGATATCAACTTTCACGATTAAGGCCTCCTTCGTCGGTAACCTTGTTTGCGGCTACTGCCATATATAACTTTAGGGCATTGCACGTCGAAAAAACGCACAATGCCCATGTTCGTGTTGGCGAAAAATCGCGCCATAATACCAGGTAACTACCGGATACCAGACTCTCACACCGCGGTGCCGTTGGCGTCCAGGTTCGGGTTGTTGCGGTAGTTGCCGGCCGTGAAGAACAGGCTGAGCACGCCGACGACGAACACGACGGACACGGTCAGGATCAGCCACAGCGGATGCGTGGGCAGCCACATCACCACGAAGAACGCGATGACCGACAGCGCGATCAGCGTCCAGCTGCCGACACGGAACCACTGCCGCACGGAGTGCGGTGCCTTGAACGCCTTGGGATCCTGATAGTTCGGGTTGGCCTCGAACACCGACTCCACTTCCTCATCGACCTCGGTGCGAGCGCTGGGCTTCCACACGCCGCTGTCATCCACGCCCTCCTGAATACGGCGGGACTTCTCCTGAAGCGCGTACTCGTCGAGCATGCCGGATCGGGCACGGCCACGGGTCTGGTCGTACTGCGACGGGACTCCCCGACGCTGATCTTTTGCTGCTTTGCGGCGTTCGGCACGGTTAGGCATCGTTACTTCTCCTGCTCGTTTGTGGATAACACTCCTATGTACTGTACTCCAAGCCGTGCCGTAGCGGCGGTTCGACTCGCACGACGAGACAGATCCGCAATCGTTGGCAATCACGACGTCCGAGCCGTGGCCGCGACACGTACCACCCCGCACATAGATGGCCTCCTTCTGCGGCTCACCAACACATGAGCGGGCCATTCCTCCGGCGAGAACCCACCGGCACACAACGGGACGGGACTTTCGCCAGAAATGGGGAACGCCCGATATGCGACTGGGGGCCGGAAGTCCCTTGAAGAGACTTCCGGCCCCCAGTAGATGTCGGTACGGCGAACCGCCTGACTATCGAATCATCGCGGCAGCATCATCGGACGCTGGGATGCGGTGATCGGCGCGGGCAGCTCGGTGACGCCGGTGAGGTACTCATCAACGGCGGCCGCGCAGGAGCGGCCCTCCGAAATGGCCCACACGACCAGGCTCTGGCCGCGGCCCGCGTCGCCGGCAACGAACACGCCATCCTGAGAGGTGGCGAACTTGTCGTTGCGGGCCACGTTGCCGCGCTTGTCCAATTCGACAGGCAGCTGGTCGAGCAGCGTGGAGGTGTCCGGGTGCAGGAAGCCGACCGAGATGAGCACCAGATCCGCGGGCAGCACGCGTTCGGTACCGGGCTGGCGGGTGAACGGACCGTTCTCCCCCGGTGCCACATCCACGACCTTCAGACCGGTGACGTGGCCGTTCTCGTCGGCCACGAATCCTTCGGACGCGGTGGAATCCTCAATGTGCACACGGGCCTTTTCCTCGTCGGAGCCGACGAAGTTGACAGAATCGGTGCTGTACACGTAAGTGCCGCCCTCCTCCATCGAGGAGGTCTTCTGGTAGAGACGCGCGAATGTCGGCCACGGCTGGTTGTCCGGACGCTCGTCCGGCTCCTTCGGCATGATCTGCAGCACGGTCACGTCCTTCGCGCCTTGACGGATGGAGGTGCCGAGGCAGTCGGAACCGGTGTCGCCACCACCGATGATGATGACGTGCTTGTCCTTGGCGGTGATGTCGTGCACGGGCTTTACGCCGTACACGCGTCGGGTCGCATCAGGCAGGAACTCCATCGCGAAGTGAATGCCCTTGAGCTCGCGGCCGGGAATCTTCATGTCACGCGGCACGGTGGATCCGATAGCGACGACCACGGCGTCATAGCGGTCGCGCAAATCGTCCCAGCTGATGTCCTTGCCGATCTCCACGCCCGTGCGGAAGCGGGTGCCTTCGGCCTCCATCTGCTTGATACGACGGTCGATCAGTCGCTTGTCGAGCTTGAAGTTCGGGATGCCGTAGCGCATCAGACCGCCGATGGCGTCATCGCGCTCATAGACGACGACCGTGTGGCCGGCTCGGGTGAGCTGCTGGGCGCATGCCAGACCGGCGGGGCCGGATCCGACGACCGCCACGGTCTGGTCGGTCAGACGCTGCGGAGGCATGGGTTTGACGATATCCAGACCCCATGCCTGGTCGATGATCGTCTGCTCGTCGAGCTTGATCATCGTCGGCGGCTGGTGGATGCCGAGCACGCACGCCTTCTCGCACAGTGCCGGGCAGATGCGTCCGGTCACTTCGGGGAAGTTGTTGGTGGTGGACAGACGATTGTAGGCGTCCTCCCACTTCTCCTGACGAACCAGATCGTTGAACTCGGGGATGATGTTGCCGAGCGGGCATCCGGTCATGCAGAAAGGAGTGCCGCAATCCATGCAGCGGGCGGCCTGTTCGGTGGTCCACGGCTGCAAGCCGGACTCAGCATGGACGTCAAGCCAGTCCTTGATGCGCTCCTCGACGGGGCGTTCCGCCAGTTCGCGACGGGTACGGACCTTCAGGAATCCTCTGGGATCTCCCATGTCAGTGCGCTCCTTCCATCACCTGCTCGTACACCTGTTCCCAGGCGCCGGGCGTGTTGAAATCGATATTGTCTTCCTCGGCCTTCGCCATGGCGGCGGTCATGGCCAGATAGTGTTCCGGCACCACGTGCGTGAACCGGGCGACGGTGTGCTTCCAATCCTTGAGGAGTCCGGCGGCGAATGCGGAACCGGTCTCTTCGGCGTGACACTTCACCAGATCGTGGACCAGTGCCTGTACTTCGTCGTCCAGCGGTAGGAACAGCAGCGAGCCGTCCTTCGCCGCGGTCGGATTGACCTGGTTCATGTCCAGATCAAGCACGTACACGTTGCCGCCGGAGAAGCCGGCGCCGAAGTTGCGACCCATGGAGCCGAGCACCACGACGGTGCCTCCGGTCATGTACTCGCAGCCGTGGTCGCCCACACCCTCGACCACGAACGTGGCGCCGGAGTTGCGCACGCCGAAACGCTCGCCTGCACGGCCGGCCACGAACAGCTCTCCGGAGGTCGCGCCGAAACCGGTCACGTTGCCCGCGATGACGTTCTCGTGCGGGTCGAAGGTGACGCCGTCCTCGGGGCGTACGATCAGGCGTCCGCCCGACAGGCCCTTGCCGGCGTAGTCGTTGACCTCGCCGTAGACGCGGATGGTCTCGCCACGCGGGATGAACGCGCCGATCGACTGGCCGCCGGCACCGTGGAACGTCATGTCGATGGTGTCGTCCGGCAGTCCTTCGGCACCGTAGCGGCGGGTGATCTCGTAGCCGACCATCGTGCCGAGCGTACGGTTGACGTTGCGGATCGGCATCTCGATGCGTACCGGCTCCTTGCGCTCCAGCGCGGATTCGGCCATCTCGATGAGCTTGTTGTCGAGCGCCTTCTCCAGTTCGTGGTTCTGCTCGATGGTCTGGTGCAGAATCGTTCCGGGAACCGGGCCGGGCTGCATGAGCACGTTGCTCAGGTCGATGCCGTCGGACTTCCAGCGCTTGATCGCCTCGTTCTGGTCCAGGCATTCGACATGGCCGACGGCCTCCTCCAGCGTACGGAAACCGAGCTCGGCAAGCAGTTCGCGCACTTCCTCGGCGATGTACATGAAGAAGTTGATGACCGCTTCCGGCTTGCCCTTGAACCGGGCGCGCAGCTCGGGATCCTGGGTGGCGATGCCCTGCGGGCAGGTGTTCTTCTGGCACGCGCGCATCATGACGCAGCCCTCGACCATAAGCGCCGTGGTGGCGAAGCCGAATTCCTCGGCACCGAGCAGCGCGGCGATGACCACGTCGCGGCCGGTCTTGAGCTCGCCGTCGCACTGAACGACGATGCGGGAGCGCAGACCGTTCAGAATCAGCGTCTGCTGGGTTTCGGACAGGCCGATCTCCCACGGGGTGCCCGCGTGGCGAATCGCGTTGAGTGGTGCCGCACCGGTGCCGCCGTCATAGCCGGAGATCAGCACCACGTCGGCATGGCACTTGGCCACACCGGCCGCGATGGTGCCGACGCCGAACTCCGAGACGAGCTTGACGTGGATGCGCGCCTTCGGGTTGGCCATCTTCGCATCGTTGATCAGCTGCTTGAGATCCTCGATGGAGTAGATGTCGTGGTGAGGCGGCGGGGAGATGAGCTCCACGCCGGGGGTCGCGTGACGGACCTTGGCGATCCACGGCGGGACCTTGGCACCGGGCAGGTGGCCGCCCTCGCCGGGCTTGGCGCCCTGGGCGAGCTTGATCTGCAGGTCGGTGGCGTGCACCAGGTAATCGCTGGTGACGCCGAAGCGGGCGGATGCGATCTGCTTGATGCGGCTGTAACGCAGCGGATCCTCGATGCGGTCGTCGGATTCGCCGCCCTCGCCGGAGTTGGAACGCGCGTCGATCGTGTTCATGGCGATGGCGAGCGTCTCGTGCGCCTCTTGCGAGATGGAGCCGTAGCTCATTGCGCCGGTGGAGAACCGCTTGACGATCTCGGAGGCCGGCTCGACCTCGGAGATGTCGATCGGCTTGCGGTCGTGCTTGAACTTCATGAGTCCGCGCAGCGTCATAATGCGGTTCGACGTGTCGTTGATGTGGTGCGAGTACTTCTTAAACATCTGGTAGTCGCCGCGAACGGTCGACTGCTGCAGCAGGAAAATCGCCTCGGGGTCGTTCAGATGATCCTCGCCGGTGCGGCGCCACTTGTATTCGCCGCCGGTTTCGAGGTTCATGTGCGGGGTGGCGGTCCACTGGTTCGGGTAGGCCACGCGGTGGCGAATCGCCACCTCCTCGGCCAGCTCGTCGAGCCCGATGCCGCCGACCTGCGAGACCGTGCCGGTGAAGTACTTGTCGACGATGTCCTTGCTCAGGCCGACCGCCTCGAACAGCTGCGCTCCACGGTAGCTCATGATGGTGGAGACGCCCATCTTCGACATGATCTTCAGCACGCCGATGGACAGCGCCTTGGTCAGGTTCTTCACGGCTGTGTGCTCGTCGACCTTCAGGTAGCCGGTGCGGGCCAGGTCCTCGACGGATTCGAACGCCAGATACGGGTTGACGCATGCGGCACCGTATGCGATCAGCAGCGCGACATGATGGATCTCACGCACATCGCCGGCCTCGACGGCCATCGAGATCTGCGTGCGGGTGTGCTTGCGCAGCAGGTGGTGCTGCACGGCGCTGGTGAGCAGCAGTGACGGGATCGGGCCCCACGTGTGGTTGGAATCACGGTCGGACAGCACGATGAAGTTGCTACCGCCCGCGATGGCCTCGTCGACTTCGGCAAAGATCTCCTCAAGGCGCTCGCCCAGCGCCTTGCCGCCGCCGGCCACCTGATACAGGCCCTTGACGACGAACGGACGGTAGTATCCACCGAGCACCTTGGCCTTGTCGAGCCGCTTGAGCTGCGCCATCTCGTCGGAGTTGATGACGGGCAGCGGGATCAGGATCTTCTTGGCGTGCAGCTCGGAATCCTCCAGCAGGTTCGGCTCGGGGCCGATGGCGGATTCGAGCGAGGTGACGATCTCCTC
>ERZ1034913.1287-NODE-1287-length-15669-cov-4.865826_pt1 | contig 15669 bp, 14 predicted proteins | sample MGYA00520697_ERZ1034913 | MGnify/ENA primary metagenome ERZ1034913 (study PRJEB33766, sample SAMN09781786) | gut metagenome | biome: gut microbiome | host: Homo sapiens | place: Madagascar | study: EMG produced TPA metagenomics assembly of the PRJNA485056 data...
TCCATCGTCAGCCCGTGATTTTTCAGCCATTTCAGCACATATTCCTTTTTCTCCTTGCCGCGTCCGCTGCCGGTGTAAATCTGTTCGGCCGCAGCAACCGCCAGTTTGACCCATGCAATGATCTGCTCCTGCTGCTGGGCGCTCGTCCTGCTCTTGATGTACGGAATCAAAAACGTGGTCACAGCCACAGAAATCAGCGCGAAAAACGCCTTGATCAGGTCTGTAATGTCAAATGTCATGTGCTTTATCTCCTTTCCAAATCCTCAATCCGATGATTGGCCACCTTTATCTTTTCCTCCAGCAAAACCGTCTGTTCTTCCAGCTGGTACGTCCGCTCAATCACGCCGTTGTGCTTTGCCACCTTGCCCTCCAGCTGCTCCAATCTGTAGGCAATCAGCGCCGCGCTCTTTTTGTTTGCCAGATACGCGCCGCACAGCGTTCCCACAAGGCTCAGAACCGCCACAATGATCGTCTCCGTCATACCGTCACCTCCGTAAAATAATTCCCAACCAGCTCATGCGGAAGATACTGAAGCGTGATTGTGCCGGTGCTGCCCTGCCGCTCACAGAGGTATGTTTTGCTGTCTTCTGGGTCAAGATAATACAGGCCGTATGTATATTCCATTCCTCTGCTGGCCGGGATGGGGTCTGTGACAGTCCCAGCGTGTGCTACATCAATTACAGCCCAGAGCGCCGGTGTAATATCAGGTGTCCAATCAGCCTGCGTGGTGTGCGCCTGCCGCACCTTGTACAGGCGCTTTGTCGGTTCGTAATACCGCCTGTCCCCGACATTTACCGCTTCCCCCACCTTCCACGCCGGGTACAGCAGTGGAGCGGTTGCCGCCTGTGCATCCGTCAGCACAACAGCAGCATTGTCAATACTTGCTTTCAGAGCATTTGCCCAATCAATTACTGTACTCATGCTGTCACCTCATTTGCCGAATTGTAACCAAGTATTCTCAGTGCTTCCTGCGCTTCCGCAAGCTGTTCCTCCGGCGTCGGCTCCTCCGGCTCATGCGCCGTGTTTTCCGAGAATTTGCCGTCCTTATAGATGTGGGTCTGCTCGCCTACCCCCTCCGGAATTGGCACGTCGCGGTAAATCGCGCCGATCAGCCCCGCCGCGATTGCATACGTGCCGCCCTTGACAACCGGGTTTCCGTTGCGCTGGTAGGTGATGTCCGGCGTGATGCAGAGAATCACGCCTTCCGGGTCTGTGATTAAATACACCGAATCTCCTCTCCTTTCGGCGGCGTTTGCCGCATGTTTCATGTGAAACGGTCTGATATTTTAAACAATTTTTTAATTTTCACGTTTTTGGTAAAAAAACATCTATCGTCTCGCCCGCCGCCCCGCCGGTAGACGCCACGCCGTAGGCCGCGTTGGAATAGGGCTGCACGCTGGCCGCAAGACTGTTTGCAAACCCTTTTGCCGCAGTTGTCCCGCCGAAAACCCGTAGCGTTCCAGCACTTTCGGAGTAGAGAGCCGCCGTGAGCATGTCTGCGGATGCGGGCGTTGTAATGGTCTCCGGAGAGAGCGTCAGATTGGAAACACGCGCAGTCGCCTGTGCGCCGCCGTAGAAAAACACCGCGTTCTCCGTCATTTTCAGCGGCGAAATCGCTGCCGCAGACGTGGACAGCGTCACGGCTTCGCCAAGCGTAATGGTCAGATCGTCGTTTGCCCGGAACACCCGCGCAATACCTCCTGCAACCGTCACAATCGTGTCCCGCGTGAGAACGTTGAATCTTTTATAGGATGGACTTTTGACGCCCAAAAAGGTCATTGTTCCGAGCTGGATGTTGTTCCCGCCGTTTACATACCCGCAGGCGGCACCGTTTCCATAAACGTTCGTTCCAGATCCGATCAGGACAAATTTTGAATCGGACAAGACAATGATTTTTGTAACCGTCGTGAACGCATATGTAAGCGCGGCACCGACAGGAGAAACGGCCGCAGACGACGCGTCCGCTATTGCCACAAGTCCAAGCGCTTTGGGCGTTTTGTTTGTCGCAAGCAAAGCCGTGCTTTCATCGACTTTGGCTCCATAAACTTCACCACTTGACAGCCCTGATGCTTTCGCGAACTGATATGCGGTCCCCGCATGCAAATACCCGCCGTCGGTTGAAAACCCATTCACATTCAATTCCGTGCGCGTCGTGCCATCATTGAATTCGCCCACATGGAACATAGAATAGCAGACCATGCCAGTCAGCGTCGTCAGCGCGATAATCTCCACATTGTTCACGCCGTTTCTCTCCGGCGTTGTGGACGAATAGGGAAATCTTTCAAGCTGTACTCTCTGTCCCGGCGTAATGGCAAGCCCCGCAATCGTCACAAGCGCGATTTCCGCATAAACGCCGTAGGAAATGGACGCAGTGCTTTTTGTCTGGATGCGCGAAATGCCAATGACAATTTGGCTGGGCGTAAGCTTTTCCGCGCTGTGCACCGTCACCGTCGCGTTTGAGACGCCGTCGGCAATCAGGTCTGCGGCTTCGCCGACTGAGATTCCGTCGGCGGTGAACCGCACAACGCGCGCCGTGCGGTTTCCGTCCCCGCCGAAAACCAGAACATCCGTCTCGTTCAGGAGAATCGGCGGAACGTCCGTTGAAGGCGCAATGCCGATCAGCGTTTTCGTCCCCGTGGCCACCGCGTCCGCAAACTGCACGAAATCCCCGGCCGAAATCGCCCCGCCGGACACAAGATACTGCTGCAAAATCCCGTTTACCGGAATGACGTTTGGATAAACGGTTGACTGGAAAATCATGCTGCTCCCTCCTTACGTTCCGGCCGTGGGCGTGTAGACATAAATCTGTTCGCCGCCGGTCCCGGACGATCTGGCCACGCCGTCAATCTTTCCGCTGTACGCCGCCGCGTTGTCCGACGCGTCGAATGTCACAAAATCCCCGGCCAGAATCGTTGCGCCGGAAGCCACCGTCTTCTGTACAATCGTTCCGTTAATCGTGGCGCGGCCGCCAACCACCATGTTCAGGATCATCTCAAGCGCCCTCCCCCGTCGTTCATTCAAAAAGCCCGGACGCGGCCGCCGTGTCGAGAATCACCAGATTGACTGTGATGTTTCCGGCAGGCTGGTAGGCGGCGGAGAAAGTCAGGGAATTGTCCCCCTGCGCGGTGCAGTGCACCTGATTCTCCGTGTAATCCTCAAAGTCGCCCGGCGCAGGGGAAATGAGGATCGTGTTGTTCGCCGTCACGCCCGGCACCGTCACCGCCTGCTGAAATGTGGTCGAGCCGCTCCAACCGGAGGCGGGCAGCATCGTGGTCCAGACCTTGGATGCCAGCGCAAGCTGCTGTCCGGAAAGCGGTGCTGCCATGTCGTTGAATGCCTGCACGTTGACGGCATCCAGCGGGGGCGCGGCATTGTTCTGGAAGGTCAGATTCTGGTAATTTGGCATTGTAATCGGCATATTCGTTCATCCTTTCGTCTGTTTTAGTCCGTGGAAGATTCCGGAGGCCACGGGAGCGCCGTTGCAATCGGGAAATCTTCTGTTGATACTGCACTGATGGTCATCTCACCGGTCTGCGCCAGCGGCCGGGAGAAGCCCTGCACAAGGTGCCGCTCCACCGGCGCGCCGGGTTTGTCCGTTCGCGTAATCGTCACAAGCTCGTTTTCGTTGATGTGGAAAATCTGACTGCATGAGATTGAAACCGCCTTTTGCAGAACGGTCATGCGCTTGAGCTTCCAGACGGCGAAATCCTCGCAGATTTTGTCTGTGTAATAGCCCGTCCCGGCGAGTCTGATCGTCTTCTTGCCGATCTTGTAAATGTTCGTGTCGCTGCTTGGGTCCTGATTCTGCGCCCTTGCCGCAGGCTGCGCATTGTCGTCCGTGGTTTCCCCGTACACAATCACGTCGTTGTAAAGCTCGGTGTTCTTGACCGTGTAGGTTGCGCCCAAAAAATCCGAATTTTCCGGCGAAAACGCCCACTGCACCGGCTTTGTCGCGTCTGTGATGTCGTCCTGCGACGGGTCCAGCCGGAACGCGCCCGTTTTGTCGTAGCCGTACCATGCCGCCAGCATCCCCGCCAAGTTTTCGATCAGCGTCCCGTACGTCGCGCTGTCCGAATCCTCCCGGTACGTGTACGGCGTTTTGGTTAAAAGCGCCGTCGAGCCGTCCGGGAGCGTCTGGGACTTCCCGTCGTAATAGCTTGTAAAAACAGGATCGACAGAATCAACAGGCCACCCATTCCCACGCGGCAGCGCGAGTATGGACCGTATCGTCTGAAATATGTCCGTCCCCAGCGGTATTTCATAAGCCCCCTCCAGATTCCCGAAAAGCGTTCCGTCCAGATACGCCCACTTGTCCACCAGATTGTAGTCCGCCGTTTTCTGCCCCGGTTTAAAGGTCTCCACCGGGTCGGAGACGTAAAACACGCCCTGCGGCAGGTAAAATTCCGTCCCGTCCGGAAGAACCAGCCCCTCGTCCAGCGCAATCTGCTGCCCGAACCAGACCTTGTTGACATTAAAATCATACGCCGCATCCAGATTGCTCAGTTGGATGGACGCCGTGCGCCGCTGGCCGTTCTGGAGATTGACCGAGAGGTCGCCGCTCTGAATGAATGCGCCGGACCGTTTGTTGTAGGGGTTGTTGTCCAGCGCGAAAGCCGTGGAGCCGTCCGGGTATAAAAAGCGCAGACGGCACAGCTTTGTAAACGGCCTGCGCAGCTGCTGCAGATATGCCTGGAACTGTTCAGAAGGTGTCATGCATCCACCTCCTGCGCCTTGCCGACGGGCCAGAAATCATCAGTCGGCACGGAGACAACGCCCGTTTCCGGTTCTGCGCCGATCTGCACCCACGGAATCGAAACCGTCATGACCTGCTCTTTTGTGGCATCCTTCGTCTGCACCGTGACCGCCCCGCCCGTCCGAATGGGGAAAATGTCTCCGATCGGCGTTTTCAGCAGGATCGTGTGCGTCGTGGTGGAAAGCGCCGTAATGGCGTCGCGCATTTTCCGCGTGTTGATATATTCCGGCCGCCCGCCGTCGTATGCAATCACACCGGCCAGCGCCGAGAGCGTCCCGGACTGGTAATTTTCCGCCGCAGGCTGCACAGTCGGATAGGGCGTGAAATTCTGCATGGCGTCCGGGCTGTTGTTGTTGGAGACGGAGCCGCTCTGCACATTCAGCCGGAACCGGAACTCCCGCAGCACGTGCAGAAGGCCGTCGCTTTCCTTCTCCGCTTCCAGCACCCCCCAGCTCCAGAACCGCCCTTTAATCGGCGCAGAAACAAGCGGCTGCGTGGCAAAGGTGCTTTCACCCAGCGCCCGCATGGTGTATACATATTCCGTCTGGCTGCGCGCGGAGTAGTCCAGAAACTGGCTCACCGTCAGCGGGAAATTCCCCACATGTTCAAGGTAGCTCTCCCCGCGCTCCCGCCTGTATACGGAATAGCCGGTCACGTTGTCGCCAATCTCCGGCAGATTTCCGGCCAGCAGTCCGTTTTTGAAGTCGCACAGGAAGTATGTAGAGCCGTCCTGTTCCGGTTCGAACGTCGTGTTGGTCATCATCTGCCGGATTGTTGCATCTGGGAGCGTCCCGGCCGTAATCCAGATATATTCACAGGTCTGCTGCCCGGCCAGCGCCACGCTGTTGACCGCAAATTCCGGAATCGAAATCGAACCGGAAACCGCCGCCGGGCTTGCGTAATATTCCGGCTTCGGATAAAGCGTTGTTTTTGGATAGAGCGTCTCTTCCGGGTAAAGGCCGCCGACCAGCTTTGAAAGCAGAATGTACACAGTCCCCGGTGTCAGCGCCACCGTCCACCAGTTCGTCTTTTTGTATGTCTCCGCAAGACTGTATACGGTCTTCCCATTGACCTTAATATAGAACCCGTCCTGCTCCACATGGAATGTCAGCGTGTAGCCGTCGCCGGTCACCGTCAGCGGCGTTGTGCCCGCTTCCGCGCTGCCCTTCCACCCAATGCTCCATGGCCACGCAAAGGACATTGTCCCGCCGTTCATGGTGTCCCATGTGACGGACGATCCGGAATTCAGCGTCAGCTGCTCCCGCGCAATCGTGTAATCCCCGCGCGGGACGCCCTGCATCACCAGTAGCTTTGCCCACGAAACAAGAAGCGCCCCTGTCCCGCGTACCTGCGACACGTCCACATAGCCCGAAATATCGGAGGACGCGTAGTTGACCGTGAAGGTCTTCCAGCCCGTGGACGCCTGAATGCCGTTTTCCGTCTGCACGTCCAGCCGCACTGCGTACGTCGTGCCGGTGAAAAACCCGTCGTAATCCAGCCTGAGGTTGCTTGTGCCGTAGATGTTGTGGGTGTCCACAATCGGATTTGCAAGGTTGTCCGCGGTGGCCAGCCGCCACCGGCACCACATCAGCGCGTCCCCCTGCGCCTGGGTGTAGCTGCCCAGGAAGTAGAAATCGCGCGTTGTGATCTGGCTGCCCAGATTCAGAATGGAGACAACCGGCTTCGCCCGCGTGTTGAAGACCGTTGCGCTGGATTGGGTAATGGCGCTGAGTGCGTTCCAGTACTGGGTGATTTTCAGCTTGTACGCCTTCCCGTTGGCCATCCCCGCCCCGGTCATGGTCGCCGACGGGATGGTATAGGCGAAAAACTGCACGTTTCCTGCGTAATCCACCCCGTCAAACGGGCATCCGTTTGTAAGCCGCCCCGTCTCGTAGACAAGCGCCCCTGTAGAGTCGTTGTTGTAAATCTGAATGCTGAACGCCGTCATGGGGACGTTCCCGTTCACCTGCCACGTCACGGTCAGATTGTCGCTGACGTCAATCGTCCCGTTGCCCACGCCGCCCCAGGTGGAGGGATAAATGTTCGACGGTTCAAAAAGGCCCATAAAGCACACACCTTTCCTTAAGAGTTCGCATATACATGAAGGGAACCGGCCAGCCGCGCCAGCTGATACACGGACATGGACTTTGCCTGCGGCTCCGACAGGGAAATGCTCCCGAAATTATAGATTTTTTCGTTGTGGGAAACAGCTTCATTGTTCGTCGTGCCCGCCCCCGGTGCCGCGCCGTACTGGCCGCCCGCGCCGAAGAGATACCCCAGAAGCGACGCCCGCTGCCGGAACGTCCTGTCTGCCGACGGGGCCAGCATCGCCCTTGTCAGCGCCGGATCAAGAATCATCTCGTCCTGCGCCGTGGCCTTGATGCCGCCCATCCCGCGCAGAATGCCGCCGCCGTCAAACAGCTGCTTGCTTGTGTAACCGGTGCTGCCGGTGGAGACACTGGAACCGCCCGTGACCTCATAATCACCGCCACCGGTATGGACGATATCACCCGCCACAAGCCCTTTTGTCTCGGTCTGGCCCTTTTCGTTGATGTAGATGGGAATATCCTCACCCGTTGCCGCAATCGTGGCTGTTGCATTCCCCGCCTTGCCCGTTGTGGGGTCAATTCCGATTTTTCTGGCCATCTGTGCAAGCACTTCAGACATGTCAATGCCGGTATCAAGCGCAATCTGCTTAACAGCGGAAACCATGTACGCAAAGGCTTCTTCAAGCGACATGGAACCATCCAATACGCTTTGCGTCGCAATGCCCCATGATTTTTCAAAGGAGTTATAAGCCTTTTTTACTGAATTCTGCTGGGTCTTGATCTGCTTCACCGCGCTGTTATAGGCCTGATCGGCGTACGCCTCCGCAAGGTTCCGTTCCGCATCCTGAAGGGATTCCTCCGCGTCCTTGACCTTCCCGGCGTCGGCCATCCATTCCCACTGGTTCGTCTCTGCGTTGAAATAGCGGACGGTGCGTTCCCGCTTGGCGTTTTCCAGGGCAATTTTCGCCTTTTCAACGGCCAGCTGCTTCTCCTGAATGTCCAGAATCTGCTTCTGCGTGTCCCGCGCGCTCTGGAGCCGGTCCAGCTGCTCGTCCAGCGCGCCGGTCTGGGCTTCCCGCAGGGCGTCCAGCATCTCGTTTGCCGCGTCGATCAGCGCCTGCATTTTTTCACGCGCCGCTTTTTCCAGAAGCTCCGTGGCGTCGTTCAGCATGTTCAGCCAGTCGGCCGTCAGTTTGTTGATTTCCGTCTGGTCGCCGCCGATGGATTTCAGGTAATCGATCTGCTTTTTGATCGATGCGGCAATTTCCCGCATTTTGGCCGCCCGGTCTTCAACAGACGCATCCTGCGCCTCAAGAATGTCCAGCTCACTTTCAAGCAGCGCTTCCTCGTCCTCGTACCGCTGAAGCGCCTCCTGCTGCCGCTGCTCCTTGAGCTTGTCGATTTTGTCCTGTAAATCCCAGTAGCTGTCCTTCAGCGCGTAGGTGTAGTCATCGTCCTCCACGCTGTTGGCCGCCCGGTATTCTTCCGCAAGGTCGTGTACCTGCCCCTGCATTTCCCGATACCGGGCAATCAGCTCGTCGGTGCTGACGCCCTCGCGCTGGTCAATTTCAATGACCTTTTCCCGCGCCTTGATCAGGTCGTCCAGCGCGGACTTTCTGTCCGCCCAGACGTCTTCTTCCTTCTCAGACGAGGAGCCGCCTCCGCCCCCGGAACCGCCGCCGCCGGAGCTCCCGCCGGAGCCGCCGGGATTGTACATTTTGTACAAATATGCGTAGCTTTTTGTCCCGCTTTTCTTTCCGACCTGCGTTTGGAGGCTTGCCGCCGCGTCCCAGTTCCCGGTGTCGTACAGGTTCGCCTGCGTGGCGCTCGCCTTCTGTGTTCCAGAAAGCCCAAGACCGGCCGCAGCCAACGCCCGGATTGCCGCGTCGTGGTACTCGTTCCATGCTGCGATCGTTGCGCCCAGCTCGATGCGCACGGGGCTCAGGTCCAGACCGGCCTTTGAAATGGCTTCGTGGGCCGCCTTTGCCCGCAGCGCCGCGTCCTTATCTTCGTCAAACGCTTTTGTCAGAAGGGTGAGTGCCACTTCGTGCGCATTCTCAACCCCTGCCGCTTCTAACACGGCCGCAACCAAATCCGCATCTGCCTGCGTCAGTCCGTTTGCCGCAGCCTGGTTCTGAACGTACTGCTGCGTCATTTCGCTCAGAACGCGGTTTAACTCATCTCCCGTAAGGTTCGCATCAGTCAGCCGACTAATATAATCGTCCAGCCCGTCAAGGCTGCTGAATGCATCAATAATTTCACTCAGCGTGTCGTAAGAAAGCCGTCCGTTCTCGTTAAAATCCTCGAAAGCGGTCTTTGAAACGCTGAGCGTCTTCGCCATCTCGTCCAGCGCGCCCTGAACAGCGGCTACGCGGTTCGACGCTTCTTCTGCGCTGTCTCCAGCACTTTCGGCACTATCAGCGAGCTCGTCATTCGCGTCTGTTGCAATTCCTGCCGCCTCCGCATAAGCCGGGAACTTGTCTGCCAGCAAATCGTAAATAACTTCGCGCTGTGCTTCGGAATATTCTGTGCTTTCTTTTATACTCTGTATGTATGCGTCAAAATCGGCCTGATTCGCAATGTCATTTTTTGAAAGATAGGTCGCAACTTCTTTTGTTGCGATTGCCTGCATTTCCGTGTCAACCAGCGCCGCATAGCTCTCCATGGAGTCTTTCATCCGGTCGATCTGGGACGTGATGCCTTCATAGAACGCAGAACTCAGAATACCGGAATCCGGGTTTGCTGCATCAAATGCGACAAAAATCTCCTGGATTTTGAGGAGTGTTTCATAATAATCTTCGAGTCCTTCCGCACCCTCCCGCAAAGAAAAGAAATCGCCGTTTTCTGAATAATCAAGACCGGCGCGCAGCGCATTCAAAACATTTGCCTGAAGAAGCGGAGATTCAAATTCCCTGCTGAGTGTCTTTGCGTAATCGCCAAGCAGCGGCGCATTTCGCTTCGCGTCGTTGCGGTAATCCTTTTTGAGGGTTTTCTCCATATCCTTCCGCGCCTGCGCAGCATCTTCGCCAGCTTTATAAATCTGCACAAGCGCCAAAGAATCAAGAGAAGATTTGAGCGTTTTTGCGTACTCATTGCTCTCATAAAGCGCATTCTGGAGGTTGTCCTGCGCGGTTGTGAGTTCGTCTGTTCCGCTTTTCGCGGTTTTGTAAGCGGTATAAAGGCCAAGAATGTTATCTGCTTGCGTCGCCGATTTCTGGGCGGCGTCAAGCGATTCCGCAGCGGCTTCCCGCAGATTCTCCTTATAAACCTTAATCGCGGTGTTGATCGTCGCAAACGCGGCCACCGCGGCCCCAACCCACGGAAGCACGCCGGAAAGCGCAGCGCCCGCGCCCGCGCCGGAACCGGCCAGCCCGCCCAGAAGGCCGCTCAGACCACCGCTCAGGTTCAGCCCGGATTTTGCCAGCTTCAGGCCGCCCAGAATGCCCCCGACATTCACAATCATGTCGCCGAGGTTGTCAAAGCTTCCCACAAGGGTTGTTACATCGTCTATAAGCCCCTTGATCCAGTCGGTCTGTATCGTCTTGCTGACCAGCTCTGCCCATGTGTTTTTCAGGATGTTCGTTTTCCGCGTCCAGCTGTCCAGCGCGTTTTCGACTTCCTTGTCCGCACTGCCTGCCGCGTTTCCGAAGTCCGACAGCATGGATTTGTACATGTCCCAGTGCTGGATCAGCGCAAGCAGCTGAGAAGTGCGCAGCTTGCCGCCGATGTCAGACACCATGCTCATGAGCTTCTGCTCGGTCAGCAGGCCGTCCTTCATGCTCTTGGAAAGACCGGCAATGGCCTCCATCGGGTTAATCACGCTGCCGGTGGCCTGCGCCGCATCGTACGCGTCCTTTGCGTAAAGCTTGATGACGTCCCGCAGCCCGGAGATTTCGCCGGTTGTCCACGTCACGCCCTCGTCGATTTCTGTTTTTGTGTCTCCCAGAATATTGAGAAACAGGGCGCGCAGCGCCGTTGAAGCCTCCGTGCCGCTTCTCTGTGTCACCGCTGTAATTGTGCCGATGGCCGCCGAAAGCTCGTCCACGCCCACGTGGGCCTGCGACGCAATGGGCGCAACCTTGCCCAGACCTTCCGCGATTTTCTCAATGCTGGTGGCGTACCTGTTGTCGATCTCGTTGGCCCCGTCCAGTACCTTCTGCAGCTCTGCAATGCTGCCCTTGTATTTGTACGCCGCGTCCACGGACAGAAGAAACTGCTGCGCCGTCTCCGCGTTCGTGTCGCCCACAAGCTTTGTTTTCGTGGCCAGCTCCGCCAGATCGTCCGCCTGATCGCCGTACCCGGCGCGGGTGAACGCCGCAACGCTGTTCAGGTACTCGTCCGCCGCCTCGCCGTAGGCCGATGCCGTCTTGTACGCCCGTTTTTCAAGGGCTTCCAGCTCAGACGCAGTCGCGCCTGTGACCTTCCGGACGGTGACCAGCTCGTCGTCCACCTTTTTCATGGTGTCCAGAGCGTCGTTAAAAGCGCCTGTCACCGAGGAAATCGCTGCAGAGATCATCCTGGACTGAATCATACCGGAAATATTCTGGTAGAGTGTGCCTGTTGCCTTTCCCGCCTTGTCCGCACTGCCAGCCATTTTGCCGAAAGCTTTTTCAGCTGCGCCAATCCCCGCTGTATCTACATCAACATCCAGCCCGGCTGCCTGCTTTTTCAGACTGATGACGGCCTTTTCGATCTTTTCAATTTGCGAAAGCGCGGCTGCGCCGCCGTTTATGTCAACCTTAACCTGAATAATTTCCATCTATTCACCGACTTTCTATCGAAATGGCCTTTTCATTTCCGCTTTTTCCGCGTATACTGTAAAGTACGAAGGGGGGAGTAATTTTTATGGATAAATGGGATCGCATTTATGAAATGTTCCGCGCCGAGACGGAAGGCAGGGCGATCGGCATGGACGCGGGTGAAATTTCTATCCTGCAGGCCGTGCGCGTGCGCCAGCGGGAACAGCGGGAGCAGCTTGACGCCGATTTGAAAAAGATGTATGCGCTCGCAAAGTATCTTCACGCCCACGGCCGGCCAATCACAAATAAGAAGGCCCTCCGGCTTTTGAAGCGTCACGGCTACGACGTCTCCGAATTCGAGGACTAACCGCGCCTGTGCGTCACGGCAAATCCGCCCCGCCGCAAGCCCTGCGCCAGCGCCCAGCCTGCGTTAACCTCCTGCTCTGCTTCATGGACGAACGGCCGTGCAAATGGCATATGATAGAATTTCCGGCCTTCCTCCACAATTTCAACAAGGTTTGACCCGTCCGGGTGCTGCATGGGCGTGTTGTTTTCCACAACCAGCTCATGCCCGCTCTCAACCCGCGCGTCGTAATTGCGTATGTCGGAAAGGCCGCCGCTGTCCATGCGGCGCGATTCAGGAAATGCGGGCTCATAGGCGTCGTAGACGCGTTCGTGTACCTGTGTGCGCATTTCCGCCTTAACGGCGTCCGCAACCTCAATGCGCAGCGCATCGTCAACGGCAAGATCAATCCTGCGCAGAATCGCCTGAAATTCGGCCAGAATGCCCATAAAATCCACCTCACTCGAATAGAATCAAACGCCAAAGCACGAACCTTTTCGTGCCCTCGCGTTTGCCCCCGTCTTTTCGGACGGGGGCTTTTTTGTGCTCTTATGCAGAAACAACGCTCACGTTGGCCACGCAGGTGTGCTGCGCGTCGCCCTCGGCGGGATAAGTGATCGTCACTTCGGTTTCGCCTGCGGCGGAGCCTGCCGTAATCACGCCGGAGGTGGAAACAGTCGTTCCGGCCGGTGCGCCCGCGCCCAGCGTGTATTTCAGCGCCGTGTACACAGGCTGAACCAGCTGGCCGTCCGGCATCACGTACTTGACGGGGATCTGTGCCGTCGCGCCCGTCTGCACAGTGACCGCGCCGCCCACAACAGCCAGTCCGGCAATGGCGCTGGAGCCGTCGTCCGGGGCATAGATGTAATAGGCGAGGTCGGGCATGTCGCAGTCGGTGCAGGTGGCGGAAATCACGTCTTCGTCGTAAGCCAGCGCCTGACCGGAGAGCTCCGTGGTGTCGGCCGTGGTCTGGTCGCCGACAAGGTTCGCTACTGCCCCCATCTTCAGGCGCGGAATGATGTAGTACAGCCAGCCCACGCGGGTGCCCTCGTTCTGGCCGCCGCCGCCCTCGTTGGAGAACACGGCAATCTGCGCAGTCATGTGGTACACGCCGGGGGCAAACATGGTGCTCATCACGCCGACCTGTGCGCCTGCCTTCTTGACCCAGTACCAGACCTTGTACTGCTTGCCGGTGGTGGCCGTAAAGCCGGTAATCGCGCCGGTGGCCGCATTCAGAGGATAGGGCGTGCCGGTGGCCGCAATCGTCGCGCCAGCACCCGCCTCCTGCACATAGCAGAAAATGTCGCTGTAGCCATAGTTGGCCACAGGCGTGCCGTCGGTCACATCGACGGTCAGCGCAGCGCTCTCCGCCGTCACAACCTGACACGCGGGAATGGTTGCGTTGTAGCTCAGCGTGCCGCCCACCTGCGCCATTTTGGCCCAGAGGCTGAAGTCCGCCGCAACGGCCGTCACCTTCACGTCGGCGTCAGACGCAATGATCGTTGCAATCGGGTTGCCGTAGCCGCCGCGGATGGGGTCAAGCGTCGCGCTGGTCTGGATGTTGTTTGTCTGGAACTTGTTGGAAAAATACTTGATTTCGCCGGTCGATACGTCGGCAAGGTTGATCTGACACGTACCTTTTACATAAAGCCTGGGATCGGTGAATTTAATCATGGTTTGTTCGCTCCTTTACTCAAAAATCATTGTTCTGTGCGGTTCTGTACGCCGCCCCCTGCGTTGCCAAGAAAGCCGGACAACGGAATCAGCGCGTCGTTTTTCTTCTCGTCCCTGGGGAAAAATGGGTCTGGGCACGGGTTCCCGCCCTTCCACTTTGCCCCGCTTCCCTCGCATATGCCGCAGATTGCATAATCCAGAACGCGCCGCAGCGCCTTCCGCCTGTTTTGAAGCTTCAGGATCGGCCATTCATCCAGATCCTTTTCGTCGCGCCCGGTCAGAACGCATACGCTCTCAATCAGATGCTGCACATCAAAATCAAGCTTTGGCGCATTGCGCTCGTTCAGATCCTTCTGCGCTTCGATCAGCTCCGGGTTTTCAGACTCTCCCACAAGCTCAATCCCGTTCTGGGCGGCCAGTATCGGCCGCAGCCTGGAAAATTGTACAGGCGTAATGTTCTGCCGTTCTTCCCCGTCCACTGTAAATTGTATTTTGATCAGCTGTGACGGGTCGTTTTCTCCGCACACAATGCGGAAATGCTTCATTCTCTCTCCTGCGTTCTCTCCGTCGCCGATGCGCAGAGCAAGCGCAAGAAAAAGCAGTGCCCGCCCGAAAAGCCCAATTGTTCCTTCGCCACGCGTCAGCGCGTCGTAATCCATCCTGTAATACGCCGACAAAAGCGGCATGCACGCATACTGCACGGGGAGCGTCTGCTGCATCAGCTCAAGGGCCGGCCGCGCACTGTTGAAAAGCTCATACTCTCCAACGCGGATCGGAAAAAGCTTCAGGCCTTCGGTTTCAACTTGTTCATAACGCCGGATGGCGCGTTTGATATTTGCAGAGAGTTCCATTTTTTAGTCCTTTCTCTCCGATATCCTTAAAAACACGATCCAGATGTCTGCTCTGCATCGCTTTCCGCCCACTGGATGCTCATTTTCAGCTCTCTGCCAACCAGCGTACCGGTCTGGTCGTAAAGGGCGCGGCTGCCGTTGTCTGCGTGCGCGGCGCGCGAACAGTCCACAACGCCGATTCCGCCGATGTTCACGCCGTGCAGCGCTTCTTTGATGCACTGTTCAATGTCATAGGCGCGGGAATAGGCGTCCGTTCGGGTGGTCGTCTCCTGATTCACATTGCACAGAATGGAGAACGTCACCCCCAGCCGCGCCTCAAAGGGCGTGGGGCAGAATTCGCGGCCCATGTAGCATTTGATGGTGGTTTTGGCCTCCGTCTGCGCCTCGCCCCAAAAGCGCTGCCCGTAAAGCCGGTATCCCTTTGGGTGCCTGCGCTTCATCTCGTCCGTGTCCACAACCGGCTCGTCGCCGTCGAAAAGCAGGCTTCTCTTTTCCTGCGGCGTGGGCAGCGGGTTTTCAAGCGGCCGCTCCCCGTCGTACCACAGATATTTCATCAGGCGCACGCGGGGCCGCCCGTTGTCGTCCGCCGGTATATACCCTTCAGCGTCAGGCAAATCGAGCAAATAGAGAAGCAGCTTCTGCGGGATTTTCTCCGTGCCGCGGAATGTGAGAAATCCGCTCTGCGTTTTTTCATACGGATAGAACGGACTTGAAAAATCTGCACTCATTCGCTTTTCCTCTTTGCGTAGGCTTCCAGTTCGCCCTGTACTTTTTTCAGCTCGCTGAGCTGCGCTGCAAGCGCGTCCGGCGTCGCCTGCATTTCCAGAATCCGCATAAACCGCGTGACCGGGTCGTTCATCACCTGCAGCATGCTGTAGACTTCCGTATTCAGCATCTTTTCAAGCATCCTGAAGTCGGCCAGCAGGTCGAACGCCCTGTCTCTGGTTTTGGCGTTCCCCTTCATCCGCTCGATCTGGTTGAATATGTGGCCGCCCGCCCATCGATCATAATCGTCCGCGCTCATCAGCCATTCGTCCCCTTCAACAGGTTCAAACCCGGCCTTCAGATACAGTTTCAGAAGTGCGCCCATCATGTACCGGGCCTTCCGCTCCGGGCTGTCCTTGAAATACGGCGGCGTCCGGACGTCGTCGTCTGCGGACACCCGAATTTCCACCCGGTCAAAGCACCGCTCCGCCACGTAGTTCACAAACGCCGTCTTCTGCATCAGCGGCACATAAGTTTCCGCATTCATCACATGCTC
>ERZ1034913.1290-NODE-1290-length-15624-cov-17.246002_pt1 | contig 15624 bp, 9 predicted proteins | sample MGYA00520697_ERZ1034913 | MGnify/ENA primary metagenome ERZ1034913 (study PRJEB33766, sample SAMN09781786) | gut metagenome | biome: gut microbiome | host: Homo sapiens | place: Madagascar | study: EMG produced TPA metagenomics assembly of the PRJNA485056 data...
AGTATCTCAACCTTCCTATGGAGGAGATTGCCCAGCTCGCCATTGCCTCTCTGAAGGATGGTCATAAGATGTATTCAAGCTACGATGTGGGCAAGCAGCTCGACAGAAAGCGTGGCTATCTGGCACTCGACAACTTCGATTATGCCAGCCTCTTCAACACATCTTTCCCAATGAACAAGGCCGACCGCATCGCTACTTTCGAGAGCGGTTCTACCCATGCCATGACCCTGAGTGCCGTGGATCTCGATGCCAATGGCAAGCCTGTGAAGTGGAAGGTGGAAAACAGTTGGGGTGCTGACAATGGCTTCAGCGGCTGTTTCATCATGACCAACGATTGGTTCAACGAGTACATGTTCCGCCTGGTAGTGAACAAGAAGTTTGCTTCAGAGAAGCTCTTGAAGGAATTCGACCAGAAGCCAACCATGTTGACTCCTGACGATCCATTGTTCCAGTTGGAAGACTAAAACCTATAATATATTATGTTAGAGAAAAATAAGCGTGAGCGCATCATCGCGCTCGTCAACAAGGAAGTAGTGCCTGCCATTGGTTGTACCGAACCGATGGCAGTGGCTCTCTGTACAGCCCAGGCAGCCACCACTCTGGGCAAGCGTCCTGAGCGAATCCAGGTGTTCCTGAGTCCTAATATGCTCAAGAATGCGATGGGTGTGGGTATTCCAGGCACAGGTATGATAGGCTTGCCTATCGCCGTATCGCTGGGTGCTCTCATCGGAAAGCCAGAGTATGAACTCGAGGTGCTCAAGGATTTGACTCCCGACAGTCTGGAGAAGGGTAAGCAATTCATCAAGAATGCCGACATCAACATCAAGCTGAAGCAGGGAGATGTGGATAAACTCTATATCGAGGTGAGCTGCTATGCTGATGATGCACAGGCCACAGCCATCATCTCCGGTTCTCATACCAACTTCGTGTATGTGGAGCGCAATGGCGATGTGGTCTTCGATAAGCGTGATGGAGCGAAGGGTGATGAGGCTGATGATGATATCCAGCTCAATTTCCCGATGGTCTATGAGTTTGCTACCACCGCTCCGCTTGATGAAATCTCTTTCATCCTCAAGACCAAGGAATATAATATGAAGGCTGCCGAGGAGTCTATCAAGGGCAACTATGGTCATTGCCTGGGCAAGACGATGGACCGTCCTTTGAGTCATGGCATCTTTGGCAACAACATCTTCTCGCATATCATTTCCCGCACCGCTTCTGCCTGCGATGCCCGTATGGGTGGCGCCATGATTCCGGTGATGAGCAACAGTGGCAGTGGCAACCAGGGCATCTGTGCCACTAATCCTGTGGTGGTTTATGCCATGGAGAATGAGAATACCGAGGAAGAGATGATTCGTGCCCTGATGCTCAGTCACTTAACGGCTATCTACATCAAGCAGAGTCTGGGCAAGCTTTCAGCGCTTTGCGGTTGTGTGGTAGCCAGCACGGGTAGCAGTTGCGGTATCACCTATCTGATGGGTGGCGATTATACCCGCATCTGCAATTCGGTGAAGAACATGGTGGCAAACCTCACCGGTATGATTTGCGACGGTGCCAAGCCAAGCTGTGCCCTGAAGATTTCTTCGGGTGTGAGCACCGCCCTGCTTTCTTCCCTTCTTTCGATGGAAGGCAAGTGCGTGACATCTGCCGAGGGTATCGTGGATGATGATGTGGATAAGTGCATCCGCAACCTCACCTCCATCGGTGCCGATGCGATGAGAACCACCGATGATATGGTGCTCGACATTATGACGCATAAATAAAGTCAGTGAAGAAATCAATAGAATTTAGCTATGGTACAGAATATAAAGGAGGTTCCATACGGCGTGTCTGATTTCCAGACGATGGTGGAACAAAACATATACTACGTGGATAAGACCATGTATATCCCAGAGTTGGAGAAGCAGGCACGTTACCTCATCTTCATCCGACCTCGTCGTTTTGGAAAGAGCATCTTTCTGGGCATGCTCCATGCCTATTACGATATTCGTACCAAGCATAAGTTCCAGCAATGGTTTGGCAATCTTTGGATAGGCAAGCATCCTACGCCTTTGCAAGGTCGTTATCAGGTGATGCACCTCGACTTCTCTCAGGTGGGCGGTAATATCGACAACCTAGAGGAGAAGTTCAATTTCTATATGGGTGTACAATTGGATGGCTTCGTGCGTGATTATGCAGAATTTTATTCTGATGAGCTGAGGCGGAAAGTAAATGCCACCCAGGATGCTGGAGGCAAGTTAGCTTTGATACAGAGTGAGGCAAAAGTCAAGGAGTATCCCCTTTATCTTATCATCGATGAATACGACAACTTCACCAATACTGTGCTCAATGAGCAGGGCGAGAAAGTATATTGGGCGATGACGCATGCCGAGGGGTTCTATCGAGATATTTTCAAGAAGTTCAAGGGCTCGTTTGAAAGAATTTTCATTACGGGTGTCAGTCCAGTGACATTGGACGATGTGACGAGTGGTTTCAACATCGGCTGGCACATCTCCACCAAGCCTGAGTTTAACCAGATGCTAGGTTTCTCCACCGAAGATGTGTGCAACTTCTTCAATTATTATAAGAGCACAGGGGAGATTCGCCAAGATTGCGATGTGGATGCCGTGGTCAAGGAAATGAAGCCATGGTATGATAACTATTGCTTCTCTAAGAATGCCTTGGAAACCCAAAGCAGGGTATTCAATTGTGATATGGTGATTTACTATCTGCGCAATTATATGAGTAGAGGGGAGGCACCTGAGGAGATGATAGACCCGAATACCAAGACCGACTATAACAAGATGAAGAAGCTCCTTCAGCTAGACAAGATGGATGGCGACCGCAAGGGAGTAATCCGCATGGTGGCTGAGGCTGGAGAACTCGTGGCTTCGCTTTACGAGACATTTCCGGCTCATAAGATTACAGACCCAGAATATTTTCCTAGTCTGTTGTTCTATTATGGCATGCTAACCATCAAGGGCATTTTGGGAAGCCAGCTCATTCTTGGTATTCCAAACAACAATGTGCGCAAGCAATATTATGGCTTCTTGCTGGATGAGTATCAGAATGTGCGACATATTAACATAAGTAATCTTGTCACAATGTACACCTATATGGCTTTTTATGGCAAGTGGCGTGAGGCGTTGGAATATATGGCTGATGCTTACGGCAAGGTGTCGTCTATTCGTGATGGTATTGAGGCTGAGCGCAATCTGCAAGGTTTCTTCATGGCTTATCTCAGTTTAAATTCATACTATTATACTGCGCCAGAACTGGAGTTGAACCATGGCTATTGCGACTTCTTCCTTTTGCCCGACCTCACACACTATCCAACGAAGCATAGCTACATCATAGAGTTGAAGCTTGTTCCGAAAAGAGATAAGGGCGAAGACGAAAAGCATTATGAGGCAAGGATAGAGAAACAATGGCAGGATGCCAAGACTCAGATCTATCGCTATGCCGAGGCTCCAAGAGTGGAGGTTTTTCGCCAAGGCACACAGCTGCATAAAATCATCATGCAGTTTGATGGCTGGAAGTTGAAGCGGATGAATGAAGTATAAGGAAGAATATTGTTTGAAAAGAGAATTAATATTTGATAGAAAAGGCTCGCAAGAAGTTTTTGTTTCTTGCGAGCCTTTCTTGTTTACTTTGAATATTTGCTGGAACTTTTCAAGCCAAATTCATCAATTAATCTCTTCCATTCGTTTCAGGTTCCATCCTTCACACTGCATGATAATCTTATGCAATGTGGTACCCTGGCGCAATGTTTCCACCCTAGGAGCTTCTTCCGATTCATTGAATCATCAGAAAGAAATCGAACTGGGCTTCATTTGAATTTGGAATGAGGCTCAAGTAAACTTTAATAGAGCTACACGTAAACTTTGTTTAAGTCTTAAACCAGTTTGAACTGAGGCTTACTTCAATGGCAACTGAAGCTTACTTCAAAGGCAGATGAAGCCTATTTCAAGTGCAGATGAAGCCTATTTCAAGTGCAGATGAAGCCTATTTAGTTTATTGCATCAGTAAAATCGTGAGGGATAAAACCAAAATCGTGAGGGATGCGTGAGGGATAAATGCCCCTTTTTTAGTATCTGTCACTCATGTTGCTTCTTGTCTATCAATGACTTATCCGGTTTCTTCTTGGAAATCGTGATGGGTGATAGATGATTTGGCAAAAATATATTCGCCTTCGGCACCCTTCTTGTTCTTGTCCTTGTTCTTGTCCTTGTCTTTGTTCTGTTTCAATACTATTTGGATCATACTTTTTCCTTTCGCTTTAAAATTGTTATTTTATTTAATTCTTGTAACTCGTGTTGATGCATCTCCTTCTGAATTACGGTGCAAAGATATGGCTTTTTTTCGACTTACTCTGAACTTTCGCGAAGATAATCGAAAAAAAACTTGTTTTAAGCTCAGAAATGACTAAGATAAATCTCCCAGTGACTAAGATAGAAATCTCAGTGACTAAGATAGAATCCTCAGTGACTAAGATACGCCCCTTGTTTTTGTGAAGGCAAGGCTGTGATGTGAAGGCATGGTCTCAAAAAACTAGTTTTCTACTACTAAAAACCTATATCTAAAACCTTGATATTCATTTCGTTTACCTTTATAACACGCTGTATATACAAAAGTCTTGGAGCCTAGGGTTCACATCACACCTTCTTCTTAAAAACTGCTATAATATTATTGAGAAATTGCGTATTTTCTAATATTTCCGCCAAAAAGATTTGCGTATTTTCTAATATTATCACCAAAAAGATTTGCGTATTTTCTAATATTTCCACCAAAAAGATTTGCGTATTTTCTAATATTTTTGCACCGCCAAAAGGCATAAAATCAAGAAGTTAAAGCTTTCGTAAACAATAGAAAATAAAATGAATAGAATTTTTAAACGAAAACTATATGATAGACTCCTGCAATGGAAGAATACGAGATACAAGAATTTGTTGAAACATCAAGATTAATTAAGTTTTTTAAAAAAAACCTACCCGGTAATGATTAAAAAATAACTTAGTACAATTTTTCATAACTAAATTTTTTTTACCCACATTGCAAGAGAGTGTATCATAAATCTAGATAATGGCAGCTGAGGACGGGCTGCATACTCAAAAGATCTTAGAGGGTGTGTCATAAGTATCTTGCCTAGGGTATAGATAAGGCACGGATTACACGGATTTATGCCGCTAATGTAAATAATACGATTATAGCCTCATGAAAAAATCCGTGTAATCCGTGCCTAAAAACAGCAGAGGGCAGGCTTTATGACACACCCTCTGATTGTTTCTGCTCTTTCAGGGCGTATTGGATGTGACTTATGACGCACCCTCTTATTAATTGCTAAACAATGAATCAGAACCAGTTAAACTAATCATCAAGTTCAATGTTCAAACTGATAACTTTCTTCTTTATACTTCATCCATCCGTCTTAGCTTCCAGCCATCAAACTGCATGATAATCTTATGCAGTTGCGTGCCTTGGCGTAAAGCCTCCACTCTTGTTGCCTCAGCATAACGATAGATTTGGGTCTTGGCATCCTGCCATTGTTTCTCTATCCTTTCCTTGTAGTGCTTTTCCTCTTCGCCCTTATCCCGTTTTGGAATAAGCTTCAGCTCTATGATGTAGCTATGCTTGGAAGCATAGTGGGTGAGGTTGGGCAAGAGGAAAAAGTCACAATAACCATGATTCAACTCTAGCTCTGGGGCTGTAATGTAATAATTACAGAGGCTGAGATAGGCCATGAAGAAACCTTGTAGGTTGCGCTCCCCCTCAATGCTATCTCGTACAGACGATACCTTGGCGTAGGAATCTGCCATATATTGCATGGCATCCCTCCATTTTCCCTCAAATGCCATATAGGTAAACTTTGTCTTCAACTCTTCGGTATTCATGGATTGTTCGTCTTGATACATCTCCAGTAAGTACTGATAGTATTGCTTGCGAACATTATTGTTCGGAATGCCCAGAATAAGCTGTTCGCCAAACGTACCCTTGATGGTGAGCATGCCGTAGTAGAATAGCAGGCTAGGGAAGGTGTCTGGTTTGGGAATTTCTTGGGCAGGGAAAGTCTCCTTGAGGGTAGCTATGATTTCTCCCTTCTCTGCAATCGTCTTGATGACACCCTTGCGGTCGCCGTCGAGTTTGTCGAATTGCAAGAGTTTCTTCATCTTGTCGTAGTCGGTCTTGGTGTTGGGGTCTATCATCTTTTCTGGTGCTTGCCCCTCGTTTACCCAATGTCTCAGATAATAGAGTACCATGTCGCAATTAAACACTTTGCTCTGAGTGGTTAAAGCCGATTCTGAGAAGCAATAATTGTCATACCATGGCTTCATGTCCTTGATCATTCTCTCTGTGTCGCATTCTTCAGGCAATTCTCCTTCTCTTTTGAGATATTGGATGAGATTTCTGACGTCATCCTCTGAGAAACCTAGCATCTGGTTGAACGCTCTCTTGGTGGAAATGTGCCAGCCGATATTGAATCCACTAGTCACATCATCCAAGGTTACCGGGCTTACGCCTGTCATGAAGATGCGGGCAAAGTTGCCCTTGAACTTCTTGAACACATCGCGGTAGAAGCCATTGGCATGGGTGATGGCATGATATACTTCCTCACCTTTTTCGTTGAGTATGGTATTGGTGAAGTTGTCGTATTCGTCGATGATGAGATAGAGGGAGAGTCGCTGACGGTCGGTTTCCAGGTTGATGAGCGTCAATTTCATGTTGGCGTCCTTTGCATCATGTACTTTCTTGATGAAATCTTCCGAATATACATCGTTGTAGTAATCCACGAAATAATCGAACTTGGCTCCACAGTATTCATCAAAGTTCTTTTCCATGTTGTCGATAGTTCCGCCTACTTGTGAAAAGTCGAGGTGGAGCACCATGAATTTACCTTGCAATGGCGTGGGGTGTTGACCAATCCAAAGACCTCCGAACCATTTCTGGAACTGCTCGGGTGTAGTTTGGCAGTCATAATAAGCGTGCAACATACTGACGAAGATGCTCTTGCCGAATCGGCGAGGGCGAATGAAGAAGAGATTGCGTCCTTCCTTCTCCAGCTTAGGTATGTACATACTTTTATCTACGAAGTATAGGTTTTCATTGGCAACGGTCAAGAAATCCGACACTCCGTATGGCAATTCCTTTATGTTCTCTTGTTGGGTCATGACTTAATACTTTAAAGTTTTTGCAAAAATAAGGTTTTATTTTCTAATCACCAAAGAAAACAAAAGAAAAATGTATTTAGAAGCGAAGAAAGAATAGTGAAGAGTCCTTTTCCTGATACAAAAACGGCTCGCAAGAAATCGAAACTTCTTGCGAGCCGTTTTATTATTGTGATGCAAGTGAATTCTTCACTCTTCGTTCTTCACTCCCAATTACACGAGCGTAGCTACGATTTCCTCACGAGTGCCTGGGAGCATGTCGATCACTGGAATCTCTGGCATGGTGTAGTTGTATATGATTTACAGTGATATTTCCTTGGAATACGGAGTTCCATTTACAAAGACTGTCAAAACATATACCCCTTTTGAGATGCTGTTGATAACGAAATTGTCATTATAAAATCCCTTCTTCTTATTTCCCATATCCTTGGCGAAGAGTTGCATGCCACTTAGGTTGTATAAAGACACTGAGACCTTGTCGTTACTTTCAACTTTATAATCAATACTCAGTCTCATTCCACTGCCATTGCGAGATATACTTGCCCTAATGTTGTCGTTAAGATATATTATGGATGTGCCAGCCTGCCCCATTCGCTCTGAAGCATAAAGATGTGGAGAATCATTTTTGAGAATAGCTCTTCTGATAGCTGCGTTCTCTTCATCATCAGGAAGGTTGGCTTGGTCATCTATTGCATTATAAAAAGCTGTTTGCAATATCGGAGCGTTTGGTGGTAATGCTTGATATATCTTGACCGTCTCCAAGATTGCATAGCGATACCCGGGGGCAAACCAACTGTAAGTATCCATGATGAGCTTATCACTATCATTCTTTACGGTTTCAGGCATCGAATCAGGGGATAGCGATGGAATGCTGTCTAGCGTACCATATCGGGACAGCTGCTCTTGGAGACTAGAAAATGTACTTGATATCGTTCGCTGGGAATGCAGCAGCAATGTATTGGGTAGGGTGTCGCCATCAAGCGTAACGAGAGTTCCCTTTCCACAAACCTTAGTATGGTAATGACCAAAAATTCTAACACAATGCTCCATGATGTCTTCTCCCTTTCCGCTATACACTCCTTGTAACTCATCATTATATACCAAAGGCAAGCGCATGGTTGCGATCGGAATGTCATACTTGATACGAGTAGTCTTGTTCTTGAATCCTTTCAAAAACATTGTACCGTCATGGATGTCATAGCGATAATTCGTCCCTGCCTCCAAGCGAGACAAGGGGGCATGGAAGAAAGAATCTCTGTTGTCGACAAACTTAACAGAATAGTCGGCATTGAGAACTTTACAGTCATTCATGTTCCATACCAAGTTATTTCCTTCCATCTGATTAAAATACATATAGGATACTTGCTGAGTATGCAAGTTATCCTTTATTCTGTATTCATTTTGCGCATGTAAAGACAATGCATGCACAAAGGCCAAAAACATTATAATATATTTCATATCACATTATGTCTTAAATCATTTAATTTATCCAATCAGACAATGGTCTAACTATATAATAACATACTAATGCTGTTAGAACCAATCCAAAAAATGCAGAAAATGCTACAAAAATCCAAATAATCCACATTGGAAATTGGTGTTGGATAGACATGTCATATTTTGCAACAATACCTTTTAATCTGTTTCGAGTATATCTTTTACGTATATACATATACATACAAAGATTGATAAGAGCATAAGGAATTATGTTAAATATAGAAGGATCGGGATGATACCAAAAAGCAGTATTGATGCCAACTGGTATTATTACAATCTGTAAGGTCGCTAAGAGACATCCTTTGCTTCTGGTAAAAGGATCTCCTTCTTTCTTATACTTACGATACTCCTTATAAAAGCGATATATCAAATAATCTAATATCATAATTTTATTATTTTAAAGTTCCATTTATAAATGTTTTGTTTTTAAAATCAAAGGTGTCGTAACCATATTGCTCTCTAGTGAAATCACTAATATGTTCACCTATATCTTTTCCTGTACAGATTTTAACGCCAGTGTCTAATAACAGATAGCCTCCAGCTATAGCCCAGCCATACCCAGGTATCCATGAAAGGACAAAAGGAATAGCGGTGTCCCAAGCATCTGTCAATTCTAAATTTCCTGTTGAAACTATTTTTATCATAGTCATTCCAGTAGAGGTCCACCCTGCATATTTTGTATATTTAGTTACTTGATTTAAACCTTTGGTAATACCCTTGTATATATCATTTGGATGAAATCTAGACAGTTGAAGTCTTTTACTCAAAATCGGGTAATTGTACTTGACATATTTGTTCATCTCATAAAGTGGTTTACTTAAGTTGCTTCCACCAAAACTCTTGTCTAATTCTTTCAAAAAATTAGCAAAGCTATCCAAACGTCCCAGACCATCCGAAGTTTCTCCAAAAAATCCATCTTGATTATCAGGCTTGCTAGTTATGCAATAAACATTGGGCAATTCCACATCATCATTGTTTACATCAAAGTCTTGCCAATGTTTTACAAAGTCATCCCAAGAATAGGTCTTCAAGCCAAACAAATCGGTGTAATTTATGGGATTGTTGTTTGCAAAGGAATATGGAGTCATTGCATAATTCAACTCACACATAGGATCTACTGTTGTAAATCCACCTACTGTAGAATCATAAATTCGAAATCCCCAATGATATTGATCTAGTATTCTGTCCAGTTCTTTATCACCAAACTTCCATCTTTGACTACTTCCATTGTCGTCATCCTTGTAAAAACCACCAAATGGGTAATAATTGTTAATATCTACAATGTGACCATTTGTTTCGGTAAAGCGAATATTGCCCAGATAATCCTTTACATAATCATAAACTTGATCCTTAGTCGTATTGGGCACAATATATCCTTCTTCGAAATTTATGCGAGACAAGACCAGCTTGTTGACGTACTCATTGCCCATGGCATAGGTATCAGCATTATACGTCCATGGTTTTGAAGAATCAACTAACTTTGTCTTATAGATAAAATCCCCATTATAATGGGTTGTTTCAGGATAATCCCTTGACAATATATTCTGCTTTATGGAAAGAGTATCTAAGTCTCCTTGAATACTACCGCTTTCAGGAATAGTGATATTATATTTGCAGGTGTGTATCTCTGAAGAGAGCTTGTTTCCATCCCCATCATATATATTATGTAGATACTGGTTGTTCTTCATATAAACATACTCTGGCAAGTTCAGTACATTGTATTTTATCTTGAGAATTCCCTTGTTCAGATTTCTCGTCATATTGCCATTGGCATCATATTGGAATTCAGTGGCATTGCTATATTCACGATCTGCAATCTGGGTATCGCTGCTGCTGTCCTTATAGCCTTTGTTGCTTACATGTACCAACTGGTTACCATCATATTCCAAAGTCGCATCATCTCTGTAGCCCTCTTCCTCATCATCACAGTTTACCCCCTTACGGGTTATGTTCGTGATATTGCCCATGATGTCATACTCGTAGTGGGTGTCATGCTGATCTAGCATGGCTTTCTCTGTACCGCTTTGAGACAGAGAATAGGCAGAGCTGAGTCTGTTTTGGTTATCATAGTCATAGGAATAAGACTCGGTGTCCCATACTCCATTCTTATATCCCTTCCACTCATAAGCAGAGATGTCACCATTGTATGACAAAGAGTTCTGGCCCTTATAAGATGTGTTGTAATAAATATGTTGCTCTGTCAATTGGTTCGTGGCGGAGGTGAGTTGCCCCCTTACATTGTATGTATAGTTGGTAGACAATGCATCCGCATGGGACGTGGTTTTGGCGACACGCCCCAAATCATCATACTCGCAGTGCTTTACGAGAAACTCATCATTGTTGTTCAACTTGTACATCATAGAGTCCAATCTTCCATTCTTGTCATAAGTATAACGCTTGATGACGGTTTCTATTGCATTGCTGGCGGTATTTGGTCTCATTTTATTTCTGTTGTGCACGGTCTTCTCCTGCAAGATGCTGCCAGTATAGGGGTTGCGGTGATAATAAATGTCATCGATTCCACCGATGCCATTGTCTTTGTGGATTTGTACGACTTCCCCTTTGGTGTTGTAATAGAAGGCTTGCGTATGGTAGTTCAAAGTTACAAACCTCGTGTTGGATGATGGCAGCACATATGTTCTGCAACCAGTTAGCAAGCCTCTGGTCGTTACCTTGTTTTCATCATGGCTGATATCTCTGTCATAACCATTCTGCAATTGATAATTATACAGAGAGTCCTTTCCTAGAAATGCATAACTGTCATAATAATTCGCTTTCAAAAGTTCTTTTACATCTAAAGAAATATTGGCATTGTACATATCATATTTTCCTTTGGCAGAGAAGGAACTTGCTACTTGGAGGTTGGAAATGTTTATCTTGTCTGCATCCTTACATACGCCTCTGACAGTTGGTCTGCCATATGAATCATAGAGTACAAAGAGCCATTCTTTATAAGCTCTTTGATTGCCATCTTGCTTGAAAATCATTCTGTTTTCCTTGTCATATATCATCTTGGTCGGTTCGCAGCCGGGTAGTTTCTTCTCTACACACCTATTCTTGCCATCATAACGATAGAAGTAAGCATACTTCTGTAAGTTCTCGTCAGTCTCAATGTTGTAAATCTTACCTTTGGTCAAGCAGTTGTTGTATGCAGCAGGGGGCAAGACATATATGAGATTTCCGTATCTGTCATACAGATAGAAAGTGATATTTCCATCTCCTTGCTCTTCCATGGCAAGATGACCATAGAGGTCGTAGTACTTTTTGGTTGTTATACCATCTTCATCTGTGACCTTTACCATAGACAGGGTAGTTGTAAAGTAATTCCTGCTGAATGAAAATTTCTGCTTGTCTGAGGAAAGCGTAAAAAATGGGTATTTCATGGAAGCTACGCCACCATATTCTACTGTTCTCGTCTTCTTGCTTTGATGCCAAGCATATCCTGGTCCAAGTTCGCTCACGATCTGGTTATCAGAAGTTTTGTCATACTCGTATTCTGCGAATGGAGCCTGGTCGGCATATGCGCTCTTGGCTGTTGCTTTGAAAACATCGGCATCTATAACATTGCCTGTATGGGGGAAAGGGGTAGAGTTCCATGCTCGCTGCTCATACCCCATGCCATCATACTCTGTCAAGGAAACCAAGTCTTTATCGCCAGCCCCAGAATAGCCATTTTTCACCACCTCGCTACTCCTGCCCAATCCATCGAAATATTCGATGCAGGTCAACGTATCCTTGGTTCCTATGACTTGTCTCGTAACGACATAGTTGGCATTCTTGTTCTGTGCCTTTGCTGTCCAAGGAACTAGCAGCAAGGCGAGTATCATATAATACAGTTTCATTTTAAACGATAATTATATTCCATTGTTTCTAATAATTTTCCATCAAGGTCATAGACTTTGTTAAGTCTTCCTATCGAGTCATAACTATATTTTTTGACATATCCATTGGGGGATATTATATCGACAACACCCAAAAATGGATGATATACATACCCCATGATGTTGCCATAGTTTCTAATATATGCTCTTTCTTTCTCCAAACATTTTGTTTCGTCAAATACCTCTTTGTCCGTGAAACTTAGTGGTATGTAGCTCATACCTTTCATCATGAGATAGTTGTCATGAAATCCCCAACACAAGAACATTTGTGGTTTTCCTAACTCTTTGATTGTTTGGGGACGCCCCGTGGAAGTATAATTCCCATAAGTTACCAATGTATCTTTTTGACCAGACGGATACTGTATTACCTCATGGGCAGGAACTATTAGCTTTTTGCCTATTTCCTCAAAGATGGTGGATTTAGTGTGTACAAATCTTCCTTTACATCTCACCTCCTCTTCTTGTGGAACAAGGTAGAATTGTTCATTGTGGAGACGGGCAATGAGACTGCTATCGCTAAAACTTCCATAGTTGTAATACTTAACCAAATTGTAGTCTCCTCGTCTGTCCTCTTCAGATGATAGAAGTCTGACATTTGTCATGTGGGCATATGGAAAGTTCAATTTAAGAAGTGTGTCGAACTTGATATACTTTGTGGTCGTTGTTACATTGGGGGCATTTCCCGATGCATATGAGGTGACTTCCTTTTCTGTCGCGTCATATTGAGGGTAATAAAGTTTATAGATTCCACCTCCATAGTAACCGAAAGATGCGGAACAGCCATTGTTTCCATAACACAGGTTGGATGTAAGAGTATACAAACTATCTATGTCTCGTTTGTCCCTATATTGATAGGCTACAGATTCCGTCAAGGCATTTTTCGAGTTGTAACGATTTTCTCACAATAACTTTCCTCTCATGAATCCTCTTTCCGAGAACCTGCTTTCAGGTGAAGGCTGGTTGTTGGAAAAATCCAAATATGGCTTTTCATCTTTCATATCTGCATCAGACAGATTTGAAAAGCGATATATCGTTTTCTGCATTATCGCTTGTGGAGAAGATGGTGTCCAAATTTTTTCAGTTACATAACTATAGCCCAAACTTGGACCGAAGGAATTGGACAAGGGGATGATGGAGGATGTTCTGAATGTCTCTACCTCATGTTTAGCTTTTTTGTCAATGCACCATGCACTCCATATTGGCCAATAATATTTAGGGGTAGCAAACAATTCACCACTCGAGGTGCTAGTTCCTGGAATATCATACTCGAAGGTTCGCCTTGTGAGTACCGTCTTATGGACAGGTGAGTCATATTCAGTGATAGACTTGATTCTTAATCCACCACCAATTCCATTTTCTGCTACTACCGATTGTCTGTCATCGGACTGATAGAAGTGATAGGTATTTGGCTCATACTCAAAAGAGGTAACTCCACCTGTTGGGTATTGAATCTCAGAAAGTGAGCCACATTTCGCATAAGTGAAGTTAGGGTCTCTACTTGTTTTAAAAGAAGAGAAATTACGCTTTGCTGGAATGCTATAAGGTTTGCCGTTATAATATCCCCAATGGTCTATTGCCGTAGTTAGATAGCTTTCTGGCAAACTGTCTTTGTCTATATACTTAAATCGGTAATAACCTATAGTACCCGTTTGTGAAGAATAGTGTATAGCACTATTTTGAATTTGAATGCTATCCAAATACATGTGATTGTTTGTGTAGCCATAAAGAAAGCGATAGCCAAGTGTGTATGTGGGACCAGCTACCTGAATCCCAGAATTTATACTAATAGCGTTGAGATGTTTAATCCTTGCGTATCTTAAAATATCCAACTTGTTATCCTCTTTTGGCGTGTATCTATAACGAGAAAGGCTGTCATTGTCTGATTGTAAATAATAAAAAGCTCCTTCACAATAGGAACCATTGGTCGGTCCCCAGTCACTCACCATACTGGACAGCAAGTTATACAAACCATTAATACTTTCCCCTTTTTTGTATAAATCCTTGTACATATATTCGGTCAGAAGTTGGGTATCATAGCTTGAACTAAAATGGATGTTGATACCATTAGCTCCATTGATATCATAAAGATAAACAGGTGAACTAATCGTTAATCCATAAGGGAAATAGGAATTTGCGCCAGCATATTCTTGTCCATAATGCCCATACCAACCCCATGAAGCTTTTTCTGTCACATGATTATATTCATATGAATTGTATGCTTGAATAATATAGGCACCTCTAGTATAATCGAATGTTACTAATTCATTTCCATTTCTATCCGAAATTTTTGTCAGATACCAGCTCATGGCATGCCAAGATTCATTTTGCTCATTTTGGCTCATGTGCCAAATGCTGGTAGAAAACTCTATGGCATTGAGTTTCATGCCAAATTCATAAGTGTACCCTTCTGCATCACGAATTTTGAAACCTTTGATGGTCTTACGCTGATTTTTATCAATAGCTTGCTTGTATGGGTAAATGGAAAATAGAGGGGTAATAAAGTTGTCTGCATTGTTGTAATCAAAAAGTATTTCTAGGTTTTCATTAGACAGAACTTTCCAATTGCCATTGTTATCCAAAAAGAACTTACCTGTTTTGCCACAAAAATTGAAGGTAAATATATCTGGGGCTAAGTCATAAGTACCATAGGTGACCGCTTCCTTTAGATTGGCATAATCATTGTCCTTTTGGCTGATTAATTGTGGCAGCATACCTAGAGACTGATAATAATTTTTACAATTGTCCAAATTCGTTTGCCTTGGATATACCCACTCGTCATAACGTCCCTGTACTGTTCTGGTAATTACACCACCATTATTAAGAGTCCAATTTTGCCCAACCCAACTAGGCAGACTGTTGACCAACACGCCCCCTGTGTCATATGACAAAGAAACAGGGAGAGAAAAGTCTCTAACTTTTAACGTATAGATGGGGACACCAACTTGGGGACGCCCTGTATAATAAGAAACGGGTACATCCCCAAAACGACCTAATGAAGCTGTGTTTGGTGTAGGAACATCAGCTGGTAACATTTGCTGGGCAGAGATAACTGTTGTAGTAAAGAGTAAGCAACAAGTTATGAATGTCTTTCTAAATTGTACTTT
>ERZ1034913.1291-NODE-1291-length-15617-cov-4.339159_pt1 | contig 15617 bp, 10 predicted proteins | sample MGYA00520697_ERZ1034913 | MGnify/ENA primary metagenome ERZ1034913 (study PRJEB33766, sample SAMN09781786) | gut metagenome | biome: gut microbiome | host: Homo sapiens | place: Madagascar | study: EMG produced TPA metagenomics assembly of the PRJNA485056 data...
GGGTTACACAATTGACTCTGTAACAAACCGTGGATACCGCCTTGTTGCCTATCCGCCACACCTCAACGAGCCTGCAATCGAAAAATACCTGAAAACCTCCGTAATCGGTAAAACCCTCATCGTCCTTGACGAGGTTGGTTCAACAAACGATTACCTCAAAAAGCTGGGTGCAGACGGTTGCGAAAACGGCACGGTTGCCGTTGCCAGAGAACAAACTCAGGGCAAGGGCAGACTCGGCAGAGTTTGGAAAGCAAAAAAGGATGACAGCATCACCTTTTCGTTTTTGTTAAGACCAAAGATTGCCCCGTCAGAGGTATCGTCAATCACCCCTCTTGCAGGTCTTGCAGTCTGCAAGGCAATCAGAGAATTCACGGGACTTGACTGCCGTATAAAATGGCCGAACGATATCATCATCGGAAAGAAAAAGCTTGTCGGTATTTTAACCGAAATGAGTGCCGAATTTGACGCCGTAGAATATGTAATTACAGGCATCGGAATCAATGCCGATACTCAGGATTTCCCCGATGACATAAAGGAAAAGGCAACTTCAATTTATCTTGCAACAGGCGGTCATTTTGACAAGAACAAATTCTTTGCCTGTGTGCTTAACCACATTGAAGAGGAATTCATCAAAAACGATTTAAAGCTTTCCCCTGTCGCATTAAAGGAATACACAAGCCTTTGCGCAACAGTCGGCAGAGATATAACATTCACCAAAGACGGAAAGTCCGTCACCGCAAAAGCTGTGGGAGTAAACCCTGACGGCGAGCTTATTGCAGAGCTTCCCGACAAAACCACCAAACTTATCAATTCAGGCGAAGTCACCGTACAAGGCATTTACTAACGGCGTGTCGCCGTCCCCCGTTCGTGCAGACAGTTTTACAAATGCAAAGCTATAAATGCCCGAGCGTAACATTGCCTATTACGGTAAATCATCTATTATCTGCGTGTCGCCGTCCCCCGTTCGTGCAGACAGTTTTACAAATGCAAAACTATAAATGCCCGAGCGCAACATTTCCGATTATACTTTAATGTCACAATGCTACTGACATACAGTAGTGGCGAACCTCGTTCGCCGCTACAATAACAATACAATATTATTGCGTACTATACCGCACAAACAACAAGGACATCCGAAAAACGGATGTCCTTAGTTTTTATATAAAATATTCGGTTATAAATTACTTGAAGTATTTTACGCCGCTTTCAAAAATCTGCTGGTCTTTTGCAAACGGAACATTTTTGTAAAGGTTTTCGCCCTTTCTCTCGCTGTGTCCCATTTTACCGAGAACTCTGCCGTCAGGTGATGTGATACCCTCAATTGCGCAAACAGAACCGTTGAGGTTGAACTCAATGTCACTGCTTGGGTTGCCGGCAAGGTCAACATACTGTGTTGCAATCTGACCGTTCTTTGCAAGTTCTTTTACAGTTTCAACATCAGCCATAAATCTGCCTTCACCGTGTGACACGGGAACAGCAAACACATCGCCTGCGTTGACATTTGCAAACCACGGTGACTTAACGGAAGTAACTCTTGTATAAGCCATATGTGAAATATGTCTGCCGATTGTGTTGAATGTGAGCGTCGGATCATTTGCTTTAAGCTCTCTGATTTCGCCGTAAGGAACAAGTCCGAGCTTGATAAGAGCCTGGAATCCGTTACAGATACCGAGCATAAGACCGTCACGATTCTTGAGAAGGTTGTTAACCTGCTCTGCAATTCTCGGGTTGCGGAATGTTGTTGCAATGAATTTACCTGAACCGTCAGGCTCGTCACCGCCTGAGAAACCGCCCGGAAGCATAATCATCTGTGACTTTGCAATGAGCTTTTCCATTTCGTCAATTGTTTCTTCAATATCGTTTGAAGAAAGGTTCTTGACGATGAGCATTTCAACATTTGCACCTGCTTTTTCAAATGCTCTTGCCGTATCAACCTCACAGTTTGTACCCGGGAATACAGGGATAAATACAGTAGGCTTTGCAGTCTTGATTGCAGGTGAAGATGTATTTCTCTCGCTGTAAAGCGGAACATCAACTTCGATTTCAGGCACTTCAGCCTTTGTCGGGAATACCTTTTCAAGCGGAGCAGTCCACTTTTCGAGGAGTGCGGAAAGTTCGATTTCCTTGCCGTTTACCGTAATCTTTGCATCGTTCGTAACAGTACCGAGGTCATAGTGAAGAACATCGTTTGAAAGCTCTGCACCGTCTGCAAGTTCGATAACAAGCGAACCCGAAAGCGGAGCGAAAAGCTCGTCATTTGTGAGTTCGTTTGCAAACTTAAAGCCAAAGCCGTTACCGAAGCAAGCCTTACATACGCTTGCGGCAGTACCGCCCTCTTTAACAACCGATGCAGAAAGTACCTTGCCGTCCTCGCAGAGAGCATAAACAGCGTTGTACATTTCGATAAGCTTATCCCATACAGGCATAAGTGTTTCTTTATTTTCGGGAACGGGAACAAAGATAACCTTTGAACCTGCGTTCTTGAATTCTGTTGAAATTGTCTTTGATGCCTTTGTCATTGCAACGGCAAAACTTACGAGTGTAGGCGGAACATCAATATCCTCAAATGTACCCGACATACTGTCCTTACCGCCGATTGACGGAAGTCCGAGCTTGAGTTGAGCCTGCATAGCACCGAGGAGTGCTGCGGCAGGTTTACCCCAACGGGAAGGAACATCTTTAAGTCTTTCAAAATATTCCTGGAATGTAAGTCTTGCTGTCATCGGGTTTGCGCCGATTGCAAGCAGCTTTGAAAGCGACTCAACAACTGCATAAGCCGAGCCGTGGAACGGACTCCAGCGTGAAACGCCGGGGATATAGCCGTAACTCATTGCTGTTGCATCGTCTGTTTCGCCCTTCTCAAGCGGAATCTTTGCAGCCATAGCCTCCTGAGGAGTGAGCTGATTCTTACCGCCGAACGGCATAATTACCGTAGCCGCACCGATTGATGCGTCAAATCTTTCTGCAAGACCAATCTGTGAGCAAACTTCAAGTCTTGACATATTTTCAAGGAATGCCTCGTCAGCAGGCATATCTTTAAGCTTTGCGGGAGCAACCTTACGGTAGCAGCCCTCCCACTTCGGAGCCTCGATATAAGCCTTGGCAACCTGAGTAACACCGTTTGTGTTGAGAAACTCACGGCTGAGGTCAACGATTGTGTCGCCTCTCCAGTTCATTGTAAGACGAGGACTTTCGGTTACAACCGCAACGGCTGTAGCCTCAAGGTTTTCTTTTGATGCAAGTGAAATAAACTTGTCAACATCTTTTTTATCGAGAACAACAGCCATTCTTTCCTGACTTTCGGATATAGCAAGCTCCGTACCGTCAAGGCCGTCATATTTCTTTGTTACCTTGTCGAGGTCAACCGTAAGACCGTCGGCAAGTTCACCGATAGCAACGCAAACACCGCCTGCACCGAAGTCGTTACATCTCTTGATGAGCTTTGCAACTTCGGAGTTGCGGAACAAACGCTGAATTTTTCTTTCTGTCGGAGGATTACCCTTCTGAACCTCTGCACCGCAGGTTTCGATTGAGTTTTCATCGTGAGCCTTTGAAGAACCTGTTGCACCGCCGCAGCCATCACGGCCTGTTCTTCCGCCGAGAAGTACGATTACATCATCGGGGAGAGGAGTTTCACGGATAACATTTTCCTTTGGAGATGCGCCGATAACAGCACCGATTTCCATTCTCTTTGCAACATAGCCCTGATCGTAAAGCTCGGTTACCTGACCTGTTGCAAGACCGATCTGGTTACCGTATGAGCTGTAACCCTGGGCGGCGCCTGTTGTAATTTTGCGTGAAGGGAGCTTGCCGTGCATTGTATCCTTGAAAGGAATTGTCGGATCGCCCGAGCCTGTAACACGCATAGCCTGATATACATATGAACGGCCTGAAAGCGGATCACGGATTGCACCGCCAAGACAGGTTGCGGCACCGCCGAAAGGCTCGATTTCTGTCGGGTGGTTGTGAGTTTCGTTCTTGAACTGAACGAGCCACTGTTCTGTTTTTCCATCTATAGTAACGGGAACCTGAATTGAGCAGGCATTGATTTCTTCACTTTCGTCAAGGTCGGGAATGAGTCCCTTTTTCTTGAGTGACTTCATACCGATGAGAGCCATATCCATAAGTGAAACAATTCTCTTTGTATCCTTGCCGTAAACCTCGTCACGGGTTGCATAATACTCGCTGAGTGCGTCCTCGATAACCTTGCCGAGAGCAGACTTTTCAATCTCAATCTCTTCAAGTCTTGTAAGGAATGTTGTGTGACGGCAATGGTCCGACCAGTATGTGTCAATTACACGAAGCTCTGTAACCGACGGATCACGGTGCTCTGTATCTCTGAAGTAATCACGGCAGAACTTGAGGTCTGCAAGTGTCATTGCAAAGCCCATTGAATCGTAATACTTCTGCATCTCATCGTCATTCCAGCCGTTGAAGCCCTCTACCCTCTTAACATTTTCGGGAACGGGAATTTCCATATCAAGAGTCTTTGGCTTTTCAAGAGATGCAAGGCGGCTTTCAACAGGGTTGATGAGGTACTCCTCAACCTTTACAAGCTCTTCATCTGTAATATTGCCCTTGAGAGCAATTACTCTTGCTGTGAGAACCTTGCAACGCTCACCCTGAGTAAGAAGCTGAACGCACTGCTCGGCAGAGTCGCCGCGCTGATCGTACTGACCGGGGAGATACTCCATTGCGAATACCTTCCAGCCGTCCTCAACGGGGAGAGTTTCTTCATAGATTACATCGGCATTAGGCTCTGACAAAACAATGGTTTTCGCCTTGTCATATTCTTCCTTAGTAAGTCCCTCAAGATCGTAACGCACAATGTAACGAAGATCTTCGACAGACTTCATACCGAGGTTGTGGCGGATGTCCCAAAGTGTCTGCTTTGCAAGAACATTGAAGCCATCCTTTTTTTCAACAAAAATTCTGATTACTTCTGACATAATTCATTCACCTGCTTAATTAAGATATAAAACAAAATAAATCCCGTCTGATAACCTGTATCACATCACATGATACCACATTCGACTATTTTTTTATTTCATTTAAGGCATTAAAAGGTATTCTGTAAAAGTAAAATTAAATGCACACAGAAAAAGCGGTCAGACAAAGCAAAATGCCGTCTGACCGCACAATATAATCATATTCAATCGCCTTTGAGAAAATCTTTGTAAAATTCCTCAAAACTGCCGTTTTTGTAGTCTGAATAATCCTTATTATCTCTGTTCACAATTGTGTCGGTAATAAGGTATGTATCAAAGCCGAGTTTTGCGCTGCACAAATCCTCGTCAACATCGTTGCCGATCATAATGCTGTCTTCGGGCTTGATATCCTGCTTTTTGCAGATTTCTTCAAAATATTTCAGATTCGGCTTGCAACAACCAAAGTTTTCATATGTTGTAACAAGCTCAAAATCGTCGGGAGAAACTCCTGCCCATTCAAGTCTGCGTTTTGTTGCAACAAACGGAAAAATCGGATTTGTTGCGGCAATAAGTCTGCCGCCGTTTTTCTTTATGAAATCAATACTTTTCTTTGCATAAGGAGTAAAGCTTGTAGCATCTTTCGGAACGATAAACTCGTTTTCGTAATAATCGGTAAAAAGGTCATCAAACTTTTCAAGGTCGGCACCGCTGACTTTGCCCGCTGTTTCCCAGAAAACTTCACGGTTTGTACGGCTGTTATCGTTCTTTGTCATAGCGTCAGTGCCTGCCCACATCGCCTTTATAAGGGCGTCGGGTTCGATTTTTATAACAGGAGTGCAACGCTTGCAGAGCGATGAAAAATACAGCTTTACGAATTTTTCCATATCCATGGGAAGCAAAGTTCCGTCCAAATCAAAAAGATAATTTTTATACATTAACATACCGTTCCTTTCAATTTATGCACAAATATTATACAAAATTTCAATTTGGATTGCAAGGAAAAATTTTTCGGTATATACTATAGTCAGTAAAAAACGAGGTGATAAGATGAAAATAGTTTTAACAGACGCACAGACCGTTCTTGACGATATTGTAAATGCCGATGTGCTTAATCGGTTCGGCGAGGTTGAGTCGTTCGGTCTTTTGAAATATGAAGAAGTTGCGGAGAAAATTGCAGATGCAGATATCGTTGTGTGCAACAAAACTCTGCTTGATTCGCACACAATGCGGCTTGCGAAAAATCTGAAATATATAGGACTTTTTGCAACAGGCTACAACAACATTGACCTTGACTACTGCACCAAAAACGGCATAACCGTCTGCAACGCAGGTTCATATTCAACAAATGCGGTTGCACAGCACACATTTGCACTCATTCTTGAACATTTCAATCACACTGCGGAATATAATCGGTTTGTTCAGGACGGCAAGTGGAAAAGAAGCAAAACTTTTTCACCGTTTGTATATCCGCTGAATGAACTTGCAGGCAAAACACTCGGCATTGTCGGACTCGGAAACATCGGAAAGGCTGTTGCAAAAATTGCAAGCGCTTTTGATATGAATGTAATCGCAGCGAGCAGAACTCCGAAAAATATTGACGGAATCAAAGATGTTTCATTTGACGAACTTCTTGAAATAAGCGACATTGTAAGCGTTCATTGTCCGCTAAATCCACAGTCGGAAAATATGTTTGACAAAAATGCCTTTGCCAAAATGAAACAGGGTGCATTGTTCGTAAACACGGCAAGAGGCGGTGTTATGGTTGAAGAAGATTTGCTTGAGGCACTCGAAAGCGGTCACCTCGGCGGTGCGGCAATCGACACCCTCAAGGTCGAGCCTATGGTTGAGGACTGCATTCTTATGGGGGCAAAAAATTGCATCATCACCCCCCACATTGCATGGGCGCCCGTTGAAACCAGAGAACGCCTTATGGGCATAGTTTCGGACAACATCAAAAATTTTCTGAACGGAACTCCGACAAATAAAGTAAATTAACGGCAAGTAAGTAATGACACAAATTATATATTAAGATATATTTTATAAATGTCACGATGTAATTGACCTACTGTAGCGGTAATTCTATTCTATTTATATAATTGGATTTATCCATATCATTGTACGACGATTACTTGCTGGCGGATAATATCCGCTCCTACAGAATAACAATCATGTCATCAAACAGAAACAACCGCCCACCTTTCGGTGAGCGGTTGTTTTGTGTAGTGTAGTATTAGAAAATTGGGATTAGATTACGATTACTGCTGTCTTTCGCAATAACTTGAAAGGCCTGTGTTCGGGTCTGTGTATTTAAGCATATCATTGTCAGCGTCATATGTGTAGTTAAACTGCTGTTCGCCTACTGTCATAACGAGATCTGTACCCTCAAATGTGTAATTGCCCGAAACAGTCACACCGCTCATTTCGCCTGAGAATGTGCCGTCATCTGCAAATGTGTATGTACATTTCAAAGTTTCGGGTTCAACACCGTTTGCAGTTGCGTAGTCATCAATTGAAACCGCTTTACCGTCTGTACCCTCAAGTGCGGTAACAGTCCAAGTACCTACCACGCTTGCCGATGAATCACCGTCCTTTGAATCAGCGGCGCTGTCATCTGCACTGTTTGCATTGTCATCAGCAGTCTGTGATGCCGAACTTTCGTTTTTGCTTGATGAGCTACCGTCATTACCGCAACCTACAAGACCTACTGTGCCTACCATACAAATTGCGAGCAATAAAGCTAACTTTTTAATTTTTGTCATAGTGGATTACCTCTTTCCGATTTTGATTTGCGGAAACACCGCAATTTTCGTGTTTCGCTTTTATCACCTCAATGATAGCCAATTTAATGCAACATTTCAATAGTTTGGCACAAACATCAATCTTTTGGCAAAAAACATATGACAATCGGATATAATATTTTTCAAATTTATGGTATAATCTAAGTGCAGTTAATCATTGCTCCGAATTAAATTATTTCAAAGGAGGCGATATCTTGAAAATTGCAGTTATTGACGACGAAAAGCCTCAGGCAGACATTCTCTACTCAATCTGCAACGCATATTTTGGCGGACACAAGCAAAATGTGCAGATTGATTGTTTTCCTGACGGAATAGCTTTTTTCAATTCATTCAAGGAAAACACCTACAAAATAGCCTTTGTAGATATTTTTATGGAGAAGATGAACGGCATTGCCGTGGCTGAAAAGCTTCGTGAAAAAGATTGTAATATTATTATTGTATTTGTCACAACAAGCCCCGATTTTATGATGCAGGCATTTTCCGTTCACGCTTTTCATTACATAACAAAACCCTACAAAGCTGAGCAGATTTACAAGGTACTTGATGATGCCTCGTCATATGTATCGGATAATTCAAAATACATTGAAGTTATGTGTGACCGCCGAAACACGCTGATTTCGCTTAAGGAAATTGTTTCTGTTGAATCCGACGCACATTATATCAACATAGGTGTTGTTTCGGGACTTAGATATCGCACACGAATGACCATTGCAGAGTTTCTCAAGCTTGCAGACAACGACACCCGTTTCATACCCGTAAACAGGGGAATCGTGCTGAATGCCGATTACATAAAGGACATTGAAGGCTCTGTATGTGTTACAGGCAACGGTGAAAGATTCCCGATTAAAATTCGTGAAAAAACTCGGATTGAACAGAGTATCCGTGAATATATGTTCAAAAAAATCAGAGAAAACCAGCTGAGGTGAATATGAACACACTCGTAAATTTTTTTCAGACATTGTTCAGCTTTGCCATAATAATACCGTTAAGTTTATTCTGCCTTTTACCGTTAAAAAATCAATTAAAATACCCGATTTCAAAGATAGTAACGCTCTTTTTGTGTTCATTTTTCATACTCGGTTCTCTCTCGTCAATTGTGATGACGGCTTTTGACATTCAGAATTTAAACTTTGTTCTCTTCCCCGACCTTGTAATATTTTTCTTCCTTATTAAAAGCGTTACAAAGGTCGGAACAGCACGCTGTTTGTTTGTTTTTATAAGTGTGTGCTGTTTGATTTCATTCTTTTCGCTGTATGCATATTTTATCAACTCATTTTTTCAGGAAGAAATCTCACGAGGAGTTGACACCTCATATAGCCTGATTCAAATGGGACTGACGCTTGCGGCAATGGGAGCGCTTGTTCCGCTTACAAAATACTATGCATGGATGATTGACAACATAAATATCGGCAAGGTGTGGTATTTGTTTTCAATTTTGCCCATTGCACTTATGGCGTCAACCATCTATACCATACCGATTTCCTACGCAAATATTCGTGTTGGAAAGGTTTATGCAAAAGGATTCATCATTACAATATTTGAGCTTGCATTGTATCTTATAGTATTCATATTATTCTACATTTTCAGCAAGACTACTATTGAAAAAACAAAGCTTACAGAACGAAACAACATTCTTGAAATTCAGAAAAGTTACACAGAATCGTTGCAGTCGTACATAAAATACACCTCAAAAGCAAGGCATGATTTTAAACATTCAGTTCATGTTATGAGCCGACTTGCAGATGAAGGAAATCTTTCGGCGCTGAAAGACTACATTGCCCAGTATGAAAATTCGCTGACTGTAACAGCACCTGTGCGAATCTGCAAAAGTGACGCACTCAATGCTTTGTTCAACCACTACCGTCAGCAGGCGATTGAGAACGATGTTGACATTAACTGGCGGATTGATTTGCCAGACAAATCGAGAATTCTTGATGTTGACCTCTGCAGTATTTTCGGCAACATACTCGAAAACGCAATTGACGGTTGCTGTACCGTAGAAGAAGGCAAAAGATATTTTAACCTAACTTCCGAAATAAAAGGCGACTGTTTGTACATTGTTTCAACAAACAACTACGGCAAGCCTTTGGAAATGGACGGCGAAACTTATTCGTCCACAAAGCATCAGGGCAAGGGCATCGGACTTCACTCCATGAAGAGCATAACCGAAGTCTATGACGGAATTTTTGATGCAGGCAACAATAACGGTGAATTTTTCGTTGACATAATGCTTAAATATTAAACTTATTAAACTCAAAAAGGGTATGCATCCTCGCATACCCCTCTTTGTTATAAAAGTTCCAAACAAAAAACACGCTCTGCAAAATGCAAAGCGTGTTTTGATTTTGTTTTGTTGTTATCAGTTGTTACCGACAACAAGTTTCTGGATTTCTGTGGCATCCACGACATTGATTTTACCGTCATGGTTGTAATCCGCAAGTTCTCTCTGAACATCAGAAAGTGTTGAAATTGAAACAATGTACTTGTTGATTTCAGTTGCGTCAATAACATCAACATGACCGTCAAGGTTTACATCGCCGATCATATACGGAGTATCATTGTTGTTGTCATTGCTCGGCTGTGTAGTTACAGGAGCTGTTGTTGCCTGTACCGTAGTAGGCTGTACTGTTGCAGCAGGAACAGTTGTTGCAGGCTGTGTAGCCTTGGCTGTTGTTGGCTGAACAGTTGCCTTTGCAGTAGTCGGCTGAACCGTGGCTTTGGCTGTGGTAGGCTGTACAGTAGGTTTTGCTGTTGTTGGCTGTACCGTTGATGAAGAAACAAAAGCACAGAAATCAAGAGCAACCCAACCTGTCTTGCCGTTGTACGAGGTGTAACCCCATGTGTAACCGCCCGCTGTTGAAACCTTTGTTACATTAAGAGTAACATTGCCCGGAACAGATGTTACATATGAATAGCTTGTACCCGCACCGCTTCTCATGTTGAGATAATCGTTAACATCTGTTTTATATGTACCTGTTGTGTAAGTTACCTTTTTGGTTGTAGCCTGAGTAGTGCTTGTACTGCCGCTGAAATCGCCAAGGTAAATGTAGCCCTGAAAATTCCACCAGCTGTTACCGCCGGCATTCTTGTCGGATGTGCTTGCATAGGAAAGGTAGAAGTTCTGACCGCTCCATGCAGAGTTAGAAAATGTAATCTGACCGTTTTCAACCTTTTCTACAACAGCAACATGACCGCCGCCACCGTTATATGACCAGCAGGCAATTGCGCCGACCTTTGGAGTCTGACCGTACTTGTAGTAGCCGTTAGACTTGTTGTAGCCGTACCACTGCTCGGCATTGTTCCATGAAAGCTTTGGCTCAGAACCGAGAATCTCATAAGCTCTGCCGTAGGCATATGCTGTACAGTTCGGCATGCCGTAACCATACTTATAAAAAACATTTAAATTACTGTAATAATATTTGTTACTTAAACTCGGGGCAGACAGTCTCGGTGAGAACGATGCCGCACTCGCAATCATCGACATTGAGAAAACCGACACAAACAGCATTACAGCCGTGAGAACTGCCGCAGAAACCTTTTTGCTAAAAACACTTTTTAAAACATTTCGCAAAGAAACACTCCTTTTTTTGAATTCAAAGTGATTGTTACCTATTTGTAACCACTTTATGTACATTCTATCACAAATTGCTCCAAATTCAAAGAGTAGAAATGCCGAAAATAGCCTTTATAATCTATTTTTTTAAGCCATTGTACACAATAATTTCCATTTTATACATACTTTGCACAAAATTTAATTCACATTTCTCTCAGCATAGTATTGGTTACACAATTGTCAAAATTCATTTCTTCAAGACATAAAAAAACACCATTTGCGAAACGACAAATGGTGTTTTGGCGCGCCGGAAGAGACTCGAACTCCCGACCTTCTGATTCGTAGTCAGACACTCTATCCAGCTGAGCTACCGGCGCATATGCGGCCTTTTATCAGCCGCAATTAGTATGATATCACAACTCGGTGCAAAAATCAAGTGTTTTTTGTATTTTTTCCGAAATTAATCTTTTGTATCAAAAAAAGTGAAGAATGCTCTGTATGCCATATAAACATCTGTCTTGGAAACAATTTCAAACGGAGCATGCATTGAGAGCACGGGAACGCCGAGATCAACAACATCGACATTCATATTGGCAACATACTTTGCGATTGTTCCGCCGCCGCCGCCGTCAACCTTGCCGAGTTCACCGACCTGCCAGAGAATATCGTTGTTCTCAAGCATAGCTCTGATTTTTCCCATATATTCGGCAGACGCATCTGATGTGTCATACTTTCCGCCGTGACCTGTGTATTTTGAAATAATTACACCGTTGTTAATGTATGAGCAGTTGTTAGCCTCATATGCAGACGCATAAGTCGGATCAAATGCGGCATTTACATCGGCAGAAAGACAGGTGCTTTTTGAAAGAACACGGTAACCGTCAACACCGTCCTGCTTTGCAAGGTCATAGATGAAGAAGCGGAGGAAGTCGCTCTGCATACCTGTGTTGCCGTCACTGCCTGTTTCTTCTTTGTCTGTAAGATATGTGATACAAGTCTGCTCGGGCATTTCAACATCAAGTGCCGCCATAACAGCCGGATATGCACAAACCTTATCATCGTGACCGTAACCGCCGATCATGCTTCTGTCAAAACCGATATCTCTTGACTTGAAAGACGGGATAAGGCAGAGCTCAGCCGAAAGGAAGTCGCCCTCGCAGATACCGTACTTCTCATTGAGTACAGCCATTACATTGAGCTTTACAAGGTCTTTTTCGTCGCTGTCTGCATCATACGGACGAGAGCCGAGGATAACATTGAGGTTTTCGCCCTCAATTGCCTTTGCCATTGGCTTTGACGCCTGCTCCCTTGCAAGGTGCGGAAGAAGGTCTGTAATGCAGAAACAGCTTTCGTTCTCATCATCGCCCCAGCAGATGTCAACTCTTGTACCGTCAAGCTTTACAACCGAACCGTGAAGTGAAAGCGGAATTGTTGTCCACTGATATTTTTTAAGACCGCCGTAGTAATGAGTCTTAAAGAATGCAAGATTGTTTGCCTCAAAAAGAGGATTCGGTTTGAGATCAACTCTCGGGGAATCAATATGAGCGATTGCAAGTCTTGCACCGTTCTTAACGCCGTTTTTACCGATTACAACAAGAGCAACAGCCTTGTCACGGTTTACATAATAAAGCCTGTCGCCCGCCTTATATTCTTTGTCCTGCTCATACTCTGCAAAACCTGCTTTTTTGGCAAGCTCAACAGTATAGCGAACAGCCTCACGCTCAACGGGTGAGTTATCAAGAAACTTTTTGTAACCATCGCAAAAGCTGTCTGCCTTTTTAATTTCTTCCTCCGAAAGAGCCTTAACGCCCTTCGGTTCGGTCATCATAATTTTTTCCTTTAATAAAGTTGTCTTTGACTTTTCTTCAGCCATAATAACCGTCCTTTCTGTGCCGTAAAACACGGCAAAACCATTTTATTTTGAAATCCGTCGCCAAAGGCATCGGAACATCTCTGCACTTAATTAGATTGTGAATAATAAAGTTTTATATACATTTCCTTGGCACTTTTAACCTTGTCAACATAATTCTCTGTTTCGGGATACGGAATTGAATCAAGATTTTTTCCGTCCGAACTGTAATTAGTATCGTTGAGCCAGTCGCTTACAACAAAGCCGGCATTATATGCGGCAATTGCCGAGCGTTCCGTGCCGTAATAATCGTAAAAATATTTTAAAAGATAACTTCCGTAATCAATACAGATTTCGGGGTCAAACAGGTCATCCTCGGTGTACTGTCCCGCACAACCTCTTTGCTCCTGCAGCCACTCAAAGGACGATGGCATCATCTGCATAACACCCTTTGCTCCGACGCCCGATTCGGCTTTCGGGTCAAAGCCGCTTTCCGTGTGGATTACGGCATATATTAACGCAGGATCAAGGTCATAATCCTTGGCGGCTTTTTCAACATATGTGCTGTAGGTGCGTGGATAATTCATCTCATCAAGCTTTTTCTTTGTGTCCTCGTAAAAGAACGAAACAAACACAAATACTGCCGCCGCAAGAATTGCAAGCACAATTATCCATGCCAAAATCGCCTTTCCTGCACTTTTTTTCTTTTTATATCGCCTTGATTGGGGCATCCTATCACCTCATCAGGTTGTTAATAGCCTCTGCCGCCTTTTGTGCGGCAAGCTCAACTTGCTCTATAGAAAAATTGTTTTCAATGACAATGTCGCTGTGACTTCTGAAAAATTCCTCGTCAAGCTGTGCAGACATTCTTAGCTCTGCACGGGAAATGTCAATGTTATCCCTTTTGCAGATTCTCTCAAGCCTTATTTCCTTTTTTGCGGTAACGCTTACAATAAGGTCGCAAAACACATCGGCACCGCTTTCAAAAAGCTGAGGAGCGTCATAAATCACAACGCTTTTGCCGTCTGTCTGAGCCTGTTTCGCCATCTGCATAAATTCATATGTAACAAACGGATGAACAATTGAATTGAGCAAATGTGTGTTTTCTTTGCTTGAAAATGCCCTTTTGGCAAGCAACGGTCTGTCAATGTTGCCGTCAGAAAGGATAATATCCTGACCGAAAACACCCGAAACAGCCTTTAAGCATACGGAATCGGGAGTGTAAAGATTTTTTACAATCTCGTCAGCATTTATAACGCACATTCCGTTTTTGGCAAAATATGCCGAAACCGTGCTTTTTCCCGCACCGCTCTGTCCCGTAAGACCGACAATTTTAATTCTGTTCAAGGTCAATCACCTCAAAGCCTGCCGCTCTTATAAGTCGGTTGTAAACAGCCATTCCGACGCCGTTCGTTTTTGGCAGTCTTGAATATACAACCTTAACGCTGTCGTCCTCATCAATTCTGCGAAGCTCGTCAAAAAGCGTGTGAGCCTGTCTTGTATAGTCGTTTCGTTTTCCGAGAGAGAAAACGGGAGTTTTCAAAAGCGGAATATCCTCGTCACAACAGAGTGCCGCAACTCCCTTTGCCGCCTTTTTGTTTACATAATCAATATATTGCTCATCGTTGCAATTAAGAAGTATTACTCTCGCCCTTGGCGCATAGTGCTTGTACTTCATACCGGGGCTTGCAACCTTTACATTGTCTGCAAGTTTGTGCAAAACCGCATCATCAACTTCAACCTTGCCGAGAACACTCTCGAGCATTTCAACCGTGATTCCGCCCGGGCGAAGTACCCTCGGAACATCTCCCGCAAGAGTAATTACCGTGCTTTCAAGACCTACCTCACTTGCACCGCCGTCAAGAACAGCGTCGATTTTGCCGTCCATATCGTTCATAACATGCTGTGCGGTTGTCGGACTGGGTGAGCCCGAAATATTTGCCGAAGGTGCGGCAAGAACCGTACCCGATTCACGGATAATCGCCTGTGCGGTTTTGTGGCTCGGAAAACGGATTGCAACCGTGTCAAGTCCTGCCGAAACTTCATTCGGAATAACATCCGACTTTTTCATAATCATTGTGAGCGGTCCCGGCCAAAACGCATCGGCAAGTTTTTTTGCCGTGTCGGGGATTTTCGTCACAAGGTTAAGTCTTTCAATATCGGAAAAATCGCAGATGTGGACAATCAGCGGATTATCCCCCGGTCTGCCCTTTGCTTTAAAAATCTTCTTTACGGCCTCGGGGTTGAGTGCGTCAGCCGCAAGTCCGTAAACTGTTTCGGTCGGGATTCCTACAACACCGCCGTTTTTAAGCAGCTCTGCTGCGGTTTTTATATCTTCCTCTGTATTTTTTAACAACAATGTTTTCACAATTATCACCGGATTATTTTTCCATACTTTCTTTGAGCTTTTCGGCTCTGTCAGCGGCAACAAGTGCGTCAATCACTTCGTCAAGGCTGCCGTTGAGAATTTCTTCAAGCTTGTAGAGAGT
>ERZ1034913.1292-NODE-1292-length-15612-cov-4.989137_pt1 | contig 15612 bp, 16 predicted proteins | sample MGYA00520697_ERZ1034913 | MGnify/ENA primary metagenome ERZ1034913 (study PRJEB33766, sample SAMN09781786) | gut metagenome | biome: gut microbiome | host: Homo sapiens | place: Madagascar | study: EMG produced TPA metagenomics assembly of the PRJNA485056 data...
GAACTGTACGCCGCGACCAAATCGCTGACCGACGAGAACGGTGTGCCGCTGCTGTGGGAGCTGCGTCCGGTCACCACCCGCGAGAACGAGGCAATCCGTGAGGAGTGTATGACCGAGGTACAGGTACCGGGCAAACCCGGTATGTACCGTCCGCATGTGAATATGTCTGCATACCAGGCAAAGATGGTGGCGGCGGCTGTCGTTATGCCGGACCTCCATGACGCTGCGCTGCAGGACAGCTACGGCGTGATGAGCCCCGAGGAGCTGCTCAAGGAAATGCTGGACGACGCCGGTGAATACGCCGATCTGGCCATCAAGGTACAGCAGATTTCCGGCTTTACGACCCTTGCGGAGGACGTTGAAACCGCAAAAAACTGATCGAGGCAGAGGATACGGAGACCTGCTTTGCTCTGTATGCTCTGCACCAGCTGCATATTCTGCCGTCTGATTTCCTCGCCCTTGACCAGAAAGACAAGGCGTTCATCATCGCCGCGGCTATGGAAAAGGCGAAACAGGAAAAAGCCGAGATGGCAAAGATCAAGAGTAAGAGGTGATTTTTCGTGGCGAGCATTATGACGGCCGTAAAACTGAATGACCAGATGACTGCACCGCTGCGGAACATCACCAATGCGGTCAATATGATGCTCTCCAGCTGGGAGAGCCTTGACAGCGCCACCGCTGGCGGTCTGGATATGGGCGACGTTGCTGCGATCCGCACGCAGCTGCACGAGGCAACGACCGCTCTTGACCAGCTCGGAAACGAGCAGAAGGAGTTTAACCAGAACGTCCAGAGCGGCGCGGCGGCACTGGACGGCATGGCCGGTAAGATCGCCGGTTTGGTCGCCGGCTATGTCAGTCTGCAGGGTGCGATGAGCACCGTGAAATCTGGTATCGACTACGCCTCCGACCTCGCCGAGGTGCAGAACGTCGTGGACGTGACCTTCGGCAAGGCGGCCGCGTCTGTCAACGAGTGGTCGCAGCAGGCGCTTGAGACCTACGGTCTGAATGAGGTCACCGCAAAGCAGTATGTCGGCACGATGGGCGCAATGCTCAAGTCGTCCGGTGTGGCCGGAAACAGTGTGCTCGACATGTCCGAGAAGATCGTCGGTCTGGCCGGTGATGTGGCGTCGTTCTACAACCTCGACACCAATACGGCGTTCGAGAAGATCCGTTCCGGCATTTCCGGCGAGACGGAGCCGCTCAAACAGCTCGGCATCAATATGTCGGTTGCCAATCTGGAGGCCTATGCGCTGTCGCAGGGTATTACGACCGCGTACGATAAAATGTCGCAGGCGGAGCAGACTATGCTGCGCTATAACTACCTGATGAGCGTCACCTCGGACGCGCAGGGCGACTTTGCGCGAACCTCGGACAGCTGGGCGAACCAGACACGACTGCTCAGCGAGAACTGGACGGAGTTTGTCGGCAAAATGGCGGCGAACCTGCTGCCGACGCTGACAGCGGGCGTTTCTGCACTAAATGACGTGATTCTGTGGATGTCTGAGAATACGGCGTTCATTACGCCAATCCTCGGCGCGATTACTACGGCTGTTGGATTGTATACGGCTGCTGTACTGGTCAATGCTGCCGCAAAGGGAATTGATACAATCGCAACCAATTTGAAAGCAGCAGCAGAAATCAGAGCAAGCAATGCAACGTTTATAGCAACAGTGCGGCAGTATGGTCTAAATAAGGCGCTGCTTGCGTGTCCTGTTACTTGGATTGTTAGCGGCATTATTCTTATTGTCACTGCTATTTACTTAGTTGTCGCGGCAATCAACAAGGCCAAGAACACGACCATCAGCGCAACAGGTGTTGTTCTGGGTGTGCTTGCCACGGCAGGCGCAATCGTGCTGAATACGATCATCGGTGTTATCAATGCAGCCATTCAAGCTGTGTGGACGCTTTTTGTCGAGCCGTTTATCAGCGTGATCGAGTGGGTACTCAATGCGGTGAATGGCGGCTTTGACAGTCTCGGAGATGCGGTTAAAAACCTGCTCGGACAGATGATTTCGCGGCTGCTTTCGTTCGGCAAGATCGCTACGAAAATAATTGACGCGGTTTTCGGAACGAACTGGACGGACAAGTTGAATGAACTTCAGAACACAGCGCTTTCCTGGGGTAAGAACGAAAACGCGATTACAATATCGCGCAACGCACCGACCATCGAAAAGCGTTTTGCGTACAAGGACGCATGGAACTTCGGCTACAATCTCGGCCAGAGTATCGAGGAGAAATTCAGTGCCGCGGATGCCTCCAATACGGATCTGGACGCATTGAACAGCAATGTTGCGGCGATTGCCGCCAACACAGCCGATACCGTTGACGCGCTGCAGTTGTCCAACGAGGATCTTAAAATGCTTCGCTACATCGCGGAACGTCAGGAAATCAACAAGTACACCACCGCCGAGATCAAGGTGGAAATGGTCAACCACAACAACATCTCGAACGAGATGGATCTGGACGGCGTAGTCAATCTGCTGGAAGCCAAGGTCACCGAGGCGCTTGTCACCAGTGCGGAAGGAGTGCACATCTAAATATGTACGAGTTTTACATGGACGGTGTGCGCCTTCCGGTCACGCCGAGTGCGCTGACCATCAAGATCAGCAATCAGAACAAGACCATCAACCTCATCAACGAGGGTCAGGTGAACGTTTTGAAAACGCCGGGACTGTCGAAAATCAGCTTTTCGGCGCTCCTGCCGAACAGGGAATACCCGTTTGCGTGTTACCCGAACGGCTACCAGCCTGCACAGTATTACATGAGCAAGCTGGAATCGCTCAAGACCGCCTGCAAGCCGTTTGAGTTCTCGGTTATCCGCATAGACGACAGCGGCGAACAGCTGATGAGCGCACAGCCGATGACAGTATCTCTCGAAAGCTACGAGCTTGCCGAGGACGCAGGCAGCTACGGCGTTGATGTCATGGCGAAGATTGACTTGCTGCAATACGCGCCGTATCACACCAAGTCTATCGAGTTCAAAAAGAGCGAGAGCAGCAGTTCCACAACTAAGAAGGCGACCGTCACGCAAAAGCGCGACACTACGACTGCACCGGCCGGTAAGACGTACACCGTCAAGTCCGGTGATACGCTGTGGGACATTGCCCGGGTGAAGCTGGGGAACGGTACTAAGTGGCAGTCTATCTATAATCTGAACAAGACTGTCATTGAAGCCGCAGCGAAGAAATACGGCAGATCGAGCAGCAGTAACGGCTGGTGGATTTATCCCGGAACCGTACTCAAACTGCCGAGTTAAGGAGGGGACGATATGGGTAAATATGTTTGGCCGTGTCCGTCTTACTCGCGCATTTCGAGCGGCTACGGCAACCGTACCTGTCCGTTCCACGGCAAGGAGTTCCACGACGGCGTTGACCTGGCAGCGGCAAGCGGCGCACCAATCCTCGCGTTCGGCCCCGGCACGGTCACGAAGTCCGGCTGGTACGGTGGCTACGGCAACTACATCAGCATCGACCACGGCGGCGGTCTGATGAGCTTTTACGGGCACGCCTCGGCGCTCTACGTCAAGCGGGGCGCGAAAGTCACCGCCGGGCAGAAGATTGCCGCCGTTGGCACGACCGGCAGTTCAACCGGCTGCCACCTGCATTTCGGTATGCACAAGAATGGCTCGTCCGTCAATCCGCTGAACTACGTTTCTTCCGGCGATACGCTCGCCAAGTATTCCGGCGCGAAGTCGGGCGGTACGGCAACGAATACTGTAAAGGCGTTATTCACGGCATACTATCCCGCGAATAACGCCATGGAGGGCGGTTTCCTTGATGCGCTCGGCAACAAGTTAGACCCAAGCAAGCACACCTGCGCTGCACCGCCAAGCGTACCGTTTGGTACTAAGGTTACAGTGCAGGGCACAGGTACGGCGCTTGACGGAGTGACGTACACCGTCAATGACCGCGGCGGCATGATTCAAATTGAGGGCGGCGTGTACCACTTCGATCTTTTGATGAGCAGCAATGCCGAGTGCAACCGCTGGGGCAAGAAGTACGGCAAAGCCGTCATCGGCGGCTCGGGCGGCTCGTCCGGCTCGACGTCTTCGGGCACGAGCACCGAGAAAGAGAAGAAGAAGAAGGACATCACGACCGTTGTTGTTAAGTCCGTCACCGGCGCGGCAGGCACGCGCAAGGAAATCCTGCGGGATGTGCCGTCCTGCCAGATGCCGGGCGCCGAGCTGATCATCCAGAACAAAAACGGTCAGCTTCAGCAGCCGATGATCGAGGGCGACATCGTGTGGGAAACCACCCGCAGCGGCGCGGCGTCCTCGCTGACGTTCACCGTGGTCAAGGACGATACCCTCAACTTTCACGAGGGCAATCCGGTGTCGTTCCGGTTTAACGGCGCGAATGTGTTCTACGGATACGTCTTTAAGAAGTCGCGTTCGGATAACCGGCTGATTAAGGTCACGGCCTATGACCAGCTGCGCTACTTCAAGAACAAAGACACGATTTCGTATGTCAATAAGACCTACGCCGATGTGCTGAAAATGCTGGCGGCGGACTACGGTTTGAAGGTCGGTACTGTCGCGGACACCAAGTACAAAATCCCGCAGCGCATCGAGGAAGGCACGCTGTTCGATATGCTCGGCAATGCGTCTGACCTCACAATCATCAATACCGGCAAGGTGTATGTGCTCTACGACGATTTCGGCAAGCTGTGCCTCAAACCCTACGAGAGCCTGCTCCTGCCGCTCTACATCGACGAGGACACGGCACAGGGCTACAGCTACACGTCCTCGATTGACAGCGACGTGTATAACCGCATCAAGCTGGCGTGGGACAACGACGAAACCGGCGTGCGCGAGGTTCATGTGATGAACAACACGGCGAGTCAGAGCAAATGGGGCACGCTCCAGTATTACGAAAAGCTGGACAACGCCCTCAACACCGCCGATTTGCAGACCAAGGCCAAGGCGCTGATGAAATACTACAACGTCATCCACCGTGAGCTGACCATGCAGAAGGTGTTCGGGGATGTTCGGGTGCGTGCCGGTACTTCGGTCTGCGTCGGCATGGGCCTGGGTGACATCAACATCAAGAACTATATGTGTGTGGAGAAGGCTAAGCACACGTTTAGCAATGGCCTGTACACGATGGATTTGTACCTGAGCGGAATTCGAGGTGAGTTTAGTGCCTGATTTGTTCAACGCCATGAAGCAGATTGCGAAGGACGTCTTTGACACGCTGCAACCTGCTGACTGGTGCTACGGAAAGGTCATCTCGCTTGACCCGTTTCAGGTGCAGATTGACCAGAAACTGCCACTCAAAAAAGAGTTTCTGGCTGTCCGCACCGGCGTGAGCGCGTCCTCGTTTAAGGTAGGGGACAGGCTCATTCTGCTAAGAAAACAGGGCGGTCAGGAATATCTCATTTTAGACAAGAAAGGGGCGCTGTAATGCTGCCGACAGAGTATAATGACGATCTCGTGCAGGATTTCGAGATTGAAACACAGCCTACGCGCACCTATGCGCTGCGGTTTGACGGCTACCCGTGTTCCGGCGGCAAGCTGGACGGACTGGAAGCCATGAAGCAGGCTATCTTCCTGATTCTTCAGACCGAACGGTTTCAGTACGCGATTTACAGCTGGAATTACGGTATCGAGCTGAACGCCCTGCTGGGTCAGACCATGACACCGTATCTGCAAGCCAAGGTCGCCAAGTCGATTGAAGATGCGCTCATGGCGGATGATCGTGTGCTCTCGGTTGAGCAGTTTTCGTTCACCAAGGGAAAGCGCAGCCTGCTTGTGAAATTTACCGTAACCACGACCGAGGGTGACGTCGAGAGCGAATTTGAGTTTGGAGGTGAAGCGGCATGATCGGACGATACTCGGACGAAATGACGTTTGACTACATTATGAACCGTATGCTGGAATCCGTGCCGGATACGGTGGACAAGCGAGAGGGCAGCATCATCTACGACGCGCTTTCACCGGCGGCCGCAGAACTGGTCAAATGCTACATGGAACTGGACGTCGTGATGGATGAAACATTTGTGGACACGGCAAGCCTGCAATACCTCATGCTGCGCTGCAAAGAGCGCGGCGTAGCCATTCAGGGTGAAACTGCGGCTGTTATCGAGGGTGTGTTTACCCCGTCCAGTGTGGAGCTGACCGCGGGCTTGCGGTTCAACTGCGATGAGGTGAACTACACCATCACAGAAAAGATTTCGGCGGGTCACTACAAGCTGGAGGCTGAAACGCTCGGCACGGTTGGCAACAAGTACACCGGCCTGCTGCTGCCGATCCAGAACGTCAACGGACTGGACACCGCCCAGATTGCTGCGGTGCTCATTCCGGCCGAGGACGGCGACACGACCGACACGCTGCGCGAGAAATACTACGCCAGCATTGACGGTGAAGCGTTCGGCGGCAACGTGGCCGACTACCGCGAGAAAGTCAACGCCATTACAGGTGTTGGCGGTGTCAAGGTCTATCCGGTCTGGAACGGCGGCGGTACAGTCAAGCTGACTATTATTGCATCCGACTTCACCGCACCGAGTACCGAACTGATTTCCAAGGTGCAGACAGCTATTGACCCCGAACAGAACCATGGCGAAGGCTTAGGCCTTGCGCCGATCGGGCACACCGTGACTGTCTCCGGTGCGAGGTATGCTGACCTCACTATTACAGCCAACGTCACTTTTGCCGCCGGATGGAACTGGGACAACGGCAAGTCACAGCTTGTCAGCGCCGCCAATGCGTATCTTAATGAGCTGTGCAAAGCCTGGGCAGACAGCGAAACAACGGTGGTTCGTATCTCACAGATCGAAACGCATCTGCTTGCACTCGACTGCGTGGTGGACGTGGAGGACACGACCATCAACGGCAGTGTGAAGAACATCGAGCTGGCAGCGGACGAAATTCCGCGGCTCGGCAGTATCGGAGGTGCGACGTGAGGAAGAAATTACAGGACTACCTGCCGCCGATCCTGCTCAGGACCTACGAGTTCCCGCTGCTATGTGAGACCGAGCAGCCGGAGATTGACCGTCTGCATGATGCCGCTGATGCGGTGCTCGATGCGCAGTTTCTAAGCACAGCAGGGGAGTACGCCATTCAGAGGTACGAGAAGATCTTCGGCGTTGCGCCGCAGGACACCGACACGCTCGACGAGCGCCGGTTTAAGGTGCTGACCAGAATCAACACGCAGCTGCCGTTTTCGGTGCGCCGCCTGCGGCAGCAGCTTGCGACACTCTGCGGCGCGGATGGGTACAAGCTCGAGGTGGGCGGCGGCAAGTACACGCTGACGGTCAAAGTCGCGCTGACCGCAAAGCGTAATCAGCAGGCTGTTGAAGAACTGCTCGCGGACATTGTGCCGGCGAATATGGTCTGCACGACATCGCTGCTGTACAACCAGCACGCAGATCTGACGCGCTTCACCCACGCACAGCTTGCTGCGCTCACACATTTTGCAATCAGAGAGGAAGTGTTGCCGGATGGCGAGTAAAACGACAAACTACGGACTGAATAAGCACAGTCCGCAGGATTTCTACAATGTAGAAGCCAGAAATGAAAACTGGGATAAGATCGACGAGGCTCTTGCTGCAACCGACCCGACCAAGATCACCACCAAGGCCAAACCGGCTGACGCAGACGGCGTGATGATCGCGGACAGCGCGGACGGCGGCAAGGCCAAGCGGCTGCTGTGGTCGAGCGTCAAGACGGCGCTCGGCAAGCTGTTTGTTCCGCTGGCGAGAAAGGTGAACGGGAAGACGCTGGCGGAGGATGTGACGCTGACCGGCGACGACATCGCTATGGGAGCCGATGATGCGGAGAGCTTAAGGGCGGCTATGGCAAAGCGCCTTAGGTACGACGACAATCTGGGCTTCAAAATCAAGTTAAAAGCACATAAATCTCTTGAATATATGAGCTTTGATAGTGGAGAAGAGACTGATCTTAATTATTCAGGCGGTTGCCTTGCCTTGCCCGGATGGAGATCGGGACCTTGGGGAATGCAAGTCCGATACGATATGCGTTGGAATACTTTGTTTACGAGGCGATACTTTAACGAAGGATCTGAATGGGACGATTGGGTTAGACTCGCCACCTGCATGCCGCCAGAGGTGCATGAACTGCCGTTGGCAAGCGACTGCATCGCTACTGAGGTGTGTTATTATTACCGCACTCAGGAGAACATCTGCCACGTGAAGTTTGCAGTTGCACACTCAAGCGGCACTATTCCTCCCGGTAATGTTCTGGTCGCAACATTGCCCGAAGGATTTCGCCCTAAAGAAAATATTTGGAGACCGGCATTCGGACTTACGAACCGAACTCTTGCTGATGCCTTTGCAAACGCTCATGTCTATGTGGACGGTAAGATTATCGTTGATGGTGCGTCTGAGACCATTCAAAGTGCATGGTTTGATTTCAGTTTTATCGTAGCGAGTTAAGTCGCAATAAAACTAAATTGAGCTTGAGCCCAGCCCCACGCGATATTCTGATAGATGAAAATGTACCCATCTGGAGAAATTCGCCCCCAACCAGTGCCCTCCCATGTGACACCCTTTCGAGTACATGAAGATACGATAAAAGGCGTATCACGTGATGGACGAAATCCCTCGGGTAAAACAGCTACCGGTATCTCTTGATAGGCAGTGGCTGACGCTTGCAGGTCAATCTGCCCGACCACAAGGTTTTCCTGTGTTTTATAGTACACACATGATTTTTCAGCCGTGGCCCCATTCAACAGTGTTAAATCATGTACTTCAGGACATGCACATTTGGCTAACTGTATCCAGTCTTGCCATCCGTCTTGATCGCGGCACTGGATCCATATATCTTTTCCTGCATGGACTATATAGATGATAGAGCACCATTTTTCTTCTGCTGAGCCTGCTGTGCATAAAGCTATGCCTTGCGTATAGCCTGTCAGCCCTGCTCTGTATGGAGTGTTGTCTGTATCGGCATCGCACCAATACAGCTGGCCGATAGTGATTTTGTGCACATCCAGCGTCTTTGGGTACTGCATCAAGGGTCGCTTTGCCGTAGGCGCCCCACAGAAAGAAGGTGATTTTATGGATTTACGAGATTGTTTGCAAGCGATTGCACTCTCGACGTTAGCCTTTGCCCCTATTGGCTTAGGTATGCTGTTGGGGACGCGCAACGGTATCCGGCAGGGGCTGCGTGACAACGCCGGGAAGATTAAAAGTATGAATAACGCACTGAAAGACGTAGAAAAGGAGCTGAGAAGGTATGAAAACTGAAAAGCACTGCAGCGTCATCGACGCTGAGGGCAAGCACGTGACCTACGTGCTCGTAAAAATCCGTGACAAGCCGCTGGAGGACGGAACCACCGAACAGGTGGAGGAAATCCAGAACTACATCTTAAAGGACGGCGAGCAGCTCGTCGACGCACAGCCGCCGATCATGCGGACTCACGCTGGCAGCACCGGCTTTCTCTCGCCGATCTGGGGCGGCAGTCAGTGGGCTGAGACCGCCACGGCCGACGAGATCGCGGCATGGGAGCAGGAGCACCCGGCGCCGGAGGTCGTGCCGACACCGAAAACTAACGCAGAACTGGAAAGCGAGAACGCTAAGCTCAAGCAGCAGGTGTCGGCACTGGCCGACCAGCAGTCCTTTTATGAGGACTGCATTGCTGAAATGGCGGAAATCGTCTATGCGTAAGTTGTTGGCGGAAATCGCCTTAAAAATCTACATTTTATTATCAGAAGGAGATTTAGAAATGATGGCTATGTTATTTTCGCAGAGAGTTATTCTCGGCAAGTGTGAGTTCGAGCAGGTGCCGAAGAAGCTCCAGAAGCAGGTAGCGGAAATCCTCGTAGAGGAATGCGGCATGCCCGAACTTGTGCCTGCTGAGTTCGGCGGCACCAAGGACGCGAAGACCGCAAAGACCGTATAAACGGCGTGACGGGCGCCTACGGCAAAGCGCGATGTGGAGTACGGCGTAATTGAGCCCGAAAACCTGCAGGAATGGGCCTCTGCACAGACCGCAGGCGGTACATTTATGCTGACGCCAAGCACCACCCAGGGCGTGCCTGAAGTGAGATATTGGCGAGGGTTTTTATCAGGCGCTTTTCCTGGTGATGATCGCGCGCTACTGATATTCACCAGTGGAGAGATGTTTCGGACAAATACATCTGCAGGTCAATGGACTGAACCGTGGCGAGAGGTTGCGGATTGTATTGCACCGGGGGTGCATGATTTGCCACTATCAGCAGATTGTGTGAGTGTGGGAGCCTGCTATTACTATCTCACTCAAGAGAGCATTTGCCACGTTAGGTTCAATGTTCAACATTCTAGCGATGCAATTCCATCTAATTTTCTTGTGGGAACCCTTCCGGAAGGGTTTCGCCCAAAGGAAAAAATCTGGGTAGTAGGTGCCGGACTTACCGGATCCGTAGCTAATGCTTTTGCAAACGCCCATGTGTATCCAAACGGCGCAATCATTATCGATGGATTTTCAACCAATATACGAGAGGTATATTTTGATTTCAACTTTGTCGTTGCCTAGCTTGCAGCAAGAAAAGTGATTTCACCGTAAACCCAGTTGATACGAGTATCGGCACCATAAAACCACATCTGGCCGTCTGGCTCTATGTGCAGCTCTGCGGCCGGGAGTCCATTACCGAAAGATTTGCCGTCGCCGCCAACAGCCGCAGCGATGACAGTAGACGGTCTATACCCCTCGGGCATTGTGCAAATAGTTTCCCGCTCCACAAATGCCGTACTCTCGCCTCGGAAAATGCAAAAGTTCAGGTGCACAATGCCCTCTTGGGTCTTGTAGTAGATATTGGCATAAGATTGTGCTGGAAATCCACTCGCTAAAGGCAGCCCGTGCACCTCAGGTGCGGCGCAGACCGCGAGCTGTTCCCAATCGCGCCATACGCCGGGGCCGCCGACCTGCGTCGGATTGCCGGTACGCACATACACACCGCCACCCGAAAAGGCGAAAATGACTTGTGAAATGGTATCAGCACCACCGTGAACGACGAGCATTTGGGAGAAAGCCTGCCATGATAGCTCCATAGCTGCTAAACGGTACATTCCTGATACCGTAACTGTGTCTAGGTCAGCATTATCGGGCAAAACCGCACTCCCCACTGCTCGCTTTGCCGTAGGCGCCCTATCACTATTATGTTACAATGATGGCAAAGGAGTGTGCGCTATGACTGCAAAAATGGACCTGTTAGCTAAACTTACCGCTTTAATGCCCGAATGTGCGGGCGAGATCGCGAAAATCTTGCATGACTACGAGATTATGCCTGCCAAGGTGTATGAGCGGAGCAATCTGCCGAGGCGTGTTGACGCTTTCCTGGCGGCGAAGCGCATCGACGGCTGTCGTCCCAGGACGCTGGAGGGCTACCAAGAGCGGCTCAAGGTGCTCATCGGCAGGTGCAAGAAGCCTGTGCAGAAGATCACGACGGATGATTTGCGAGAGCACATCGCGTATCTGGTGGACGAGCGACACCTCAAGGACAACAGTGTGCAAGCGCACATCAACTGCCTGCGGAGCTTTTTCCAATGGCTGACGGATGAGGACGCGATCCGAAAGAACCCAATGCGCAAGATCAAGTCGCTGCGCATCGACAAGCTGCGTGCCCGGCATCCGCTGACGGCCGAGCAGTTGGAGCTCATCCGCGATGGGTGCAAGGGCTACAAGGAAAAGGCTTTGGTCGAATTTCTGGTCTCGTCCGGCTGTCGTGTGTCTGAGGTCGCTGGGCTGCGTGTGCAGGACATCGACTGGCAGGAGCGCAAGTGCAAGGTGATCGGCAAGGGCGGCAAGCAGCGGACTGTGTATTTCTCGGTGAGGGCCAAGCTCATGCTGCAGCTGTACATCGAAGGCCGCAAGGGAGGAGAGGCGCTCTTCTCCAGCAGCCGTGCGCCCTACGAACCGCTGTCAGATAGAGGTATCGAAAAGATTATCTCTAAGCTGGGCAAGCGCATCGGCATGGAGCGCCCACTCTATCCGCATCTCATGAGGCACACCTTTGCCTCGCACGCGCTGTCTGCCGGTATGGATTTGACGGTGATACAGCATCTTCTGGGGCACACAGACCCAAAAACGACGTTAATCTACGCGGAAATCAACCCTGTCCGCGTACAATACGAGTACAATCGCGTAATCGCATAAGAAAGTAGGTAAAACCATGGATAAAGTAAACGATTTTAAGCTGGCCGTGACGGCAGTTGTCGCGCTGCTGACCTCACTCTGGGGCTGGTTCGGCTGGCTTGTAGTGCTGTTTGTAGGCTGCATGGCGGTGGATTATCTCACCGGCACCGCAGCAGCAATGCACCGCGGCGAGTGGTCGAGCAAGTCGGCACGAGACGGCATCTTCCACAAGATCGGCTCAGTTATTGTAGTAATGGTGGCCGGTGCGGCTGATCTGCTCATCGGCACGATGCTCGGTCATCTGCCTGGCGTGGTGCTGCCTTTTGAATACACCGTGCTGCTGTGTCCGCTGGTGACGGTGTGGTACACGCTCACGGAGTTGGGCTCAATCGTCGAAAATGCAGTTAACCTGGGCGCACCCGTGCCGCAGTGGCTCAAGAAGATGCTGTCCGCAGCAAAGGACGCAGTGGATAAATTAGGGGAGGAGAACGATTGATGAACATTCCGTTTGTGCCGGCTGATTCGAGCAACTACTACTCCGGCCGCGGCGGCAATTCGATCAAGTACATCGTCATGCACTATACCGCCAACGACGGCGATACCGACGAGGGCAACGCGCACTATTTTCAGGGCGCAGGCCGACGGGCAAGTGCACACTATTTTGTCGATAAGGACAGCGTTACGCAGTCCGTGCGTGATAGAGATGCAGCATGGCACTGCGGCGGCGCTCTCGAGAGCTCGCATCACCCGTTACGCGGCATTTGTATGAACCGTAATTCGTTGGGTGTGGAAATGTGCAGCGACATCGTAGGCGGCAAGTACACCATCACGCCGCAGACGGTAGACCGTGCCGTCGAGTTGGTCAAGTATCTCATGGCGAAGTATGGCATTGACGTAGATCACGTCGTGCGGCACTATGATGTCACCGGCAAGCTGTGCCCTGAGCCATGGGTGCGTGATGAGAGCCTGTGGCGCAAGTTTAAGGCGCGACTGACTGCGCCGACAAAGCCGGTTGAACCCGAACCGAAGAAGGAGGACGACGAAGTGGTAGAAAAGAAAAAGGTCCTGCTCAATGGCAAGACGTACACATGCGAGTGCATCTGCCGCGACGATGTGAACTTCATCAAGATGCGCAGTCTGGCGCAGGCGGGCTTTAACGTGGTTTACGATGCGGTGCGCCAGATGCCGGCCATCACCGCGCCGCAGTGCCGCACGTTCGTGCCGGACGGCACGCCGGACGTGCAGGCCGCCATCGACACCGTGCAGGAGGTTGCGGGTCTGGAGGAGCAGACCATCGAATATCTGCTGCGGTACCAGTACGGCGAACAGCTCGTGAAGAAGCTGGCGGCAGCGATGGAGAAGTAACCGGAAAAATGGCACAAAAATGGCACAACTTTTGTGCGAATATGAAAAGCACTGTTTGCAAAAGTTGCGAAAACACTATGATATAGGTGTAAAAACGCTTGTATAACGTCTGATAAATGTTCGTAAATTCTTTTGCGAATTATTGGAAATCGTGTAGGCGTGATGAGCGTCTCTAGGGTTCAAATCCCTAACTCTCCGCCATAGAGGACTGAAATCGAAAGGTTTCAGTCCTTTTTGTTTATCTGCGGCGCGGAAAAGTTGCAAGTAAATTTTTGACACACGCAGGGTAAAAATCGAAAATGGCACAAAAGTGGCACAACTTCACTGAAAAAATCCTCCGGTTATGAGCCGGAGGACTTCTCTTTTTGTTCGTTTTTTGTTTCGGGGAAGATACCGGCAACGACCTTCTGGGCGGCGGCAGCAGCCGTTTCAAAGTCGGTGTGCAGGTAGCGTTCGGTGGTTTCGATCTTCGTGTGGCCGAGCATATTCTTGACGGTGTTCAGATCCGCGCCTGACTTGATGAGCATGGTCGCTGCGGAGTGCCGCAGGTCGTGCACACGCACCTGGTCAAAACCGTATTTCGCTCGGAAGTTTTCCCAGCGCTTCGTAATGGCGTTCGGCGTAGGGAGCACGCCGTCCAGCTCACAGACATACTGCACGATGCGGTCCTTGGGGAAGGCGGCACGCACGGCCAGCAGCTCCTCTTTGATGTAGGGCACAAGGTACAGCGTGCGGCGGCTCTTGGAGGTTTTCAGCTTGGGTTTCCAGACCGGTTTCTCCTCGCCGTCGTAAGTGTACTGCCCGGCGACTGTGATGGTTTCATTCTCGAAGTCGATGTCAGACCAGCGCAGGCCGAGAGCTTCGCCGCGCCGCAGGCCGTAGACAACGCACAGTAGCACGACAAGATACAGCTGACCGTCATGCCCGGCAAGCAGCGTGAGCACACTGTGCGCCTGCTCTGCCCCAAGGATGGACGGCACAAACGGCTCGTCATCCCGAGGGAGCATAACCTTGCTGCACGGATTGTCCGACAGCAGCTTACATTCGACTGCATAGTTGCAGGCGGCTTTGAGAACACGGTGTGCGTAGGCGATCGTGCCGGCGCGGATCGGCTTGCCGTTATCCACAGCCTGTGCAAGCATCTGTGCATAGACAGTTTCGAGCAGGATCCGGTTCAGCTTGCAGATTGGCCTGTCCCCGATGTGCCGGTTCAGCCGCTCGGCGCAGTGCGTGTAGCCGCGGATCGTATTGGGCTCCCGGCCACGCAGCCGGCAGGAGGTGATATACGCCTCCAGAAGCTGCTGCACGGTCGTGGTGTCGGCGTCGGGAGCACGATTAGCGTGGTCCTTGATGTACTGCTGTTCCCACTCTTGCGCATCTCGCTTTGTGCGGAACCAGGTCTTTGATTTGCGGTGCTGTTTGCCGTTCTCGTCACGCCAGGCAGCCCGAGCACCCCAGCCTTTGCCTTTTTCATTCCATACCATATAAGAAAAACCCCTTTCCACCATGAAAAAAGTATGGTAAAATAGGGGTACTGATGTGAGTGAGATTGTATCAGTACCCCGTCCCGTTCCGGTGCGCCAACACTGGAGCGGGATTTTTTTTGAAAATTATTTTGTTGAAAACTTACAAGAAATTATTGAATGACGATGAACGCTACTGAGCGGACACAACGGGATATACGTGATAGACAACGATTAGGAACACGATTATATTTTTCAATATCTCCGAAAAGTTCTGAAAACGCGAGATTGAAGTTTTTTCACCGTCATTTTGTCAATTTACAGAATTGGTGCCATGCGGTAAGATACCACCTGTAATTACAACTGAGCGCGCTCACTCTGAAATGGGGGACAGCATTGGAGTAACGCATGGCGGGGTATGTTCCCGCCGCTCCTTTCCACCTGTGACGAAAGGACAATGCAATGAGCAAAGAAATTCAGATCTTCACAAACGAACAGTTCGGCGAAGTTCGCACACTGGAAGAGGGCGGCAAGGTGCTGTTCTGCGCCAGTGATGTAGCAAAGGCACTTGGCTACGCATTGCCGAGAAAGGCTATTCAGGATCACTGCAAGGGGGTTCTGAAACGGAACACCCCTACAGAAGGCGGCGTACAGAGTATCAATTTCATCCCCGAGGGCGACGTTTACCGCCTGATCGTCCGCAGCAAGCTGCC
>ERZ1034913.1293-NODE-1293-length-15603-cov-23.707101_pt1 | contig 15603 bp, 7 predicted proteins | sample MGYA00520697_ERZ1034913 | MGnify/ENA primary metagenome ERZ1034913 (study PRJEB33766, sample SAMN09781786) | gut metagenome | biome: gut microbiome | host: Homo sapiens | place: Madagascar | study: EMG produced TPA metagenomics assembly of the PRJNA485056 data...
CTATTATCCATTTACAATCGAAGAAATAACCGGTTTTCCATCTCTGTTCTGAATTGCCATGCGTATCATCCTCTCAAATGACTCGCTGAAATGTTCATCATCTTCTGGCGTCCATTTCTTTGGCCCTTTTATATGATTTTTTCCAGAAGCCACAATTTTAAATTTTTTCTTAATTTGTGGCGTTATGATAAATTAATATCCTTCTTACCCAAAAGAAAATCAACAATATTGATATGTGCAATTCCATTTCTTGAATAGTCAAATCTATCTAATGAAAACACATATTTCGGTGATGCATCACTAATTGGCTTAAAAGCACCAAACTCTCTTTCAATCGTTTCCTTGCCAGCCAAATAATATGCCACCTGAATAAAACATTTCTTTCTTCCATTTATTGCAACAAAATCAATTTCACCCTTATATGTTTTTCCTGTAAAGACTTCATAATCTCTTGCTTTTAGCTCGTTATAAATTATATTTTCAAGAAAAAAGGTATCCTCAAAATTTACTAAGTTTGTATTTATCATGCGAAAACCTGTATCTACCGCATATTGCTTCTCTATATACGACATTGCCTGTTTTCCTACAATATTAAATCTTTTTACACGATCAATTAGACAAGCCTTTTCCATTTTATCAAGATATCTGTATATCGTCTTTTTATCCAAAGTATCTGCATTTTGATGTATAAAATAGTTCTCTATGTTTTTACTGGAAAATTCCTTTCCTGCATTTGCCATAATATATGTTGCTACTCTTTCAAAGTTTTGTCTATTAACCTTTGATCTGTCAGTAATAATATCCTTATCTAAGATACCTTCATATGTCTGCTCCAAATATCTCTTAATATCACTTTCTTTTGTAAACGAAAAACGCAAAGGGAAGCCACCCCAATTGATATAATCAATCATAAACTCATCCGGAGATATATTTCTTCCTATAGCTGTAGCATATTCGTAGCTTTCGGCAAAGGAAAATGGCATTATTCTAAATTCAACACATCTTCCAACCAACAATGTTGCCATCTTGCCGGATAGCAATTTCGAATTACTTCCAGTAATAAAAATTGAGCAATTTAATGTTGCCCGAAAGGAAGCTAAAACCTTTTCAAAGCTCCTGACATGCTGAATCTCATCTAAAAAAATCAAGTATTTGTCATGATCCTTGATTTGCTCATTCACATAGGAATTAAGTTTTTCTGCAGTTCTTATTTTTTCAAATTGCAAATCTTCAAAATTAATGGTAATAATATGCGCTCTATCAAACCCATTTTCAATAAATTCTTCTTTAATCTGCTCTAACAATATAGATTTTCCACATCTTCTAACACCTGTCAGAACCTTAATTAAATCCACATCATAAAATGGTCTTATTTTGCTTAGATATCTTTCACGCTTTATATACATAACATCATCTCCAAATCAAAATATATATTTATTATGCCACAAATCAAGATTTTTTCAAGATTTGTGGCACATATTTAGAAAATTTCCATTTCAATTTCTACCACTTTTTCATCCGTAACTCGTTCGTCTGTTTTTTTCTGCCATAGGCATTCTCTCCTTTTCCCTGAACTCACTCGCGTTACACGCTCGTTGTCGCGGCATTCGGTGCTCGTAAGCACCTATAAATAAAAAAAAGCAACAATGAATTGTGGTCATCATTGTTGCAAAATTTGACTGTTCCCAGGGGGAATCGAACCCTCAACTAGTGCTTAGGAGCTCGAGTCCACACTGGGAACAGCGATTATTTTAAGTAAATATGAGTCAAGGAAAGCCTTGATTTTCCTGACTATTTTGTAAATCTCTGTCAAAATAAGAAAACGGAAAATCACCTGAGAAAAATAGTTTTCGCTGTCAAATCGCTGACATTGTCACCCTGAGGGTTCAGCCATTCCGTTCCAATGATTTTTTCATAAATATGGCTACCATTCCATCTGTAGCAGTAATGATAACACTGTTTTCTTATTAGATTATCTATATTATAGCGTGTATGAGCAAGGGATGTCGATGTTTTTTGACCAAATTATTTTGGCAACCTATTAAATGTTGGGACAGCAAGGATGGGTGTCCTGTTATCGTCGTATTCTGATTTCTTTTAGGGCATTTCAGGACTATCCACAAGGGATACGCTGAACTCCTGTGCGGTTGCGCCCTCCGGCAGCAGCTTTGCCATGACCACCAGCCGCTGATTACCGCTGTTGGCCTTGTCATACTTCCGGCAGCAGGTGGAGAGGGTCAGAACAGTATCTTCCTCGGAGAAAGTCACGCCATCAAAGTCAAGCCAGTTTTTCCGCGCAATCGTCTCAAAGAAGCTGGTCAGATCATCTCCCGTGGGATCAGGCGCAATATAGTCAAAGCCAATATCCGTGACGAACAGCGCGGTGATCTGGAAAATCATGTCCTCACCATCCACAGAGAGATAGATATACGGATGCTCCTTTACAAAGTCTACATCCATATAACGATAGAGCTTGGTGAACCGCACACCGTCCGGGTCGCAGTTGCTGGCGGAGTGGCCGAAAATGGTGGTGTTTTTGTCCAGCTTATCCCTGCCGCCGATTTTGTTTTCACAATGGGCATAATAGCAGCCCCACATGGCGTACTCACCGTTTTCATCCAGCTTTAGGTAATAGCCGTTGTCCTCCGCCTGCATCACAGGGTCGTCCACCTCCGCACCGGGGATATACAGCCATGCCACGGTGTCGGGATTCTTCGCTCTGGCTTCCGCCAACTCTGTCTGCCTGTCCACCGAGGGGATAACTTCGCCCGCGAGAGGCGCTGATGGCTGAGGCGCAGATGTGCCGGGAATGTCGATAGGCTCTGTCTCTCTCTGATAGCAGCCCCTGACTGCCGTGGTCATAGCAACGAGAAGGACAACTATGCAGATGATCGGACGAATGATTCTTGTGATTCTTTTCATAATGCTGTCTCCTTGCCGCGCTTGGATAGCGGCGCAGCTCAAAATGTCATTAATTTGTTTCTTGTAGTGAAAAGAGAACAGCACAATCCACAGCGTCCTCATAATAGCTGCCGGTGGCTACATCCACAAACACGCCGGTCTGGGGGTTGCCGTTGGCTTTCATAAAGATGACCTCGATGGTATGGGTTCTGCTGACATTCTCAAAGGTGTAGGACTTCGCCGCGCCAATGCTCTTGCCGTCAATCTTGACGTTGGCGACAGCATAGCCCTTATCCGGAGTGATGGTGAAGGTCTGATCTCTGCCCTCACGGACGCTAACATTGCCGGAGGGAGAAATGGAGCCGCCAGCCCCGGCAGTTGCCTTGATGGTGTAGTAGCTGTAGCCGCTTCCGCCGGTGCTGCCGCTTCCGCCACTGCCTTCATTACCGCTTCCGCCACCGCCTTCATTACCGCCTGTGCCGCTATTGCGCAGAATCGTCAGCGTGTAGGTTTTAGCACCGATTCTCACGACAATGTCGGTTGTGCCGCTGTTGGGGATGGCAACGGTTGCGCTGCCGCCGGTGGACAGAGCCTGTCCGTTGATGCTCACGGGCTCGCCGTTTCCAGACACCGCTGTGACTAGCGTAGATGTTGCTCCGCTATCATTTTGCAGCGTATAGGTATAGTTCGTTCCGTTGGCGGTAAAATCGCCGAGCCCCACTGCCAGACCTTCAAAGGTCAGAAGGTCTTTACCGGGCACTGCGGCTCGCACCACTACGCGGGTGCCAAGCCGGGAGAAGGTGACGGTTTCTGTCTGGAAGGTTTCCCCGGAGATGGCACCGCCAATACTGGTCTTTTTCGTTTCCAGAACGGTCCCGGCAGCATCCAGCAGCGTGGCCACCAGCTCTGCGCCAGTCTGAGACTGCAGGCAGTTGTTGCGCAGGGTAATGGCGGCGGTGCTGTGACCGTTGCCGTCGTTCCCCTGTGTCACATCCATCGTCAGCTGCTCTCCGGTGCGAGCCAGTGCGCCGGTCATATGGACGCTGGCCTCGCTGTCACTGCCGTTATACTCCGGCAGGCGCTGATTGCTTCCCGTTCCACCGACCTTGCCTTCCGCCCACGCCTCGGCGTACAGATAGGTACCCACATTGGGGATCTCGGTTTTGCCAATGAATGTCATATACTCACCCAGATCATAGGTCAGATCCAGTGTAAAGGTTCCCTGATCAATGCGGGCGAGGGCGCTGTCTTCGGAAATGGTGATTTCATTACCGTTAACCGATACGCCGTTTGTGGTGCAGGCTACCTCTGCAGGTTCGGTATGCAGATCATCCGCATAGAACGCAAGCTTCACCTCGCGGCTCTTTCCGCCGGCCAGCGTGGCGGCAGCGGAATTATAGAGGGTCATGCGCACCGTGCGCTTGCCGGCGCTCTCCGCAATCACTTCCATTTGTGAGATTCCAATGTCGGGATAATCCAGATACACTGTGCCGTTTTCGTGGATGCCGCCGGCGGCGGTGATGGTATAGCCCGGGTCGGTCACGCGGTCCTTCACATGGTGCCAGACGGTAAGGGTGGTGCTTTCATTGGGCAGCAGTTTTTCCGTAAGGGTAGCGGTTTCCCCGCTGCCAAGGCTGACCGTTAGGTTTGTCACATCGTTCAGCCCGGTGTTGCGGATGGTAAAGTGAATGGGTGTCAGGCTGTTCAACGCCAGCGTTGCATAATCCACACCGATCTGTTCCACTGCCACCGCATCGGTGACAAAATCAGAGGTAGCGGTATAGAGGATCGTTTCCTCACCCGGAACGGTCACGCCGCCGATTACCTGCGGGTTTTCATCGTCATACCGGGTGGCCTGAATGGCGGCCTGCACCTGATTGGTGCCGCTGACATAGGCATCAAAGTGGTCAGCCAGCGTGCGATCCGGCAGCTCTGCCAGTTCCAATGGTGCGGACAGAGTGTAGGTATTTGTGGCATAGCGCAGCTTGGCCGCCTTCAAAATGCCGTGATCTACCGCGCCGTTGGCATTATTGACAGTCTCATTCCAGACGATGGTAAGATCATTGCGGCTGCGATGATCCCCGCTGAGGGAAGCGAAGCGGAAGTCTCCGCCCACGACGGCGTTGCCGCTGCTGGTCAGGGCAGACAGAGAGCCGGGAAAACTGTTGGACATGATGCCGCTGCCGTCCACAGCCAACAGCTGGATATTGCTGCTGCCGTCTCGGACACTGTGCCAACCGATGACAAATCGGTCATCCCCGCTGCCGAAGTTGGCTGCAACGACCTGGGGGTTTTCGTCAAGATTGCTGTCACAGGTCGCCAACATGGCTGTACCGGGAGTTCCGTCAGCAGCCACGGTACAATAGGCGATCTCGTAGGCGGAGGTATCTCCGGTTCCGCTGCGGTCCAGCGAGTAAACCGCCATAGCGGTTCCGTCGGGCAGCATGGCCGCCTGCAACGCCTTCACGCTGCCAGTAGCACCGTTATAAAGCATTTTTGCCTTGCTCCAGGTGCCGTTAGTGCTGTCATAGCAGCTGTACATGATACAATCTCTGGTCGTAAAATTCAGCAGGTTGTTGCTGCCCTGCGTACCGGGATCGGGGGTGTAGACGTTGCGCCAGAACACGATGGCTTTGCCGTCGCCGCCCACTGCCGTGGCTGGGGCCAGATCCGGCGTGCCGTCGTTGGTTAGGCGGGTGGAAGTCCAGGTTGTGCCGTTATAGACGGACACTACGATCTCCGTGCTGTTCATCAGCAGGTTTTGCTCTTCCAATGTCACGGCATCACCGGCATTTTTACCCGGCAGGTCGGTGCCCATGCGAACCCAAGCCGCCGCCGCGAAGCTGCCAGTGCCGGACAAAGAAACGCTCGTGTCGCCGTAGCCGGAGAACCCTGTAGGATCGTCAATTTTGCTGGAGGTAGAATAGACGCTGCCATTGAGGGTGGAGAAATGTGCCCGGCTGTCGTAAATACTGCTGCTGTTGCCGTCGTTGATGTAGACCAATACCTTCCCGTCATCGCTGAGCTGTGGATAGGATGTGGGGTTGGCATTGGTCTGGATGTTTTCCAGCCCACTGGGGAAGTTCAGAGAGAACAGCATCATCCGCTGCTGGGGCTGGCCCCAGGTACGGGCATATTGCTCCAGATAGTCCCGGCTTTGGAGCGTTGCACTGCCAGAAGCCACCTGCATTCCGCTCTGGGCCGCCGCCATCCGCAGCGAAGCAAGGCTCAGCCCACTGGTGGCGCTATTCCAGTAGTCGTCGATTGTTTTCCAGTCATTAAAAGTCCTGGTGGCTCCAAGGGTTCCGGAGGCGATCACCGCCTCGTAGGAGATAAACAGGAAGGTTGCCACAAATTTGATTCCCACTTCGCTTTGGATTCCCAGGGCCTGACCGTTGATCTGGCGCTTTGTCTCGTCGGCAAGATAGGTGCGGGAAAGGAACTTATTCTGACTGTCCACATCCAAATTGCCGAATAGACCGATCTTCAGCGCCACGACCGAATAGTCAAAGCCAATACCGCCAAACGCGTGGACATAGGCGTTGATACGCAGCGTGGTCAAAAAGTCATTCACTGCCGTGGCCGTGGGATCGCTCCAGGCAAGCTCTGTACCCTCGCCCTGCCGGCCGTAGCGCACTGCGGTACGGAAATCCAGCTGAATGGCACCACCCAGCTCAAAGGTTGCTGTCAACGGCACAGGACCAGCCATGGCGTTCACGCTGAAGGAGAAGCCCACACCAACGCCGGTGGTAAATCCGCCGCCTACGGTGAAAACCTCCCACTCCTTCTTTTCGGTGTTATAGCGGATTTCCGCTTCGTAAAAGCCCTCCAACTGCAAGTTGAGATCCGTGCTGGTGACATTGTCGGCTATGGAGTTGGTTTTGTAGTCCCCCTTGGGATCATAGGTGCCCTGGGCCATCTGGCTCAGGTCCCCGGTCCCGGGCACACCCACTTCCAGGTTCTGCGTCAGCACATTCGCACCCAACGCCACGCCGTCCTCGGAATAGTCCATGTCCTCCATCTCCAGCGTATTGTACCCGGCCCAAATCATGGCACGGAACACGGAGGGATCTTCGCTGGGGGTGATAATCATTTTGAACACGGAAGTGTCCACCGGACCGCTCAGATCATCCAGCCGTCCGGTCAGCACCTTGAGAATGTTACTATCGCCCACTCCGCCAAAGTCGACTTGATTCACTCCACTGGAGGATCCCATCGTCGCCAGAATACCGGTGACGCGGTCATCCTCTGTCACCTTGGGCACTCGGGTCAGATCAACGACCCGGAAGGGCATTATTTTCTCTTGTAGCAGGCTGCCGTTCAGGCTCAGCTGCGTTTTCATACCCACATCCTTGCCGTCAGCGATCCATCCAGAGGTAGTCATGGTGGTCTCGGTGAGAGTCAGATCGTTTTCCGCTACGGGGATGGATGAGAAGGGATACTGCTTGGTACTGCTGCTCTGGGCGGCAGGAATAACGCCGTATTCGTCCGCCAGCTTGAGACTGTAATTCCGCGCGTTGGCAATCTTCTCGCCCCAGAGGAACATGGTGGTGTGCAGTCTTGCTGTTTTAAAGCTGCTGTTAGGTCCAATCTTCCCAGTCGAGCTGCGGACATCCACCTTCTGACCGTTGGCAAGACCGTAATCAACGCTTTGCGCCACAATGAAGGGTTTGTTTTCCTCCCCCGCCGGCACGCGCTCCAGAGAGACAACGCCCTCTGCGGTGCGCATTACATCGTCCACGCCCAGCTTGCCGTTGACGGTCAGCAGCAGCGGATAGTACTTGTCGCCGTCAATTGCGCTGATCTCCAGAATGTACTCCAGCTGATCCAGAGCAGAAAGCGCCGTGGTGTTGCTCTCGCCCTTTTCGGCCGACCAGAACTGGGTGGAATCCAGATAGACGGTTATATTTCCCGCCGCATCCGTGGTATAGGTGTCGCCGGTGATGCCGCTGACAAGTGCTCCTGCCCTGGAGCCCAGCAGAGCTGTCTGGCAGTAGCCTCCGTTTTTATAAACGCCGCCACGAACGGTCACCGTCTTGTTCGCCAGCGGATCGCCGCCCGGCGTGATGAGCGTCACAGATGCCCGGGCGACTCGCCGAAGGCTGAAGGTATTCAAGGGATAAAGCTGCAGTTTTGTGGCATCCCGCTCGCCGGAACGCAGATTTTCTTTATAGATGGTGCCCAGATAAATATCCGCGCCGGAGCCGGACCGCAGAGACACCTCACTGGCGATTCCGTTGGGTTCGTAAAGCGCCAGCACGCCTTCACTGTTGGTCGTGACCGTTTTGGGCACACCTTTGCCGTCGGTGTATTGCAGCGTAGTTTCCGCTGCAGGCGTCAGCTGGAAGAGATAGAACTTATTTTGCAGCGTTTTCGCTGTCACCTGTACGGCGGCATTCATGCCCGTGGCGGCATGGGTAGCCGTGACGGTTGCGGTGCCGTTGGCCAAGCCGGACAGCGCCATTTTGGTTTCGGGAAGGTAGGAATCAAAGGAGAAGTTTCTGATGTCCTCATACAGTCCGCCCTGCTTGTAGTTGACGGAAATGGCATTGTTGTTGCTGGAGAGCCACCGGATGCCGTCTTTAAAGGAGTTCCATCCGTACTCGTCATAGTTGATGCCTATGTACTCGATCAGCCCCAACTCCTGGCGCAGCTGCATAATTTCAGCTGTAACGGTGGGCAGGCTGCCGCTGACCTTGGAGGTATTGTCCATGGTCAGCTTAGAAATCGTTTCTCCTTTGTCGTTCTGCACCTTCAGTGCGTCGGCATCGTAGACATACAGGGGGAAGGAGTCGGTGCTGGGAGATTCCTCACCAGGATTCTCCACGCTCAAAACCACTTGATAGGTGTCCTTCAGATTGCCGGCTTTCACACTCTGTAATGACAGGGGGAAGCTCCCGGAGGTGCCGGATAGGCGCTCACTGTCCACCACTTTGGTGGTGGTGTTGTCCTCTGTGACCCGGGTAATGGTCAGCGTGGGCTGCAAAGGGGCGCCGTCAGTGGTGTTTTCCACCGACCAGTCGATATTGACGGCACCGTCGGTATCCTTAAGGTAAATGCTCTGGGGCGGTGTCAGCTTGGCTGTGGCAGGCGGTGCCTGCACGATGATCCAGGCAAGTGCCGACAGGCGGACGTCCTCACCGCTGGCGTTGGGGTGCGGCATGGAGACCAATACCGTGTAGGCAGGGGTATTGCCGTTGGAGAGCCTGGAGAGCACATTCTCCGGAATCCGCACGCTGTTTTTATCCTTGCCGGCGGTATAAGTCGCAACGGGCTTGCGGCCGCTCAGCGCCGCCTCATTCGCGTAGTTGCCCTCATACAGGTCAATCCTGTAATTGAACTCTTTGTTCGGCGCCATCAGCGCGGCGTTGGAGCTCCACAGCACGGTGGCGGGCTGATTTACCCGCGTCACGATGGACGCGCCGCCGGGAATCACCAGTGCCAGGGAATCGCCTGCCGTCACGGTATAGGGCTTTGACTTGCCCGTCACATCATCGGCAGTGTCCTCAGTCCCGTTGTCCGCCGTAAAGGTAAAGGTGACGGCTCCCACCTTGGTTCCTGTGGTGGCAACAACGCCGGTATCCTCGTTGATGGTGGCAATGAGCGTGTCACTGCTGCTCCATTTGCCGGTGGTGCAGGTTGCCTGCTCACCGCCTGCCCCCAAAACCTCTGCCTTAAGCGTGGGGCGGGTGGTTTTGCCGAGGGAAATCGTATAGTCGGCGTCCTTCACTTCCGGGACGACCTTCACCGTGTGCGCGGAAACTTTCTTTGCCACCGTAAACTGCCGGGTCAGGGGAAGAACATTCACCCAGTCAGGATCGGCTTTCGTGCCCTCGTTGGCCTGCAGCGTCACCGTGTAGGTGCGGTCGAAAGCAGAAGGTGCGATTGCATAGTCGCTAATGGTGAAGGCTTCCTTCTCTGTGTCCAGATAGACCTGCAGATGGATTGGTTCACCCGCAGAGTCGTACCTCAGCTCGAGGCGGAAAGGGGCTTGCTTCGGGTCTGTGCCTGCCGGGGTGTGATAATTGCTGTATACGGTCTTGTAGACCTGCTCCATGTTGGCGTTCATCGTGAACGATGCCTTGCCGCTGGCGTAGGTGGCCGTCAGCTCGGTGGGAGCGTTGCGCATCAAGACGCTCTTCAGCGTAACGTCGCTGATCGAGTCGCTTGGATAGAGTGTGGTATCCAGCGTATGGCCGAAAACATCTTCCACACCGGTCATATCATTGACGGTGACCGTGGTGGCATCCGTATCCTGCACTGGATACCAGAGCATTGCCGTGACACCGTAGTTGTTCATGGAAAGCTCAGCGGCGGTATACTCTTTGCCATTGATGGTCACGCGGGCGTTTCTAAGATCCACGAACTCGTTAAAGGTAACTGTGATGGGCACATGCTGTCCGCTGGCATAGGTTCCCGCCGGGGCCGTGACGCTTTGAATGGTGGGGGTGTCCGTGTCCAACAGCGTGGCGGAGACGTTGCTGTTCTTGGTGGTGGCCCAGGAATTTTGAATTTCGCCCTGTACACTTTTCATATACAGTCGGAAGGGCAGCCAGTACCGTTGATTCCCTCTGTTTTGCGTGGTAGACTGCAGGGAGATGTTGACCGTTTCGCCCTTGTTAATCGTACAGTTCAGCGCTCTCGTTTTGTCGCTGCTGAGCTCCAGAGATGTTCCATTGAACATGTACTCCGTCAGATAGAACGGGGCATGGGGTTGTGTGTCACTATTATAGCCATACGGCGCAAAGCCATTATAGGTCTCTACATCGGTACTCCAGTCAAACTCGATGCTGGCATCGATTTTGTACGGCTGATAAAATGGGTCGGAGTCGACGGGAAGCACCGAGTTGCGGGCACCATCCAAAATTCTGATGGTATCGCTTAGCGCAACGAAGTCCTGATTGTTGGCACCTTCGCCGATATTGTATTCATTTGCCAGCAAAGGAATATACATATCCCCCTGTATTGTTTCTGTACTTTCGTATCTTTCCTCATAGTTCGGCGCACTCACTGATGTTTGTATTGTGGGGGCGTCAACCGTCTTTTTTAGCTTGAGCTGACAGTGGTCGGCATAACCGGCGCCGTCATAGAACACCAGATTTTCCGCATCGTAAAATTCAATCATCCCCAGCAGGTCGCCATAGGAATAAGAACCCTCGAGCCAGTCTGAGTTCCTTCCTTTGGTTGTAACCTTGACAGTGATTTTACAACCACCTAAACTGGAAGTCGAGCCTACGTCATAGGTCAGCTTGTAGGACCCGTCGCTTTGCTCGACGACCTTACTCGTCTCGCCTATCGAGACCTCCACACCGGTGATATACTTGCTGAGCTGGCCTTTTTGAATGCGGTAGGAAAAGCCGACCGGTTTTCCGCCGTATACAGTAAAAGTCCCGGAGCTCCAGCTGTTGGTTGCGAGATCCCCCAGCGTTTGGCTCATCATGCCGCTCATATTCACCGTCTCAACGCCCACAGGCGCTGTTGCAGAGGCGGAATACTGCAAACTGATGCCCTGCAGCTCCAGCTGCTCCATCAGGTTATTGAGATTCTCCAGAGCTTCCCCGGTAAACTCCCTGCCGGAGAAATAGGTGTCCTTGATCCGCTGCAGCTCCTGTTCGATTTGGATCATGGTCTTCAAATCGCCCAGCGCCACCGGAGTCCCATCCACGTCGGCTATACGGGTGAGATCCGTGGCGGGATTTTCCAGCAGCTCCATGACAGCCGCCAGTGTCAACACCTGGCCGTCCAGCGTGATGGTTTGATCCACCTTGAAATTGCCGTCTTCATCCAGCAGCCCCAAAGCGTTCAGCATGGAAAGCACCTGGTCGCTGCTATCGCCGGTCAGGGCAGAGACCTGCTCCAAAATCGCCTGATTTTCCTCGGGTGTGTTGCCCATTGAATCGCTCACCGCTGCAAACGCCGTAGTTGGCAGCAGCGTGAGCGTCATGCACAGGCTCAGCAGCGCCGCTAAAAATCTTTTCTTCATGTTTCCTCATCCTCCTTGGTTTGTTCCTGCTGTTTATTGTTTTTTCTCAATCGTGTGCAAAACACGGTAACGACCACCGCCGCTGCAAAGCAGACAACGCCTACCAGCACATAGCCGCCCGCATCATCCCGCAGCAGCATCGCGCCGAACACGCCCCATGCGGCTGTCTGCTCCTGCACTGCAAACACATCCGCCGCCTGCATCATCACCGCGAACAGCAGCATACACGCTGCGCTCAGCCCATATATGCCGCGCCACTGCCTCCGGCGGGTGTTTTCCCGCCCCCGCTGCTTGACGAGTACGACTCGTTTTGCGGTATCGTACATTTCGTTTGAACCTTCTCTCTGGATTTATTGAAATGCGGCTTAAAAACCCCTTTACTTATATAGGTACAAAAAATCGAAAAAACTCTCACCCAAAAAGCAAATTTTTTTAAAAATTTTTCAAAGACATTTTCAAACAAACGCAAAACGACGATACCGCATGGATTTCTCTTTCCATACAGTACCGTCCTATATCAATCATTATCTTTTCAATACGCGTAGTTAATTCATCCAAATTCCCGATATTTTGCAGGAAAAAGATGTACTCATCGCCGCCATATCTGCATGCAATATCTGACGAATCACATATTTTCTGAAGTGCTACGGCTATTTCACATATCCAAAAATCACCAATTTCATGTCCATATGTGTCATTGACAGATTTGAAATTATCGATATCCACAAATCCTAATGCTGCCACATCACTTTCTGACATATTTTCTAAACAATTTCTAACCTTATCTCTCCCACTGGTTTTATTCCATAGCCCCGTCATAATATCGTGGCTGGCTCTGTATTCGGAAAACAATAATTCTTTTTTTGTTTCCAGCCACTGATCCGAAACCTGTGTCATATGATCTATAGAAATAATCATAGACGAAAAGAAAATCACCATATTCTGCAGATACCAGGTATCAATAATATAATCCAAAAAAGCAGTGGCTACCAGAAGGAAAACATATACCAGATACAAATAAAATGTTTTTTTACTATATTGTTTCTTCTCCAACAGCAGGGCAATTAATAATACCAAAATGTCTAAAACAAGCTACAAGATTATCGCACAAAAAAGCAATCGTAAAAAAATACGATTGCCTTTTTGACTGTTTTATAATCGAAAATAAACATTTCCTTATGCGATCCACTCTTTTATCGCTGCCGAAAGCTTTTTATCAATATCCTTTCTGGTGGCTTCACACTCATTGGGATAATCTTTTGCTGCTTTAAAGACAAATTTCAGGACAAATTTTAATCCCACCGGAAGTGCTGTCCGGAGCAGGGATTCCGGCAGAACGAAGTGCGTGCCGTGTTCATAGACAAGAGCTTCACACTCACAGGTGTGAGGATGTTCCGCCAAGCGCTTCTCCATGCGGCGGACATATTTTCCAGCCTCCCAGAAGGAATCATCCTCCGCGGCGACAAGAATCAGTTTTCCCTGGATTCTCTCCACTTTTATCATTTCTTCTTCCGTATGCGGTCTTGCTTTTTCCGAATCTATGAAGAGGCAGGTGCTTCGTTCAAAATCGCCTGATCCTTTGGTCTCTTCCTGAACCTTCTGCCAGTATACCGGATGTTCATACACAAACGGCATATAGGGAAGCGGTTCTCCCTTCCAGGACAGCGTCGATGCCCCCGGAATGGGCCATTCCTTGCATCCATCCCTGTCTCCCTGTTCGAATCCCTGCCATACAAAATCGCTGGCCGTCAATCCGATCGTCAGGGTAATATCTTCAAAATAAGACGCTGCGGCCACCGCATCCATGCCGGCGGTACTCATTCCCATAATGCCTACCTTTCGGTTATCATTACTTTTCAACCACTTTATGGCTGTTTCTATTCTCTCCAGCGGATAATTCACATGACTGTAATTCTTTTTCCCCGGAGACATACACAGCACATTCACACCGTTTTTATGAAGCCACTTTGCACCGCATTTTGCCATGTAGTCATTCGGATCATCCCCGAACAATCCTATTACCGCGCAATCCGCCCCGCCCGGATTTTCATAATAAGTCCCGTAGAAGCCGTCCTTCTCATTTTCAAAAAACTGTTTTTTCATAAATTACCTATTTCTGCTGTCACATATAGTTAGTGTTTGCTAACTTATTTTAACACACTTACACATACTTAGCTATAATCTATTTTGAATTCTTTTCAAAAATACATATCCCACCAGGCAGGCGATCAGCTCCGTGATCGGAAATGCCCACCAGATTAGAGACACACCCATCTGACCGTTTCTGACAAAGACAGAAAAGATTCCTGCCAGCGGCAGTATGATCACGAACTGTCTGAGCAGTGAGATCACAAGGGACTCGATACCACCTTCCACTGCCTGGAAAATTCCCTGGTATGCTACATTGATTCCCGCAAAAAGGAAGCTGATGGAGATAATTCGCATGGCGCTGATAAAATATTCTCTGGATTGTCCCGCATTAAACAGCGTTGCAAATGCTCCGGGAAAGATTTCCGTGATCAAAGTACCTATAATCATCAATGCCACAGTATACAGGATGCCGTATTTGATTCCGTCTCTGATTCTCTTTTTGCTTCCCATTCCGTAGGCATAGGCAATGATCGGTGTAATGGCATCTCTCAGACCAAAGGCAAGGAATAATACAAACTGCTGTATCTTATAGAACAGTCCGTATGCCGTCTGTGCAGAGGGACTGAACTTCAGGATCAGATTCATGACATAGACCATAATGGACATCAGTGCCTGCGCAATAATCGCCGGAAGTCCGATGGCATAGATTTCTTTTACAATTGTAAAACTCGGCTTCATATAGCTGATACTATGCTCAAACTCTTTATTTAACCTTATATGGAAAATAAGGAGCAACAGCGCCGATGCGACCTGCCCTATCACGGTAGCGTAGGCAGCACCCTCTACTCCCATCTCAGGAACAGGTCCCAGCCCATAGATCATAATGGGATCAAGAATGATATTTACAACGGCCCCCACAACCTGACCTATTGTGGAATATAGAGACCGTCCGGTTGCCTGTAACAGCTTTTCAAACAAAGAAAAGAAGATGATTCCGAACGAGATCACACAGCAGATCCTCAGATAACTTGTTCCCATAGAAATTACCTGCGGATCTACGGTCTGGGAAGAAATATATGCCTTCACGCCGAAAATTCCAAACAGTAACCATACAACATATATAACTGCTCCCAAAAACAGGCTGTTTCCTGCCACTTTCGCCGCTTTTTTCGTATTCCCCTGTCCCAGCGTCATTGCCAGAAGCGCACTGGTTCCTACACCTGTTCCAACACCAATCGCTACCATCAGCATTTGCACCGGGAATACCAGTGTCAGTGCATTCAGTGCCGCCTCGCTTCCCACTTTCATATTTCCGACGAAGGCACTGTCCACAATATTATAGACTGCCTGCAATGCCATGGATAAGATCATTGGTATCCCCATCTGCACCATCAGCTTATTTACCGGCATTTCCTTCATTCTGTTACTTTCTGCCATTTTCTGATCCTCCTTGTTTTTCTGCATAAAAAAAGCATGCACTTATCCCATAAGCTGGACTTACGCTGATAAGCTACACACTTTTTAGGCAGATATAAAATAAAAACGAGTAACAAAACTGGATTTACGCTGGTTTGCTACTCGTTCAAAAGCTATTATATTTGCAATTTTTTAAAAAGTCAAACAAAAAT
>ERZ1034913.1295-NODE-1295-length-15582-cov-10.084627_pt1 | contig 15582 bp, 42 predicted proteins | sample MGYA00520697_ERZ1034913 | MGnify/ENA primary metagenome ERZ1034913 (study PRJEB33766, sample SAMN09781786) | gut metagenome | biome: gut microbiome | host: Homo sapiens | place: Madagascar | study: EMG produced TPA metagenomics assembly of the PRJNA485056 data...
CTTTTTAGCTACATGAGTTTAATATAATAGACAAGTCAAGCAGATATATAAATCAAGTAAAAAAGATTTTAAAAAACCACTTGACAGAATACAAGCAAACCTCTATAATTGAAAATGTCAAAAAGGCATAGAAAAAATCAATCTTGATTGATTTTAGATTTTTTCAAAAAGTCCTTGACATAATACAAGCAAGGGTTTATACTTGTAACAAGTCAAGCGAATAACACTTGACAAGCTCCAACTTATAGCAGACACGAAGGGTTGCAACCTTCCGTACCTTGAATTAAAAAGCGGTGTAAATGCTCCAACATCCACACCGCCAGGACTTTATAAGAATAAAGCCGTTCACAGTCTTTATTCTATACCTTTTCAGGTAAAAAGTCCACATAATTTTTAAGGTTTTTATACCTTTTCCCATCCGTGGGACTGGGTATAACCGCACGACTTCCATCCGTGGATATGTGCAAAAACCGTACCTTGATAAAAAAATATTGAAAGCAAGTAACTAATAGATATTTGAAAGTTCAAAAACTCTATATCTACCCATATGCCATAAGTAGGCTGATTTAAAAAGGGGAAAAGTTCGGACTGTATAGTTTAGATTTTCAGGTTGAAAGTGTCTTAGGTAGTATCTTTTAGAGGTGGATTATATTCTTTGTTGTGAGTGAGTAAAAAAAGGGTAGGCTAAAGCAAGTAAATATTTTATAAAATCCGTAACCCATATCATATATATGGTAAGCCTGATTAGTAATTTTCGGGATTAAGTTAAGTAATTAGCTTGGAAGCGGTGAGAAGTACAGACAACGGGGATACTGTACAAATTATCTATAGTCAGTAAGTTTGCATTCTGCGAACTTGTTTAGCAATTAAAGTTTGGGCTATAGGCTTGTTATATATACAATGAGATTATCATATATAATCAACTTAGTTGAAAACAAGATTAACAAAACTATTGTAGCTGTTTTTGGTTTGAGAATATGACTTTTTACAGCTTATCAACTAAAAAGGTGTAACACGGCTATGGTCAGGCATTACAAGATTAAGTCCTACTATAAAGGTTCAAAGCCCTTATAAACGGTGGATGACACTACAACTATATTCAATTATTTAAGGAGGTACTATTATGAGTACAAAAATTAATACAACTAAAAAAGCTACTATTAACACATCATCTGTAAAGGCGCAGTTTATGACTTCAAGCAAGGATTTTACTGAGACTATGGCTAAGTTTTGGGTTGCAATTAATGAGATGGCAGATAAGTCTTTAATTTTACGGAAAAATTTAAAGACATGTAAAAATTGGGCAGAACTTGAAGCTAATAAGGATAACCCAGAAAAGCAGAAAATGTATGAAGAGGAAATAGCAGGCTACCAGTCTGCTTATGATTCTTTTAAGGAAGAATATAACAAGCGTATTAACTCTTGTTATGAACTTATCCCAGATGAACTTTATACAGCTTATACAACATCAGAAAAAGATTTTAAGGATGGTATTGATAAGTGGTTTACCAACCTTAAAATTGAGGCTACACCTACACTTATTAGCTTTATGACTGTAGCAGTGGGCTATAAAAATTCAAGTAATAAGCAGTTATTCAAGACTGGCAATGCTTTATCTTATAAGGCTAAAACTACATTCAAGAATAGCTTTATGCGTGCATTAGCACAGCTTATGAAAGATAAGAATGCACTCAAGGTAGATGCATACAAGTATCAGTACGTAGAACCTAAGAAGGATAAAACTAAAAAAACAACAACAAAATAATTGCAGAGTGGAGGCAGGCTATAAGTCTGCCTCTAATGCACTTACGCTATAAGTGTAAACGGTCACAAGTCCGTAAAAATTCAAATAACTGTAGTTGTTATGCCTGATAAATTCAAGCATAGTTGGAACTTCTAAGGAGGAATATTATGGATAAATTTAGAGATACAATAAGGCAAATACGCTTAAATTATTTTAGAGGCTTAATCTCTGAAGAGGATGCAAGACGTAATTTTGCAAACGCTTATATGGAAAAATTCGGTTTATTTTCAGCAATCTATATGGAAATGGCACAAGGAAACTTTGAAGAATGTTTTGATACAGAATGGAGGATATAATTATGAAAATGTCAGAGTTTATGAAAAATTGTACTGCTTGCGGTGGTAATTGGGGAGCTATGCTTTTAACTGGAATTGCAAAAGTGTTTCCAGATAAATATAAAGAGGTAGAAGAACATTACAATTCTATGGATTTCTCACACGGAGGAATTAAACCATTTGTGTATCTGTGTGATTGGCTCAATGAAAATGGAATTGTAGAAGATTAAGGGAGGAAATAGCTATGAATGCAATGCAAATTAGAAAAATGTTACTCAATATTAAAGCTGATTTTATTGGCATGGGTAGAAATTGGCACAATAACGATAATTCTGTGATGGAATTATTAATGCAGATATATTATCAAACAGAAATTATAGACTGGGAAGAGATAAAATGGCTTTTCATAACTTATTTGGAAAAGGGAATTTTAGACTTCCCAACTGCAAAGAAAATGGCAACAAAAAGAATTAGTGCATAATTAGAAGGGTAGATAATACAAAGAGTCTACTCTTTTATAGTGTGGATTAATTTGTAAACTGCACTTGAAAAAAGTCAAATAATATGCTATCTTTAAAGCATATGTGAAGGGAGGTTTTAAAATATATGATAGTATATTATAAACTTGATAAATTATTAATTGAACGTAAAATAACTAAAACTCAATTATGCAAGGATACTGGTATTAGCACTAATATTGTGTCTAAAATTAGCAAAAATGAAGGATTTAAAACAGATACAATAAATAGACTTTGTGAATATCTCCAAGTTCAACCAAGCGAAATAATGGAATGGGTACCAGATGCAGAGTATAACGAAAACGATGCTGAAATTGCCTCAATCGAAGCTCAAATAGCAGAACTTGAAGCAAAGAAAAAGCAACTACAACAAAAATAGGAGGAAATAACTATGCAAGCAATCGAAGAAATGCGTAACTCTATGCTCAAAGCAGGAGTTTACACAAAGACAGATATAGACAAGATCTGCGAACTTGAAAAGGCATATCAAGATGAATGCCAGGAGATAGCCGAACAATGCGAAGCTGAAGGCTATCCATCGAACGGAAGTAACTATGAACTCCGTTGCGAATCTGCAAGAGCTTATTATGATGAGCAAATTGCAGACATAGACGCAAATTATAATTTTGAAGACTAACTGCGTCAAATATAATAACACCACGCACCAAGCACCCAACACAAAGGGTGCTATTTTTATACCCAAAATCAAGGAGGTAAAACATGCAACAACTTACAGGTTACATTCATACATCAGAAGAAGAGGCATTTTTGGGAACTGTAAACATTGTAGAAGATGTGAAATTCTATCCTGGATATTATGTTGGATATATGGAATTATCTAATGGAGAAACATTACAAGTAAAACGTCATCCTTGCGGTAATTATAATGCAAGTATAGTTAAGGAGGCAAAAGCAAAATGAAACGCAAAATAATCTACATACTAATCACTTTAGCACTCATATTGAGTGCTTTTTTAATAGGCAAAAATATGCCTAGCAAATATGGTTACTTAAATTTAAATCAAGTAACATCAGTAACGCAAAACGGAAATAGCATAGCAATCTATACAGATACAGATTGCTATGATTTCACAATAACAAAATAAGAAGGGAGAATATAACTATGAGCAGAGAAATGTATAACTATAAACGTAAAGCGGTACGGATTGCAAAAGATTTTCGTTATACAACGGAGATTATAGAAGCAATTCATAAAGCAAAAACAGAAAACGAAATATCAAATATTATGAGAAATGCAAGACTAGCACAGGAGGTATAAGGCAAAATGGAAGCATTTAATTTTAGAATTATTAAAACAGCAAACGGAGCAGAAATAATAGACAGCACTTTATCAACACCGTATAGTGCTTTAACTCCCATGCAAATGATAGATTATATCAATGTGGAAAACAGTCTGTATTTTGCAGAAAGACAGAGAAGATTACAGAAAGCAGTCGAACCGACAATCATTAACAAGGTGAAAAATTTTGTAAGGAGGATAATACATGAAGGGATATCATAATGGGTTTGCTTATATGGGATTTGTACCATCAATAGGTAAATATCAGCAGTTTGAAAGCGAAAATGCATATAGAAATTATCTGATAGAAAGAGGTGAGATATAATGAAGTATATAACCTATGAAGAACCGCTAAAAGGTAAAACATTCACGGAAAAGCAAATGTACGAAGTCTACAGAGACTTAGCTGACAAAAAAGAATATCCAGACTTTGAGTGTTGGAAATCAGATATGCTCCGAAGTGGAGTATTTGAAAAGTTTAGTAACTAAACGGCAAGCGAAAGCAAGCCGTTATTTTTTACTCAATACATATATTAAAAATATTAAAAGGAAAGAGGCAGTTAATTATGTGTAAAATGTTTGAAGTAGTAACAGGAAGAAAATCAAAGGGAAGCGTTGACAAGTTGGAAGGTCTTACAAAGGCATATACTGATATGCATGAAGACATTGCAATTATTAGAATACCTGTTGAGTTAATGGAAATTGATTCACGGTATCAGACAGACGAAAGAACGGAAAGAGATTTAAAATATCTCACTAATAATTGGGATGAAAGAAAGCTCATGCCTTTGCTTGGTGTACCACATTGGGAAGAAGGTAAAGTATACATAGTTGACGGATATGGAAGATGGATAGCCAGTCAAATTGTAGACAAAGACAAATATAGAGATTTAAAAGTACAGTTGGTATTAAATGCACCAACAGATGATTCCGAAAGAGTTACATTTGAAGCAGAACTATATGCATTTCAGGGTGTATCAGTTAGAAAGGTAACTCCAATTCAAAAGCATGGTGCGATGCTTCTATTACATGATCCTGCAACGGAAACACTCGAAAAAATGAAAAGGATATATGGATTTGCTTATAAGGCAAGTGCAGGTAATAGAAGAAGTGGAATTCTTGGTTCATATACAGAAGCATTAAGTCTTTGTGCGATTGATAATGGAGCTTGTGCAGAATATGTATATGACATAATAAGAAATTCTGGCTTTGATAGAAAGCATAGCGGATATGTAAGTTATGTAACTCGTTCATTAAGAGATATGTACAAGTTATATGCACAGGATAGAAACGAAACAAAGAAATTTCTATCCAATGAATTTAGAAAAATTACTCCTGAAAATTTAAAGGCAAATGCTTGTTCAAAGTATCCAATTCTTGATTTTAGAACAGCAGTATCTCTTTATGTTGAAGATATGATTGTAAACGGACTTAAACTTGAACAGTCAAGAGTGATTGAAGGTACAAAAGTTGTTTTTATTAAGAAAAGAACAGCATAATAGAGAATACATATAAAGCTGCACTATCAGGCTATACGGGTTTTATGAAAGGAAGTGAGATTTATGCACAATTTTAGAAAGTCAAAGCGAATGCGTGACTTTGATGTAATATTACGGAAGAACGGATATACACCGACAAGATGCAAGGGAAGTCATTTCGTATATATCAATCGTACAACGCATAGAATAATGCCTGTTAATAAGGATCTAAATGATATGGTAAGACAGAGACTAATTAAAGAATATAACTTGGAGGTGTGATATGGAAATAATAACAATTAAAAACGGATATGCTTTGTTATTGGATAAAAGCGAAAATGAATATTTAATTGTAAAAAACTTTGAACTAATTAACTGCGAAGAATATAAGGGAGAAATAATTAATTATTATCCTAATAATATTTATGGGTTGTTTGGTGCTGTTGATAATTTTAGATATGCAACAGAAAAAGATTATATAGCATATGACAGATTATCAGAAATTGCAACATTATTTAAAGATGGTCTTATTGAAGATGATAAAGAATCTGCTATTGAATATTTTAATGAAGTTTGTGAGATGACGGACGAAGAGAAAGAATATTTTGGAATAGAGAAGGTTGATGAAGATGAGTAATTTTAAAGCGACACGGATAATACATTCAGATAAAGTAAGGCAAATGTGTATTAATTATAATCTCTATACTTGTGGGAATTCAGAAGAATATACCAATATGCTTATTAAATTGTGTGGTGTATATTCGCCACTTATGGACGATTACGAAACTATTGCAGCGGATATTCTCTCACATTCAAAATGGGAAGATTTAGCAGGTGAATATAATGTGACTTATGATGGATTAATGGAAATCATAATAAGTAAGCTTATTAATGAATGTTCTCACATTTTAATCGAGAAATTACCTCATGAATTAGCCAATTCAAAATTTGAAAATCCAATGTACAACAAGGGATATGATGATGGATTCGCTGATGGTGCAAACAGTATTGAAGATTAATAAATGGATATTTCATAAGGAGGTAAAGATAAAATGAAAAGAGCAATGATTATTGTGGTAAGTAATAAAGAGTGGAATATGCCTAAGTCAATATTAATGGATTACAAAGGTAATTCTCACAATTTAGAAACTATTGCAAAAGAATTATTTGAAGAATATAAATCAAAAGAAAATATTAATGTTGATTTGTTAGATTACGTATATTATGGAGAACTTGTTATAGTACAATAAATTTGTGTATTTCTTTTGGAGGTATAAATGGAAGTTGGAACTAAGGTAATAATGAATAGCGATGGACAGAAAGGAATTATCTTTGATTTATGGAATCCTCATTTGATAAATCCCAATGTTTTCAATGCCAATACACCTACAGGATATAAAATATTACTTGAAGGTGGGATCACGAGGATATGTATAGAAGATGACTTTAAAACAAGTGAATAGATATATGTTTTCATTAGAAAGGAGAAATAAAAATGGCAAGAACAAATTTTGATATTATTAGAGGTTTAATGATTGCAGATAATACTCTTGACTCTTGGATTTGTGAAACAGAAGCAGAAGAGAAAAGAGATTTGACAGCAGAAGAAGAGAATGCATATATTCAGAATACTGTGGATATATGCAAAGAGGTAATGCAGGATTTGTCTTGTAGTTTAGTGGAAGCATATAAAAAGATTTCGGAGTAAATAAATGCGTGTTTATTTGTAGGAGGTGTCGATTTGAAAAGACAGAATGTTAATAGAAAAAATAATATGATGGAAACAAGAATCAATGGAATTAACGAATTTGCAAAGGAAACAGCAAGTAATCTTCTTAAAAAATATCCAGATATTGATTTTTACGATTTGATATTTCAATTTGAAATGCAATTCAGACATGAATACTTGAAGGCTATGTTAGAAGAAACATTAGACTAATTCGTGTTCATTAGAAATTGGAGGCAAGAGAAATGAATAGAATTGATGAAATAATTTATAAAGAAACACAGAAGGCAGCTTATGAAGAACAGTGCGAACGGGGATTTGCTCATCAGGAACAGCCAAACGAAGATTATTTTGAAGGTGTAAATGATTATTTGAATGGAACAATGAATATTTGAAATTCGTAGTTACTTGAGAAGGAGGATTAAAAAATGGATTTTACAACAAAGAATATGTCACTGAAAGAAAGATGTGATATTTTGAATAAGGTTAATTTAATTCCTATTGGGACAATTTGTTATGAAGCAGGAGATTTTACAGAATGGACAAAAGAAATCGTTGTCAACGAAGAAAATCAAAAACGAGTAACAATGTTTTGGAACTGCTTATTCTTTTTAGATAAAGAACAGGCAGATCATATTACTGATAAAGCACACTCAGATTATGCAAATTGGCTATATAGCTAACTAAATTCGCATTTACTTGGAAAACGGAGGCGTATTATGGTTGAAATAAAGGTATTAAATCATTCCGTTGTAATTAAAGGGAAATCCTTTGAAGAATGCAAGGCAGAATATGACAGGATTTGTGCAGAAGTAAAAAGAGATTTTTCTACACAATGTAGCTTAAAGGATTTAATATTTTCGGATATGACAATAGCTGATGGTGAGTGCATTGCAGTTTTTCAGATACCAGAAAATAAGACAGATGAAAAATGTACTTGTGTAGGTGTAACACTCAATGGTGATTGGGAGAAGTATTTTGAAAGAATGAAGATACTTGATTTTTTGAATAGCATAGTAGAAGTAAACTAAGATTTCTTAGGAAGGAGTGAAGAGAAATGACAAGTATTGAGGAATCAAAAGAGGACGCACGGAACTTAAACGAACTTACGGATCATCTGATTAAATTACTTGAATCGGATGACAAGCGGTTCTCATTTGAATTTTGTGCAGGCGGTACAATGGAAATTTATGACAAAGAAAAAGAAATCAGTTATGCAGTTCACATTGCACCGATTAAATATGACAAAGATGGGAATGCAACAAATTTATAGTAATCGCAAGGGCAGTTAGGAGAATAATCTACTAGCTGCCTATTTTATTACAAGAAAGAGAGGAAACGAATTATGTTAAAGGTAAATGACAAAGTAAAAGTACATATGTATGACACACGCAACAGAGAAATTAAAACACGGAACTATAGAACTGTATTTACAGTTCGTGAAGTAAACGGAAAACTTGGTATTGATTGGAATACAGAGAAATCGCCGACAACTTGTGATGGTGAAGTATTTACACCGTTTGAAACATTTTCATATTCAGTAATTTTTGAGAATGTGGAGAACGGAAAGAAATATCATTGGAGTAACGCAGAAAACGGAATTGTAGAGGAGGTTTAATATGAGCAAATGGTTATATGATCCTGAAACGGATTCACGGAATGGAAAAGAGTTTACATACAACTCACCAATACATGAGAACGATACATTATTCAGTGGTTTCTCATATAGAGAAATTATGGATGTTGTAATTGCAAATTACGGACATGACATAACAGAAAAGCAATTCGACAAGGCACTCAAAGAGTTTATGGATATAAGAATTGAGGATATGAAAGAGAACTTAATGATGTGCAAAGCGAATATGTTAAAAGAAATTAGAAAGGTGTGATACTAATGTTAAATATCAAATGGGATAACGGAGTTACAGGATATTTAAGCAAAAGCGAAAAAGAACTGTGTGAAAAGATTGATAGAGAAATCAGTGCAATAAATGCAGTAAGCAAAACGGAAATATCTGTAGTAATCAGTATTGACGGTGGCAATCAATTCCACATAAAAAGAGATACTGGTTCACTGATTGGATATATGAACGCAGAACAGTGTTGGTATGTATTGAAGGGAATTATGACAAGTTTATTATACATGGAAAAGGCAGGTTGATTAGTATGATGCAGTACGAAATAAAAGAATCAAAGGGTTTTGGAAGTACATGGATAAAAGTAATAGGTAAAAATGCAAAACAGGAAACAATGACAATAGAGATTGTACATTGTGAAAATCCAGGAGGTAAAAATTCATTACCTTACTTATGGTATAAAGAAGGTTGGACTGATAAAGTAATGGAGACCTATATTGGTTGCCATACTTATGTACATGATTCTGAAGGATTTTGTTTTGGTATTTATAATCCAACAACAAAATTAAGTGATGACGGAAAGAGAAGTGTAATCAACTTTGATTGGTTACTCGAAGATACAGAAGAGAATAGAAAGAAAACTATTGAGGCATGTATTGAATTGTTTGAAGCTGCTACAGGCAAGAGTGCAACTGAAAAGAAAATTGAACATGTAATGGAATTCGCAAAAGAAAGTGGTCTTGAGGTTGTATCTGAAATGCCTAAAGGTTGGAGAAAAAATCCATTTATGACAGATCCTTGGGGAGCTGTAACCATTGATAATGGAAAACCATTTTTTGCTAATCATAAGAAAAATCCAGAATATAAGAGAATGTTGTTGATTTAGGAAGGAGTGTGATGATTATGTTACCACAGATTCAGTATGACAAAGCGTTACTTGGTAAAATGAAAAGTAATTATTTCAATGCAAAGGCATTATATGAAACCATTAAGGCAAATGCAGAAGAAATTCAGAGAAAAGTTCTTGCAGAGAATGAATTCTACGAGACAGAAGATATTGCAGAGATGATGGAAAAGAGAGGCGGAGACGGTAAACCTAAACGTATTCTTGATCCTGACTTAACATACATGATGGATTTAGACAATGAGTTGCCACGGTTCATTGATTTATGTTATCCAGAATATATCAAAGCAGGAATTGCAGATCCAAGAGGTAAGGATTATATTCCAGAAGCAAATGCAAAAGACTTAATGTATGAGGCAGAAAAACAGCTTATAGAGTATGGAATTGATATCATCCCTGACGAATTTGGGGAAAAGGGAACTCTTAGAAAAGCAGTACAGATGATTAAGTACAGAGATAAAGTGCTTGATTTGGTATTGAGATTAGAAAGTGGGGAGGTTGAAAATTATGCGACAAGAGAAAAATGAAAAAGCTCAAGTAGATATGTGGTATGGAGACGTAAAAGAAGAAGCCGATAAAATTAGTATTATGTTCTATCCGAATAGTGGTGAGTATCGTGGAAATATCTATAAGAATGGCAAAATTATAGGTGACTATATTTGTGAAAGTTCTATAGAGTTGGAAAAAGCATTTCCACAATTAGAATTTAATTGGGATTAAATATAGGAGGAAATTTATGCAGAAAACATTAATGGAAATGTTGATTGATGCAGGTTATTCGAAAGAAGAAATGTATCATCCTTCGTATGGATCTGATTTGTATGTATATGTAACACCACTTACAACAAAGGTAATTGAAGAATGGTGTAAGGCACATGATTATAGAATGGCTTGGCATTGTACTACATTTAAAGACCAGATAACAGGCAAAATGATGTATGATTGTGCATTTCAGTGGTATGAAAATTAACAGATAGGAGTGTGATTATATGGCGAAATATATTATTGATAAAGACAATACATTAAAAGCATTGGGAAGCATTAACACATTACTATCTCAGTCATTACAGATAATAAAAAAGGTAAATGAAGATGAGCAATGGGATTTTTGTACAGATGATGTTTTAGCAAGGCGAGTTAATGATGCTGAAAGATTAATAAAAGAAATATCAGATATTGTATTTCAGAATTAAAAAGCAAAGTAAATTGTAATTTACTTAGAAGGAGCGTGTTTGTATGGACAAAGAAAGATATCAGAAATATGTAGAAATTGCAAAGAGAGCAGAAAACGAAGGATTTTATAGTGGAGAGAGAATAAGTCTGTTAATGGATATTGAAAGTGCAGATCAGAAATTCAATTTAAGACTAGATGATTGGTTGAATGCAGATGAATTTAATTTTGCTCATGATTTGTATGGAATTATGAATAATATCAATAGAACTGAATTTCCTGCAACAAATTTTGGATTATTTGTTCCAAGATTTGCAGGAAAGTAATACAGAGAAGAGAAAAGGAGATTAAAATTATGAGAGTAAACGAAATTAGAAAAACAGAAACAATTGAGAAACTGGTAAGAACAGAGTACATTGCAGAGGATGGTACAGTATTTAGAAGCGAAGAGGAATGCAAGAAATATGAGGAATCAGCACTGTTTGCAATCAGCAAAGAGTTAAAGAGGCTTGATAATAAGAAAAATGGAGCTTCTGAATATGATATTTATGATGAATGTTCTGACGAATATCTGGTAGAGATTTTCAATGCAGAAACAGAAAGAGATATTGAGAATATCAGAAGATATGTATATCTTAAAGCTCTTTCAAATAGTTCATATGCGAGAAAGGAAGATGTTGATTTACCTAATATCACATCAGGACATGAAGTAATTATCCATTGGAATTATGACGAAGATAGTTGTTGGACAATTGGAAATGGAAGTATTGATGCTTTCTGTGGCTATATTAGAGATAATCTTATGAGTTTAATTACTCCAAAGGAGGAAAAATAATATGAATGGATATGAATTTAAAAGAGAAATTGAAAGAATCTTTAAGATTGCACGAAACATGTATCCTAATGTAACAGATGAAATGCTTGATGCTAACGGAGCGATTCATTATATGAATGGTAATGACAGCACAGTTTTTGATTGGAACTGTAACAATAGATTATGTGAGTTTTTCATCTTTCATAAAAATGGAATTGGATTTATTAAGGCATATGTAGATAGCGATAACACAATTGATGTGTATATTTATGAAACAGACGATGCAATGCAGCCAACTTACAAGTTTACAAAGAAAATGGAAAATTTAAAAGCAAGTGATTTTGCAAAGGTAATGAATTACATTGCAGATGATAATAAGTTATGGGATAAGCCGATTGATGAGCTCGACTGGGATGTTGATGTAATTGAATGTGATGAGATTGATTAATACAGAGAATAACAAGGCAGACGCAAATAAATGTGTCTGCCTTTTGTAATGGAAGGAGCGAATGAAATGATTATATTGCAAAGAGATTCACGGTATGAGGTGGGCGATCCTGATTGTGTGTTCAAAGTAAAATCAGGTGACTTAATTACGCCCATAAAGCGAATTGGATATAAAACTACATTTGATGATTGGGAAGATTACGGAGAAATTACGGATGAAGATATAGAAGATTTATATATTTTCTGTTGTCCTAATAACAATGAAACTCAAACAGAAGTTTATATTTCAATTTGTTCAAATTGGGATTTGATTTTTGTTGGTAGGTATAAAGGTGTTTTCTTTGATAATACGGAGGCTATTACAGCAAAGATTAATGCATGGATTAACAATAATATGGAGGTGTGATTATGAACACATTAGAAGATATTCTAAATACATTAGGAAGTAAAAAACCATTCTTAGACAAGATAATAATTGATGAAGATGGTGGAAGGCAACCATTCACTAAAGGCGGTGCTAAAGCATATGAAAAATTGACAGAAATCTTATATGCGGTTGGAGAACTTACTAACACAGATATGAATGATATTGTTGAAGAATTAGATAGTATAGCAAATCAAGATATGTAAGAGGTAAGCGAAAATGAAAATTAAAGGAAATGAAGTATTATGGTTATCTGAAAAAGAAAATGTAGCTGTAACATATGCACAATTTGATTTAGGTGAAAAATATAAAATATTCCATAAGGTAAAATACGGAGACAATTCTATATGGGAATACAATATTGACTTTGGAACACAAAGCGAAGCAATTGGATATGCAAAACAGATTTAGATACAGAGATTGAGAGGTGAACGAAATGAAAATGCATAAAATTTATGGCGTAGATAAAAATATCTGCACAGCAGAACAGAAAATTGCATACAATTATGCTTTCAGTCATCGTAACTGGTTGGAAAAGATTTATAAGTCAGATAGCACAGAAGTCGTTGAAAGCGAAGCATATCAAGACGTAATTAGTTTAGTAGTGAAATGTCTCAAAGATAATGAAACTGATAAAAGATACAACATTGATGCAGTTATTCATTGCTTTAGAAATGGAATTGAAAATTATATGAAGCAGCACTCAATTATTAATTCTTATGAGCAAATAGGGAAAACATTTGTGTGTTTATATGATATTGAATAGAGGTGATGAAAATGAGAATTATTAAATATACAACACATCTTGATGAAGATAGAAAACCCAAACTTGTAAAAGAAAAAGCAAGTAATTATCCAAAAATATGTAGTTTAAATAGTCCACAAAAAATTGTAGATATGATAGATGCAATATATAATGCAACTGTTCTTACAGAAGAGTATATGTGGTTAATTGCATTAGATACAAAATATGCTCCAATAGGTATTTTTGAAATATCACATGGATTATTAAACACTTCATTAGTTTCACCAAGGGAAGTATTTATGAAATTATGTTTATGTGGTGCTTATGGATTTGTACTTGTACACAATCATCCATCGGGGAATAGTTATCCTTCTAAAGAAGATAGAAAAGTAACAGAGAGAATGAAACAGTGTAGTGAACTAATGAATATTAATTTAGTTGACCATATTATTGTAGGTAATGGATATTATTCATTCAAAGAAAATAACTAAAAGAAAGGTTGGTAGATAACTATGATGAAATTTACAATGAATGCAAAGGATTTAAAGACAATGATGGAGAAGGGAATGGCTGCAATTAATAAGAAGGCAACTCTCTCAACACTGACAAGATTATATTATCAGATAGACGAAAATGGAATCCTCAAAGTTTGGGGAACTGATATGGAACATTGGGTAGAAGTCAGAACAGATAATGCTTATGATACTCAGCCAGGAGTTCTTGGAATTGATGTAGATGATATTAAAATTATTTCAAAAATGAGCGGTGAAATTACATTGGAGGATGTAACTACAGAGGATATGGAAATAGGCAAAATCAATATTAAGTGTGGAAAGAAAATTGTTACAATTCCACGTTATCAGAATACAGACATATTCCTTCCGTCAATGGATGAAAGCGAAAAGAAAATTGTGTCTGTAAAAGAGAATTGGTTACTTGAAACACTTGTTAATCTTAATACATATACAGCAGATGATGACAACCGAAAGATAATGCAGGTGTTCAATTTTAATACAAAGTTAAAGAGAATTGAAGCTCTTGACGGTCATAGGATTGGAATGAGAACGCTTGAAAATCAGACTATTTATGAGACAACGGAAAGTCCATTTGATACGGTAAAAATTCATAACAAGTGTGTTCCTGTATTTAAAAAGCTGATGGATAAGAAATCTGAAAAGGAAATTGAAATCTATCAGGATAAGAAATATATCAAGGTTGAAGGAAATGATTTTACATACATTATCTGTAGAATTGACGGAGAGTATTTCAAAGTAGATTCAATGCTTAATATGTCTGATGATTATAGATTTGTACCTGATAGAGAACAGATTCTTGAAGCAATGAAGTATGATGCAGAATTAAGAAAAACATCTGGTGCAGATAAGAAACCAGTCGTATTACATAGTGAGAATGGAAATTTATATTCATACATTGCAGCAGGTAAATATGAGGCGTTTGATGAATTTGAGACAAGCGAAAATAATATGAAAGACAACTTCTATATTGGTTTTGATCCGCAGTTCCTTACAGATGCATTTAACATTGTTGATTCTGATAAGCCTTTATGTTTTGGTACAGGTAACAAAGCACCATTACTTATCAATGGAGATGAATACAAGATTTTAGTATTGCCTGTAAACATTGGAAATGATGATTATAGTGCAGAATTTACAAAGAGAATTAGAGGTGAGGTGGCATAAGCCACCTTACCTTGAAAGGTGTGGTTATATGTTATACGATGTGAATACAAAAATAAAACATGATAAGAGAGTTGCAGAAATGTTGGATAAAGGATTTATTTTTCCGAACAATATGAAGCCTTATAGTTTTGAGCAAGCAAAAAAGTGTTACCACGGAAATAGTAAGTTATTATTGCAAACTTTTTACAATGATATTACAGGTAAAAATGAAATGCAATATACGACAATGAGTGTGTATTTGTCATATACAGGTATTCATTCACGAAAAACCTTTAGAGAAGAATATGTTGGATAGAGGTGATATCACATGAAAAGATTAAAAGAATATATTGAAAAGTGGTTAGATGGACAAAGGGTAAGAGGTATTCAAGTATCATTGCTTGATATAAGAGAATGTGTTAGAATATATAATGCAATGGT
>ERZ1034913.1302-NODE-1302-length-15522-cov-14.747398_pt1 | contig 15522 bp, 13 predicted proteins | sample MGYA00520697_ERZ1034913 | MGnify/ENA primary metagenome ERZ1034913 (study PRJEB33766, sample SAMN09781786) | gut metagenome | biome: gut microbiome | host: Homo sapiens | place: Madagascar | study: EMG produced TPA metagenomics assembly of the PRJNA485056 data...
TAATAAAGCAGTTCGGAGAACTTATCACATTTTTTTGCCAATTCAAGAGCCTCCTTGTCTAGTTTCATTTGTGGTTTATATAAAATTTTGTTATACAGACACAATAAGATAATATTTATTTTAAAATAAATTAAAGTAAGATAAAATTCTTAATTTAATAAGATGAATTTCTTATTGAATTAATTAAATATCAGTGTATATTATAAAACAATAAATAAAAATAGCCAGAAACGACAAACGCTTTAAGGGAAAAAGCACAAGGGAAGGTACAGAGGACTCTTTCTTATGAATATTGAGAAACTTGACGACTTGGCTGTTGTAAAATTATTGAAGCAGGAAGATCATGATGCATGGAATTACATATTTCTCCATTCTGCACTTCCCGTTACAAAGCGATATGGTATCAAACAAATTATGAGAGATCGCAACATTTCTCAATTAGATGTCTATGGACTGCTCTACGAAGAGATGATTGGGTGTGGGAAAATTAATACTTACAGTAACAAAGGCAGTTTGCTTGGCTGGATGAAGTGCTATGTCTACGGGCTAATTCACAGATTTTGCAAAAAAAATCCATATCCGGTGTCAGATGAAAAGGTTTCAGAAACCTTATTATCAATGAAGGCTCCGGAGCCGAAAACAGAAACGCGCGAAGTCGCAATTCTTTGCTTTCGGGAACTCTGGAATGAAAACCCATTGAGAGCGTACGTGCTTTGGCTGAAACTGTATTGCAATCTGTCCGCCAGAGAGATCAAAGATCTGTTGAAGCTGAGCAGTGAGGATAATGTAAATCAGCTTTTTTCACGTGCGCTGAAAGATATGAAACGACTGAAAAGGATATACGAAAATGAATGATGCCTGCCCAAGTGCAGCCCGGCTGACTGAATTTGCGCAAACTCCTTTGCAGGAGGAGAACGTGGATATTGCTGTGCATATTCTTCAGTGCAGGGATTGTGCAAAAAAACTGTACTTGATGAATCAGATTATTCTATCGCATTGCGAGGTTACACAGGACGAATGGGCGGAAATCAAAAGTTTCAGACCGCACAGAAATTCACCAGCCAATAACTTGTGGCAGAAAGTGGAACACTTCCTGAATTCTGTTTTTCCGACTGATTTTGAATTCATCCATGTTTATGAGAAACAGCCGCAAGTCGCGACATCTGGAAAGGAACCACCGCATGTCAACCGCCCAGTCACCAGTGAAGACAGCGAAGCGTCTCAACATGTCAATTTGGTCTTCAAGGCGGATTGCGATGACGAAGATCTTTATTTCTGGACTGCTTCTCTGCAAATTGATCTGTCTGCGGGAAACAACGATCTGCAGCTAATTTTAGTAACGGATCGCAGCAGAAATCCCATTGCACATGGTCTGCTGCTGTTGTGCGGACAGCTCCTGCCGGTATCTGGCGGGAAAGCGTACATTTCTTTGGAAGATTTTCGCCGGAATCTCCGCAGCCAGGCTGTTGCTCTACAGTTTGCCACAGGGGAACGCGTATCCGGCAGTCTGACTTTTGCATTGGAGGGTATGTGAGATGGCGAAACAGGAATTTCAGCGGCTTGGTTTTATTTCGCAGGAGCATTATGAAGCCACGCTCAAAACTTTGCAGAGTAATTTCACGGGGGAATACGCACCCGGAGGCATGACCGGCTGTATGATGCCCCGCAGTGCGGTCGAAAAAGTCCACCGTTACTTTGAAGCGTATCAGCAGAATGTTGAAAAGTGGAATGAGGAAACTCCAGACGGGAAATATCCTCCACGGGTGGACCTGACCGCGGGACTGCCGCCAGTTTTTAACCAACATCCGCGTGGCACCTGTGTTGCTCAGGCGGTAACCGGTCTTGCCAATTATTATTTCGGCAAAACTCCGGTTTTGAGTACGGAATATACTTATGGTGTTATAAAGAAATATGAATGCGCAGAGTTTGGCAAGGCTTATCAGGCATTCATCGCGGATCCGATGAAATATCTGCAGGGGACAGAAAACATCAGCGGAGAATGCGGGACAGCGGCTTGGTATTTGAAACATTGTTTTCCCGATGCCATTAAAAAGGGAATTGAAAAAAAACGGGAGAATGAAGCTGCCAGAAAATCCATCATTCCGCAGCCGTTGATGATTACAGAACAGGATTATGCGGCCTGGCTGTATCATGAAAATCCTGCCAATGAAGACGGCAGTTTTCTTACGGTTGCCCATCGTGTATTTCAGCAAGAAGGCTTCTGCACATCTCAGGTGCTGCCGTACAAGCCGCGATGTATAGCGGGCAACACCGGACATCTTCCCATGCCGGTAGAAGCAGTTCAGGACGCAGCGGCGCGCCGCATCACAGACGAACTGCATCTGTTCAGAGATCCCGGCGACATTGATGAATTCAAAAAATTTCTTTCCGGCAATAACGGTCAATGGAACCCCATGCCTGTTGCAATAAGTGTTTTTTGTTTCGCGTCCTGGAACAACAGTCCGTTTACCAAGAGAACCGGCTGGTTTTCCATGCCGATTCCGGAAGAAGAAACTGTTGAGTTTCTTAATGAGCAAACGAGCGTGTATATACAGCAGAATCCGAACGCAACGAAAGAACAGATCGTCCAGTTTATCCTCGAATGGAAAGAGAAGCTGGACGACATTCCGCGGAATAAGATTTTGAATTTTCTTCGTACCGGAGGTCATGCCATGCTGGCTGTCGGTTATGTGGATGAACCCATAGTTGCGGGCGGCGGTTATCTGCTGGTTCGCAACAGCTGGGCGGAAACCTGGGCGTGGGAAGGCGAACATCCCGGCTGTGCAAAAATTCCGTATGCCTATATTGAAAACTTCTGCAGTGAAGCGCTCAGCATCATCAAGCCCCGTTCGCCGAAGAAAGCAAAAACATCGGAAACACCGCTTATTTCTGTAAACCAGGATGCGGTGACGAAAAAACAGTCCACCGACATTCCAGCACCGGAAGTTGCTCTTTTGCAGCTCACGGGTGATTCCGAAACCCTGCAGGAAGCACTTCATCTGACGCACCGTCTGGCAAAAGATGGATACCGGGTTCGTTTTGACATTGAAAGACTACCATCCGGAGAGCTGAAAGAACGGTGGAGTACATGTCCGGCTACGATTCGCGATGTTATTCTGCTGGCGGGAGAGGGCGACAAAATTTCCGGAAAAGACTTGACCGAAAAGCTCTCGCGGCTGTCCGGTTCTGGGAAAAACATCATTTCGGTTCAACTGGGCAAAACCAATTCCGGCTTGCAGAATTCGTTGCCGGAATCCTGCCGCGATCTGATTTCCTACAACCGGATCAAAATTCAGGAGCATTCATTCAACGATGATTTTGCCGAACTGGAAATGCGGCTGAAGAGCCGTCCATTGCAGAATTCTCTGGAAATCAGCGCATTTTATAAATCATTCCGGGATATGTTCAAGGCCTCGATCCGCAAAATTGTTCAATCAGAACACGATCCGGATGTTGATCTGTATCAGTTGCTTAAAAGGAATATGAGTTTTCAGCTCCTCGAAGCCCTGATCCTGTATCTGTGCCGCAAGGGTTTTCATATTCTTGATTCCGGCGGCTCCCAGATTTCTCATGAACAGCTTTCCGAAAGACTGTCTGCGGGAAAATGCAATGCTGTTACGTTGGAGTCGAAGGCGATTCGCGATAGATTTTACATCAAATTTGACCATAAACGCAACAGTGGTGTTATCATGAAGAGCAGCGGGAAAGAAGAAACAAATCGCAAATCGGTAATTGGCAGTTTTTATCAAAATCTGAAGAGCCTCTTTACCCCGATGACATTCGACCCCATGCCGGAACGGCAGAATGTGCCGGATGCGGCGCCGAAGCACTTGGAATATACAGAAAAAATCGCGGCGATGCAGCAGGCTGTCTCTCTCCGGAGTGAAGACACGGAAAGAACCGCAGCACAAAATCCGAAAAATCCCGAAGTTGCCGAAGCACTTCGGCGCAAAAACGAATTCAGCTGTATGATTGACCGGAATATCAGATGGCGGGACATGGATTACTGTTTCCCTGATCTGGATCTCGAATGGAAATACAAACTGTTGCCGTGGAAACTGCAAGTGAAGGAAGTTCATAAACGGGACTGCCGTATTGAGGATTTGATTGCCCGCCTGGAAGCGGAAGGTCTGATGTCGCCGGAAGACCGTGAATTGGTAAAAAAAACATCCACACTGTCGCTGTATGAACTGAAAAACGGCGGAGTTTCTGTGATGATTGCAGCAGTGTATTTGACTCTCTGGAAAAACGGGAAAAAGATACCGTTGAATGATGCCTGCATGGATCTGCTTCAGGAATTCAAGGATTGTCTGAAACGTTCAATGCTGGATCTGTATTGTCCCCGTCTTTCCGGAACCGGACTGCTACTCGGCACCAGCAACGCTGTGTTTGCCCCTGAACACGCGAAAGCATATCGAAAAAATGCGGTGTCCTTCTGCGGTGGTATCGGTGAGTTTGCGATTTACTGTGATTACAACACCGCACTTGAAAAATGGTCATTCGTATTTCCGGAAAGCTGGAACGGGTACTACTGGTGGCACTTTGTGGAGCATCTGCTGCCCATTGACCCGGCGCTCTGCCTGAAAGAGCTTATTGAGAAAGGGAATAACGGCTGCACGGTTACGAAATTGCGGCTGGAGAAAAATCTGGGACTGCCTCATGCGATTTTTACTTCCGCGTTTGCCAGACTCAAACCGATTCTGGTAAAAAAAGGCATGGTGAAAACAGAGGACGGCAAAGAAATTGTGGAGTATGAACTCGACCGGGGAAAATCACATGAGATGTCCTGTTCGATTTCCGGACACCGGCGTATTTCCTACGGCGTATGGAACTATATCCATTGTGTGATTTACAGTGCGGCATTTGCTTTCGGCGCCTATATTGCCTACACAGTCTTCAAGACACCGTTGTATATCGGAATTTTCATCGTTGGTGCGGCTTCATTGATTGCCAAGTGCATTGTTGAATGGAATGACCGACGGATTCAAATGTAATAAAACAAGGAGAAGAACTGATGGGAATAATGAAAAACATTGCCAATTTCCTGCGCAGCCTGGATGGAGCCCAATCGGCAAAGCCTGCTCCTCCGCAACCGCAGTCCAGCAACTCAGATTCTCTTGACTATGAGGATTTGATCCATGAACACGAAGGGGAAGAACGCCATATTTACGATAAAATCGCAGATTTGCGAGAAAGGATCGAAAAAAAAGAAGCAGATTTGAGACGGAAGTTTGCCGAGTACGATCAGGCTTCACCATCCGCGAAATCCTCTTATGAAGTTGAGATCCGTTCTTTGAACGATGATCTGGAGAATATGAATGAAGAGTTGAAGACCTTTGCATCTCAGCTGAAAAAGGAAAAGGTGTTTCTCCAAAAACTGCGGCATCTCCGCAATTCCGTCGGACATAAAATCGACCGGAAAGAGATTGAGAGAGTTTTCCGAGAAACAGAAAGGCAGATTGCGAAAGAAGAAGATGAAGGCGACCTACTTGATGAATTGAGAGACGTTCAGTATCCGGAACATCGAGAAGGACGCACAGACCGAGAGAAAAATGAGGTGGAAAAGCGCGAAGACTTCCAAAAAATCCGAGCAAAAATTGAACCTGAGAAAACGAAGAAAAACACACAGAAAAGACCTGATGAAAATTCTTCGGAAATAGAAGACATCAAGAAAAAAATCAACTCTCTTTAAGGGAAAAAAACAGGAGAAATAAAATGGGCTTTTGGACTTGGATCGGAAACAAGATTGACGGCAACTTTGAAGAGAAAACAAAAAATCAGTCAAAGCCGGAGCCACAGCCGCCGACGCCAGAAGAGATTATATGGACGTCAAAATTCGAAATGAAGCAATGCATCAAGCGTATGAGGAAAAGCATTCGCGAACGGGAGGAAAAAGTCAAGAACGAATTTGAACAAGTCAACTCTTTTCTGCGTGCAGGCGACAACCAGGCCGCCAGAGTACATGCAAATGCAGCGGCTACATACAAAAACCGGATTGCACAGTCACATAAACAACTCGTTACGTTTGAGCTGATGTTCGACAAAATGGATGACGGCTCGTTTTCCGCGGAAGCCGCAAAGATTCTCGGAGATATGGCGAATGCAATCAAAGGAATGGCAGATCCGGTGGAAGTGCAGAAACAACTTCAGAAAGTAGCTCAATGCGAAGAAATTGTCAATGAACTTGGGGAGACCATGACGGATACCGGGGATATCGATAGTATGGATATTCAGACGGAAACGGAAAAAATTCTGATTCAGGCCGCGAACGGAGTAAACTCCAATCCCGAAGAGTCGGCATTGAATCTCAACGGAAATTCCGTCAACGCCAATGGGAAAGACAGTATTGAAACAGAGGCAAACGATGGCTTGAAAAGTCTCGAAGACCTGATCAACGGAAAAAAATGATTTGCGGAGAGCAAAATGAGTACATTCAACTATGACCAGAAAGTCAAACATGAGACGTTGGCGAAACAGGCATTGGAAACAGGAAATCTGAAACAGGGGTTTCATCATATCTGCCAGGCAGCCATGTTCTCGTTTCTTTTGGCAAAATCAAGCGAAAAGGAAATAGGCAGAAACTACTTGGAACAGGGAAACAAACTGCTGGAACTGGGGCGGACTCTGAAGGAAAAAATCAATGCCGCACCATCGGAAGCCAAAAAAACGGCAGCCGATGGAAACGGAAAAGAAAACACGGAAGGAACTCTGTTTCAATCCGTGGAAACACCGAACATGAAGTTTGCCGATGTGGCGGGGATGGATGACGTCAAACGAAAATTCTCGGAAATGGTCATTACCCCTCTGAAGCATCCGGAACTGGCAAGCAAATACGGAGTCAAACGCGGCGGAGGTGTCCTGCTTTACGGTCCGCCGGGAACCGGAAAAACCTTTGTAGCGCGAGCGCTCGCCGGAGAACTGAACGCCCGCTTCTATGTCATCAAGAGCAGCGATCTGGTATCCAAATTCGTCGGGGATACCGAAGTCCGGATCAAACGGCTTTTCGAGGAAGTCCGGAAAAATCCGCTGGCTGTGATCTTCATTGACGAAATTGATGCGCTGATGCCAGATCGTTCCAAGCAGGATCTCAAGGAATATGATAATAAAATGGTCAATGCGCTGCTGCAGGAAATGGATGGTTTCGAATCCAAAGGAGCCAAAAACGTGCTGCTTTTCCTGGGGGCGACCAACCGGCCGTACTGCATGGACAGTGCCTTTTTGCGTCCAGGGCGTGCCGATGTAAAAATCCGGGTGGATCTGCCGGATCTGGAATGCCGGCAAAAGATTTTGGAACTGTTCTTCAAAGCGCGCGGTTGGAACCTGCCGGAACCTTTGCTGCATGAGGCCGCGAAGCGAACCGAAGGGTTCAATTCCGCCGACGTGGATAATCTGGCGCAGATTGTTGTGTCGCTGGCATTTCAGAGCGAAGTCAAGTTTCGCGAATCGCATCCGGAGGGAGACGAATACACTCCGGATTTCCAGAAGCTGTTTGAAGAAGCCTTCAAGTCCGCGAAAAGTTCAGTCAATCCGCGGGATCTGGAGCTGCTGAATCAGTGGGAAAAACAAAACGGCATAATTTAAAATAAATTGTGTCAGAATGCGGATGTTTAATTGCCTATTACGGATGAACAGGAAAAATCTGCAAGAGGGGAAAACAAAATGGCTCTGAAAAAATTGAACTTGGGAGTTTCTGATCTGACTTTGGGGTTGCTCCGTGATGCAGAAATCAATTTGCAGCAGGAGCGACCGGCCATTCTGTTTCAGAATGAACAGCTGAATAAAGACAATGCGATACTCGTTTCGCAAAATGCACAGCTTCAGGCGGAAACAAAGGAACTCCAGAATATCATCAACCAATGGGCTCCGATTGTCAAGCAAGCTCAAGAGATTCCCGAACTGCTTGTTACTTTGGGAAAACGTGAAAAAGAAGTGGAAATTCTTCAGCAGCAACTGAATGAAGCGAAAATTTTCATTGCGGCCGCGGCTAAAATTCCGGAACTTCAGCAGCAGCTGCACGCCAAAGATGATGAAATCCAAAAGCTGCAGTCCCTGCTGGAAACAGCGAAAAAGACACCCAAGACTCCCCCGCAGTCAACCTCCGCAGTCCGTATGCCGATTTCAACATCCGAAAATGGCAGACCCTCCAGCAAAACCTGCCGTGGCAAATCTGCGGCAAGCGCTGTTCGCCCAGCGAATACTGTGAAAACGAGGACATCCAAGACATGCCCTCTGGCTGGTCCGATGGCACGGTTTATGTATCTGCATAAACTGGCACGCGAAATGGAACTGTTTCACATGGAGCCGGAGGAATTCTGTCATTTGGCTAACCTTACTATAGGTTTTGACATGGATATGTGCCGGATATTTATGAAACATATCCGTAAGGAGACAAAATGTCTGCCCTATCAGGGAGCGTCCTTCAGTTTTCTGGATGAGTGCCGGAAGGATATGGAAAAAGTTTTCTCAATCCCGCGGATGTCGCGGAAAAATAACGCACGCTGAAATTTTTTACAGAAAGGGTAGAATTTATGGCTGCAATTATCAAGATGTATACGTGGTGGACAATCCGCCGTCATAAGAAAAGTGAAGAACAAGCCTATAAACTGGTTGCTGTTGCCCACAAAAAAACGGTTTCCGGAATCAACGGAAATTCACTCCATGATTCGCTGGAAATATCACCGGCGACGGATCAGACCGTCAGACAGAAAATCAAGGACGGGGCAGTGGTGTTTGGCATCCGGCCGTCCGGATTTGCAATGGATTTCGAGTTCAGTTCCCTTAAAAAAGAGAGTGTCCCGGGCATTCTCAACGCCAAAATGCATGGTGTTTTTTCGTTGAATCTGGACAACCAGGACGGACTCGGAATGCTCTTGGTGGATTTGCCGGAACTCTGCAAAAAATCAAACAACGAGTGGACCGCTGAAGATTTGCAGTCTCTGCTGAACGAATATAAAGAAAAGGTCGAAATCGCTCTGCGCCGGCGTGTGCTAAGTTCAACAGTTACCGCACAGGAACTGATTACGGTCGGCGATTCATATGATTTCAGTAGTGAGCAGATTTTCCCGTCTTGGCTGAAAGTGGATTATCTGCACACAAAATTCACTTACGAGGAAGCGAATTTTCATGCGACATCTCCTGACGAGGCGGAAAAAGAAAAACAATTTGCGAAAGACGCAGCCGCTTGGGAAGAAGAATACAATCGCAAAGCCGAAGTTCTGGAACGTCAGAAAGCAGAAGCGGAACTGCGACGTGCAGCAGCCATTCAGAATATGGACATACTGAATCAGGAGCATTTGGTTGAACTGGCAAAAATCGAAAGTGAACGGAATTTTTTCCGGCAAAGGCATCCCGAACTGTCTGAAATCGATGATATGGTCAAAACCTACCGGAAGAAAACCTATGCCGCCTATGCCCGCATTTTCTTTTATTTTGCGGATCATCCCATTCTGACTCCGATCATTCTTTTTGCTGTGCTGATGGGGTACAACTATGCCGCAAACACCATTATTCCTCTGCGGGTTCAAATCCGGATTGAGGGAAAAAATGAATCCGCAATTCATGAAATGAAAAAAGCAATCCGCGATCATTTCAAAGACTCAAGCAACAAAGCTGCCAATCTGTCATTCTCGAATGCAGACGGAGGACGGCTGACCAATGAAGTGCTGCTGGTTCGGGGACAAATTGCTGATTTTGAAGAAAAATTGGACAATTTCGTTATGAACAAACAGGGATACATCGAAGGAAAAATCCGTCATCGCCCGGAACATTATTCTTTTTTTGACGGCGGAATGAATTTTGCCCTCAAGAAAAAAGTTTATGCTTTCACGGTCAAAGACAGTGAAAAAGTTGCAGCACTGCAGAAAATTGAGCTGATGGGAGTCAATTCCATTGAAACCGATTTGAAAAAATTCCTGGAGAATAATTATGCGGAAAATGGAACTGTCCTTCCCCCCATTAAAAAGAGCGGCCGCATCATTTTCTGTTTCAAGTTGCGCAGCGGAATCAATACCCGTGATTTGAAAAAGGAAATTGAAAAAGAGTTTCCTGTCAAAACAAATGGAAACAACCCGGTAACGATTAACGCACGTGCAGAACAGACAGAGGATTTTGTTCTGGATGTCAGTCAGCTCTCGCCTGAACAGATACGAAAAGTCGAGGAATACCTCGATGGGGATTCGTTTCTTGGGAAAAAGACCATGGACGTGTCCTACAGCCAGAAGGCCATGAACGATAAAATCAATGCGCTCCGCAATATCGGCATATCGGGAGACTGGAAGGGGAATACTTATATCTTCAAAACCTTCCGTGCGCCGAAAAAAGTTCTCCGCATTGAGATTGAAGGAGAAACATCCGATCGCTTGCTCTCTGATTTCAATAAATTACAGGATGAAATGAAGAGGGCTGGTTATAACTTCCGTCAAGAGGGGAAAATTTATACGCTCGAGTATATTGAAACGCCGTCTGGCAAAGAAAAGGCTCTTGATTTGGAACGGAAGATTGAGAATTTCCGCTATCTGAAAAGAAAAAGCGCACAAACGAACGAGGGAATGACTGTTATTACTTATATTGCAGCCGAACAACTCGAAATTGACACAACCGAATTGTCCGCCACTGAAAGGAGCGTTTTCAAAAAGATTTTCGGAGGTACCAGCGAAGGAAATCTGATCAAGATTGACGCCCCAAAACTGACCAAAGAATCTCTGTTGGCTTATGCCAAAGAGACAGGAGTTCCCATTGCAGTTACTGCGGACTATAAAGTGATCAAACTTCCTCGCCGGGATTTGAGCGTCCGCATCCAGGGAACTCCGAGTCAGGCAACGCTGAATTGTCTGCGCAGTCAGGGATTCCATATGACAGAAAATGGCTATGCTGTCGGCTATTATACAGTTGAGGATAAAGAAGCGGTCTTGTCGGCATTGAATACGTTGTCGCCGGCTCTGCGTATGGTCAGTCATGATAAAGACCTGTTCATTTATCAGCAGAGAACATATGTTCAGTGGAAAGCTCCCGGTCTTCCAAAAGTGGAAGACCAGCTTTCCCGGATGATGAACGGTCATATGGCGGGATATTTTTCCGAAGATGAAATTAACGCCATTCGGCAGAATTTCAGCAAGTACGAAGCTAGACACAGTATCAATGCAAACACCCTGACGATTACCATTTCAAAAGCCATGAAAAACTACAAGGTAACGTTTTTCCTCGGACAGAATGATGATTACGGGGAAATCTGTTCTGAATTACGGAAGTTCTTCGGCAATGAATTCCATATCAGCGTGCGTCGCGGCAACCCTCCGTATTTCAGGTTCCGCGTCAGAAGCAGCAAAGACAGCGAAGAACTGCAAGAAGAGCTTTTTGAAAAAACGCGTTGTTCGCGCAAGTCGAACATCTCGGTACAACAGGAAAATTGAGTAAAGAAAACCAACCAAAATGAAAGGAATTTGGTTATGAAGAAAAAACAGGTTTGCCTTATGTTTGCATCATTGTGTGCAGTATCGTTTTGCGGTTGCTACAATATGCGTACAGACCCGAATGAATCATTGGATAAAGTGACTTTCGGTGAGGTTTTGGAGCACTATCTGCTGTTCGCGCACGATTGCCGCCGCTCTCCGGAGGAGTGCATTCCCATCTGCATAGAAGACCAAAAACAGTTCGACAGGAATCAAGCTGAGGAACAAAGGAAATGGGAGGCGTTCAAAAACATGCAACCTTACAGACCGAACCGAACAGGAATTCTCCTGATGGATCAACTCAACGAAATACTTGCCGAAATTTCGATACAGATCCGACATGAAGTGGTAATTCCGTACAAGGAACTTGCGGAGCAGGGACATATTGAGGCATATAAAGTGTTTCGTGCAGATGTAAATCATATAATGGACACATCTGGAATCGACCGCAAATCTGCAGTTCTGAGGACATACACTTACTGGAAGAATCGTTACGGCGAAGAAAGATGTCAACAGTTGCTCGCGGCTTTTCCCGTCATTGAAAGATTGCGGGCGGACCAGCAACTGGGACGCGTAATTGCACGCAATCAAAAAAGAATCGCGGACCTCATTCAACATATACCTCAAGCGGTGGACCAGTTGAAGACGGCAGCAAAGGATGTCAATGGAATTATTGCAATAACCAACGCCGGGGTTCAAACTTTGCATATTGCCCAGCGTCTGGAAACTGCTCTTGACTATCTCGGCGAGTTCCAAAGAGAAAAGTATCAGGAGGTACTTGACATAAAAGCTGCAATTGAGAGCATTCAAAAATATAACAACAATGGAATCTAAAGATTCAAGGGAGTGAAAATGAAATCATTTACGTTGAACATTGCCGTGGCTGCCGTATTCATTTTTCTTGCTGGATGCCATACCACGATAAACTGGAATTTGCCGCAAGGATTTAACTCAAAGCATTCTACCGACAGAATTCTGATTCAAATTGAACCGGCGGCAGTAAGTGGTACTCATAGGATAGATCCGGCGATTGTGAAAAAGCTGAATACTTTCCTGTATGACAAATTCAGTTCATCCGCCCGTTTCGTAGTGCTGACCAATTTCAAAGGGGATCTTTCTGGAACCCAGAACAAGTTTTTGAAGATTTCTCCTATTCTTACTTATCACCGGAAAAAGGGGAAGAATAACAGCATTTATTATTGCCAGACCTCCATTTCATGTCAGCTTCTGGACTTGGAAACTGGAGCGCACAGCAATAATGGTGCGGATGATATTCCTATCTCCAAATATTGCCCGAGGCCAATTATAGTTCCTCGTGTTTGGGGACAGGAACATTTCAATCTGACCGGTATTGATGTGGATACTATGTTCGATGAATCTTTCAACTTGGTCTGGAAGGAGCTTGAAAAAAAGATCGCGGAAAAATTTCCGGTCAATGCCAAAGTCATGACAGTTCAGAGTACCGGATCCGATACCAAACTTGTCATCAATGCTGGCACCGCGAACGGTTTGCGCAACAGCGACCTGTTCAAAGTGTACGCAGTCAAGAATAATATTGTGACTGTTGTCGCCACGGCTGAGGGACTGGTCGGAAAATCGAATTCAACCCTGACCATTAAAGACTGGAATATGGACGATGTGAACGTGCGAAGCGTTTATCGCCCGCAGATGGAGAACAACCAGGCCGATAATCTGTATGTGGTCGCCGAATCACCCCTTCTTCGGTAACTGCTGAAGAGAATACTTTTCAGAGATTTTCTGAAAAGGTGTCAGTAATGTCCTGCTGGATGCCCTTATGTATACAGAAGGCATTACTGACAAACTTCAGGAACGAAATATGGACAACTTTTTTCGAGATAAGATGTTGTCGGAATCCGACATGTAAAATCAAAACCAAAGCATAGGAGAGTTTTAGTATGAACTATTACAATGCAGTGATGAAAGGTGCGGAAAAAATCAGTTTTTTCTGGCGGATTGTTCTTTGTCTGCTTTTCCCTCCGCTGGCGGTGTTTGACAAAGGCTGTTTTTCAGTAGCCGTGGTTTATATCCTGACGATCGGAGGAACGGGAACCGGCATTCTGTTCGGGCTCTTCTTCTTTTCGTTTCTAGCCGGCTGGATTCCCGCAGGACTGGTTGCACTGCTGATTTGTGCTGCGGACTACAAAAATGAAAAGACGCAGCCGGATGACAGCACTGCTGCCACAGGGGATGAAAGTGTACCGATGCAACTGAACTTCTGGGATCTTCTGATATTGGGAATCCGTTACCTGATCTGCTTACTGTTTCCGCCGCTGGCGGTTATCGACAAAGGGTGCGGAGCTTTCCTGCTGGTAATTCTATTTACGCTGTCCGGCTGGATTCCCGGCGTGGTGCTGGCGTTTCTGATTTGCCTGAAGAGCAATAATTATTACAGAAAAAATCCCGCAGATTCAGAGTGAAGTCATGAAAGATTTTTTCGACAATAACCGGATCATCCGGCTGTTTCTTGCAGTGTTCTGTCCGCCGCTGGCAGTGGCGGACAGAGGATGTGCCGTATTCATCTAGGTGTTTATTGAATTTCAGAAAACCACGTCCTTTGGGCGTGGTTTTCTGAAATTCAATAAAAAGGAGAAATCTGAAAAATGAGTATCAATTACAAAGATTTTATTCATCCGACGGATGAAGCCGCTCGTGTGCAGCTGGAAGGGATGCCGGGATTTCAAAAAGTCATGGAATGGTATCTGGGCATCGGTATAGAGCGCATTATACAGGGCCTGTATCTGGCTTCCAACATCAAACTTTCTCCAACACAGCTTCCGGAGATTTACAATCATCTTCCGCCAATCTGTGAAAAATTCGGCATTCCCGAACCGGAATTTTATCTGACCATGAATCCGTTTCCCAATGCTTGGACAATCGGCAACCGCAAAACATTTCTGGTGGTAACCAGCGGGCTTGTGGAAACCATGCGTCCGGAAGAACTGGATGCTGTTCTTGCCCATGAATGCGGACATATTGTCTGCCAGCATGTTCTCTACCATGCCATCGGTTGGACTTTAATGGCTTTCTCCACGAACCTGCCGATTGGCAAAATGCTGCTCAAGCCACTTATTTATGCTCTTCAGTTCTGGAGCCGGCGTAGTGAATTTTCTGCTGACCGTGCGTCCTCGCTCTATATGGGAAAAGACGTTGCGGCTCATGCGCTCATCCGTCTCAGCGGCGGACCTCTTTCCATTACCGGCGCGTTGAATTTTGAAGAATATGCTCAGCAAGCGGCTGATTACGATGAACACCGAGAAAAATTCTGGAACAAACTGCTGCAAAACCTGAGCATTTTGGAAAACGACCATCCGTATATGAGTGTACGCGTCAGCGAGCTTATGAAATGGGCCGATTCTGACCAGTTCAAGAATATTCAGGCTCGATTCCAGGAAGTTGCAGTCTCGTTCCCGTGCCCTCGATGCGGAAAAATCATCACTGATGATCAAAAATATTGTACCTACTGTGGAAAGGAAATAAAATGAAAAAGAACAAAATCGTCATCCCCGGAGCAAATTTTCTGGTTGCCAGTCTTTCGGACGCCATACAGAAATCACTGACCGGTCAAGGTTATGATATAACGATTCATGACATGGCGGGACACGGGCGCAATTTCCTGGTTCGGAAAGGGAATTTTCTGCTGGGATTCTTCGGCTGTAATCGTTCAGTGAAACTCTCCATTTACACGCAGAACGAGGATTTGGCCGTTGACCTGAGATGGTCGCTGCTGGGGTCCCATATCACGCTGCTGGTTTTATTGCTGTTGATGCTACCGCCATTTCATATCGGGATTATTTTTGCCTTGACGCCATTGGGTTGGATTTTCATTCTGGCACATATTGTCGGCTTGATTACACAACTGCATTTCTTAAAGAAAATGCGCAGTTTCATTCCTGAATATTGCGAAAAAAATGTCTCGGCTCCCTGTTACTGCCCGCAATGCGGCAACCGCTTGAATGTACATGGCACATGTGACAACTGCAAAGAAGCAAAGAAAAACAGCGGCTACGTAACGTTTTTTCTGTAAATTCTCCGAATATCTGCCGTCAACCTTTCA
>ERZ1034913.1303-NODE-1303-length-15522-cov-7.100537_pt1 | contig 15522 bp, 6 predicted proteins | sample MGYA00520697_ERZ1034913 | MGnify/ENA primary metagenome ERZ1034913 (study PRJEB33766, sample SAMN09781786) | gut metagenome | biome: gut microbiome | host: Homo sapiens | place: Madagascar | study: EMG produced TPA metagenomics assembly of the PRJNA485056 data...
CTGGTATACTTCACACTGTCCACATCCTTTAATAAATGCTTTTTTCTTTAGTATACCTTGAATTTGTCTGTATATACAAAAAATGAAAAAAGACCGAAAAAACAGCCCCCAAATTTAGCGCTTGGGAGCTGCCGTGCGGCAATATGCCATGTGATTTTATATTTATTCTGCGGCTTTCAGAATATATGTTTTTTTGCCGCCGTGTCCGCCGAAAATCTGCCATGTTCCCGCGCCGAGCCGCGCAAACAGCGCTCTTCGCTCCTCCGCGCAGAGCCTTGGGTCGGTGTCCACCGACGTCATCAGAATCGGCGCGTAATGATTGTACTGCGCCTGCTGCGCGGTCATATCCTTCATATTTATAAAAACGTCGCCGCTGAAAACCACATGATTTTCGTAATCTATCAGAACAGACTCACCCGGCAGGTGTCCGCCCTTGCCCTGGTACAGTTCAAAATGCAGCTCGCCGAAGTCAAAAAATCCCGTTCTCATGAGTGCGCCCTCGCCCTCCGCTTTTCCGCCGACCGTCCTGACCTTTTTGTGGTCGGTTGCTTGATAAGACGTAAGTATTTTGCAGATTTGGATATACGGCTTGTGCAGCGGATTATGCTCGCGGTAGCCGTTGCCGTTTTCGTATTCCATTCGCAGACATTCCGCAGTGTCCTCGCTTGCGTAAACCGTATCAAATCCCGGCAGCAGTCCGCAGTGGTCTACGTCCGCGTGCGTGACAAAAACCTTCTTCTCCATGCTGTCAAATTCCGGGATAAGCTCGCGAAATAGGCGATACATCTCGTCTCTGCAATACGCATATCCGGTATCCACAAACAAATATTGTCCATTACTGCAAATTATTGCAGTATTGCTCCCGCACGGCGGCTCAATCAGAATGATTTTTGTCCGCTCCGTGACCTTATGCTCCGAAATCCGCGGCACATACCCCTCTCCGCGCGCCTGTGAAAGCAGCTCGCAAAAGCGGCTGATACTGTCAAAGGTGCGGTATGGCGATACCCCCGATTCGTCAAGCTGCTGCATTGCAAGATTTGTGTTGACCAGCAGCGCCTCACGCGAATCCGCAGAAATCTGCATAAGCGAGGAAAGCTCATTGACAAAATGTATGTAAAAAAGGCTGTTGTCATAAATCTTATCGGCGTGATTATAGTCGATAACGCGGACATCGCACAGTTTCCGCGCCGCGTCAAGAAAGCTGTCAATTTTATCCGAATCCCCCGCAACAATACCCATTTTAAAATACTGATAATCCGAGCCGTTTTCCTGTGAACTTATGTAGGAGATATTAAAGCTGAATTCATATATCAGCTCCAAAACAGCGGTAACGCTGCCCGGCACGTCCTTCAGCCTGAACTCCATAAGTATAACGCTTCTGCCGTCCTCATCACACTGAAGGTAGCCGATTTGGGTCAGCTTTTCCGCAGCCGTTTCAAGCTGCTCACGCGTTCCCTCCGCGTCAATAAACAGCATATGCGAATCAACCGCCTTGTTATAGCTTACCCGCGTAATGTTCACACCGATTGATGCAAAACAGCGGCTTGCCTTCAAGAACGCGCCGATATGATTCGGCATAACCGTAACAAATGTTTTCTTCATCGGAATACCTCCGTTTCTTTATGCTGTAAAGTTTCTTATCTGTAAATGCTGTTTTTCCGTAAAACCGTTTCTCTCCCATACCCAAAACAGCTTGTCAGTTTTCACGGCGCCGCGCAAAAAAAGCGCCGAAAGGTGCGATGTTCCTCCCGCAAAACAATAGGCTGATAAATGAGCGGCAAGATTCCTCAAAAGCGCCGAAGGCGCAATAATCGTTTAAAGTAGGATGTAACGTGCTGCTTTAAACGAAAAAGGAGGAGCTGCGGCAAAAAAGCGCCGCAAGGTGCAAATGTTCTTCCCGCAAAACCCAATAGGTTTTGAGGGACAGAGGAACGGCAGCCGATAAGGTGAAACCGTATTTTTTATAAAAAATACGGCGAGCCTTTTGGTTCGCCGCGACGTGGTGGTGGAGGCGGCGGGAGCTATTTGCACGCTTTTCGCCCCTTCCCCCGCCAATCAAATACACTTTAAAACCCGCATAATTAAAGGCTTTTTGGCTCTTATACTCTCACAACATTTCAATGCAAATTTGATGTTTTTCTTAAAATCGTGTACCAATCGTGTATGGAAAATCTGTCAGTTTACTCAATCTCTTCTGTCAGCAAACATAAATGCCCTGCACCTTCATTATATATCCTTTTTATTTCAAAATCAAGAATTTTTTTAAATTTGTCACTCTTTTACAAAAAGAAGGAGCTTTTGCCCCTTCCTTTTATTTTTTGTACCCCATAACATCATGGTAGAAATAATCCCACTCGTCATCGGTAACCCCGGAATCGTTAAGGTAATCCACAACCTTCCTTTTCTTACTGCCCGATATACTCTTTCCATTCGCGTCACGGTCAGCCTTTGCTTCACTGGCAAATCGGTTAAATTCAAGATACTTTTCAACATCGATTCCGCTCATCAGTATTCCCTCCAGCTTGTCAATCGCAAGTGCGCGCGCTCCGTATTCCTGTTTGTACTTGATGTACTCCGCAGGGTCAAGTCCCATTTCCTCCGCTGCCTGCGCATCATTTATCCACTGTTTCTCCGAATCGTAGCTGCCGCCCGATGCCTTTTCAAGCGCAGTCTCGGTCGCGTAATCGTACGCCGCGGAAAGTATGCTGTTATAATCGTCCGTGCTGAACTCATCCCTGTACGAACTGATTTTTCCTTTCAGGTCATTTTCGAGCCTTGTGGCGTATCTCTCATAGCTTGCATACTGACGGCTGTTAAGGCTTTCAAGTCCCGGCTGTGACTTCCGCTCCTTTGACGGAATTTCCGCCTTGTTGTCCCACGGAACGTCAAAGCCTTTGCTTTCCCTAAACTCATCCGTCTTCATAAACTCCTTATACTTTGCTTTCAGGCGCGCATTTATAACCTTCGCGTCAATCCCGTTGTCTATCATATCGGCAACTATCGCGTCATACTGTTCCTTGTGTCCCTTTCGCCATGCGTCAAAGAGAATATCCGTGAATTTTCCCTTGTTTCGGCTGTTCTCAACCAAATACATCTGCTTTGTCATGTTGTAGTCAAACCACTGATCATCAACCGCCTTAAAAACATTCTTAACAAGAATATCATATACCGCAGTTTTCAAACTGGTTACCGGTATTCCGAGAAAGTCCGCGCCATACCTCGCAAGGTCGGCAATCTTAAATGCAGTAGTATAATTATCGCTGCCGGCACGTCTTATAGATGCCACAAGGTCACTTATCCCCTGCATTTCCATCCGCTTTGGAGTAAAGCCTTGAATAATCGAGAATACGTCCTTAACAATCGGTATCATTCCTGTCCAGTCGCCGACAAAATTGTCAACCGCATTTGATATAAAACGCCGTTTAAGGCTCTGCTTGCCGTTTTCATAAGGCGCAACCTCTTTCCCTGTCAACCTGTTGTATATGCTTTCATAGAAACCCTCATCGTCATCATCACCCTTCAGGGTGTCATATGCTCCGGTAACTGCCGCAAGAGCAAGCGAGCTTATTATGCACACCGCGCCCGTTCTCGCAAGCCGCGCCAGCGTCTGTTTGTTCGGATTTGCCTTATAGTCCTCTGCCGCCGTGTGAATAAGGTTATAGGTCTTTATCGGCTCCGACATGAACGATGCCGACAGCTTAACAAGTCCGTCCTTGCTCCGAAGCGTCTGCGAACGGTGCAGCGTGCTGTCAACAACCTGCGTGCGGTCAATTATTTCATCAAACCGCTTTCCGCACTCTGTGTAAAACGCCTGACTGCCCTTTGTAAGACCGGAATTTTTATCTGCGACCTCCAGCTCCACTGCTCTCCATATTCTTTTCCACGTCATTTGGTCGGCTTTTCCCGCAAGCGCCATGGTATAGTCCGCAAACTGTTTTCTGTCAAGTATAAGACTTTTCATGTCCCGCCCGGTATCAAGACTGAAAAATCCCCAGTCCTTCCAACGTGCTATCGGCGAATACTTATAAACCGTCTCAAGGTCAACCTTCCGCCCGCTCGCCTTAATCATATACTTCGGGTCAATAAGAATACCCGCACGGATATATGACATAGGCTGCTGAATTACCACACGGAGGTTTGCACCTATCTTCGCCGCCTTATAGTTAGATACCGACTTGTTAATCAAACGGTTACCGCCCTCATACTTTGCACCGCCGTTGATGTCGGTCATAAGATTCGCAAAATAGGCAGACGCACGCTTGCCGAATTTCTCCTCCATCACCTCGCGAACGCTTGTGCCGCCGTAAAGCTCCTTCATGTTAAACACTCTCTGCATATCCATAAGCGGCAGCACATACGCGTTATAGTTTGCCATATCGGACGTATGCCGCGCATACACGTCAAATATATCCTCAATGATAATAGGATTGTTCGCGTGCCGTACCCTCTTTTTGGTCGAACCCATATTGACAAGCGTCTTGTCCAATTCAACACCGTATTCCTTTTTGATAAATCGGTCATCAGACTTAATCGGAAAATAGTTTGCGGCATTAAACTTCTTGTAGCCGTAAAGCTGCAAAGAAACCTCATTGCCCTGCGCCGCGCATACCGTGGAGAAATATTTGCTTATGCCCTCTGCAAATGCCTTTTCCTTGTCCGAAAGCGTACCGACAATATTCCCGACATCTTCAAGCGTAACCCGTACCCGCTTTTCTTTGGAATCTATTTTGGTCGATACACGTTTTTTCCCGTCCTTGTCGGTAATTATGCTCTGTTCAATTCTTCCCGGCTTAATTCCGCCCATTGTCATATGCTCGTGCGATGCCTTCTGCCGCGAAAGGCAATAAAGACTCATTACCTGCGCCTTCGTAAGCGACACCTTTTGTCCGTTTGATAACGTGTACTCCGTTACCTTCGCCTGTTTTCCCGTGACCGCCTTCTCATTTATGCCGCAGTCCTTCTTTAGCTCCTGTAAACGCCTTACAGCGCGGTTAATGTTGTTGGTCTGCCTGTTCATGCCCTCGCGGATTTCTCCGTAAAGACTCTCCGCAGTCGGTCCCAGCATATGAAAGAAATCCCACGGATTGAGCATATCCATATGCAGAAGGTCACTCCCCGCCTGAACCGCACCGAGTTTTGATTCGCGGAAGTCCTTCCGTTTCTTCATGTCAGAAATAACTCCGGAGGCAAGATCCTCAATCCGCTCCGCCTTTTCACTTCTGAAGGTTTTGTTGTATGTACTTACCGATGTTTCAATTGCCGTTACCGCTTGTCTGAGTGTTTCAAGAGTTTCGTTTGGCAGCTCCGAAAGCCGTTTGTCTTTCGTATTCAATTCCCCAACAGCACTTGCAATCGTTTTGATACTGTATTCAAGGTCAGGGTCTATAACCAAGCTCTCGTCAGTCTCGCCCTCCGCAATCATTCTGTACGTTTCGCCTAATTCCATCAGCCTTTGAATGGTCTTTTCACCCATACGGTCATTACGCAGGTCTATACAAGACAAAACCTCCGCAACAGGCTTTTTAATAAATTCGGGAACCGCAACCCGCTCCGACGGATTAAGCAGCATTTTTGAAATCCGCTCCGTATGCAGCCGTATCTGTTTCATTTTTATAAGCTTTTCCCGCCGCTCCGTGCGCCTTTTATCCTTACGTTCAAACTCACGGCGCAGCTTGTCATACTCCCTGTTTCGCCACTTTCTGTCACTCTCTGCCGCACTTTTAAAAGCCTGCTCCGCATTTTCCCGAAGCTTGAGCGTATCTGCAACAATCCTTGTCGAATACTTTCCCGTTTTAAACCCTACATCATATATGCTGTCAATAATCATATTCGACAGCCATTCCGCCGCCTCATTCCTATATCCGTTATACGGATTGTCGTTCAGCGACTTAATGTGTTCTATAACGTCTGCAATATTCCTAAGCTGTGCAGAGCCGTTTGTTTCCTTTTCCGCATCAAAAAACTCCGGAAACAGAATTGACATTTCGCGGTATGCCGTGCCTATGTCTATGCCGTTGCTTTGGTTAAGTCTAAGCCGCCCGAAGTTGTTCTTGCGTATACTTTCGTACTCGTCCCCAAGGTTTGCCCGCGTTTCGCTGTCCACCTTAATCGGTGTTGTGCGCAAATATTCGCGCAGCTCTTTTGTGTCCGCATATGCCTCCGTGTCATGTACCGTACCGCTGTCAATAATATTTTCAGCCATAGACCGAACCTTACCGCGGAATGTATCAAAATCCATCTCACCTTTTATAATAGCCTGCGTGTCCTCCGCAAGTCCTTCAAGGTCTGCGGCAAACTCTTTTTTGTTGTAGGCAAGGTCAAGCTCTTCAAGAATATTCTTTGCCGCCTTCACAAATTCCGCCTTTGACATATTTTTTGCGCTGTTCTTTTTTAACTCCTCATACTTGTGCGCAAGCGCAAGCTCATATTTTCTAAGCTCCTCAATGTCAGAAACAACATTTTCCGTCCCCTTAACCGAAAAACGTATATCCGGATTGCTTTTGTCAAATGTACCTATGTTGTCCGTTTCGGATTTGATTTGGTTCGGCGAAAATACTGCCGTTTCCGTATCGGTAATAATGCCGTCATAATCGGTTTCGTTCACTTCATTAAAAAGTCTTACCGCCTCTGCAAAATCGCCGATTGCTGTTGCATTGATATCTCTCAATACACTGAACAGATCGTCTGTTTCAAACGACTCCATTATTTCGTCTATATCATATGTACCATAGTTTTCTATGCTATAATCCTCATCGTTTTCCTTCAATGCTTCCAAAAAGCGACGTAACCGAATATCACTAACCGATTCTCTTCCTCCTTGTATTGGGTTTTTAATATCCAAGTATGCTTTCATCAGATTACCATATTGTCCTGCATGACTGTCGCTATCGGTAAAATAAAAAGCCTTGCCGAGTGTTCCGGAATACTTTGCTTTTTTCTTATCAAATACCGTAAAAGATTCACTCGTCCCGTGATACATAACCCTCGGCGAGCCGTCAGCATTAACAACCTTGCTTGCCTCTTTCGGCGAAAAGTTTTTATCAAAAGCCTTGACAAGATTGAATAAATCTGATACAGTATTTACGTCAGCAGTTGGCATGATAGAGCTACGGATATTGCCGGAACTCCGAACTTCCAATTGCTGATTTTCTATATTCTGCAGCTGATAAGCTCTTTTCATTGTTCCGTCGCTGTTTACATCGTTTAATTCCTCCACATAAATCTTTATAAGCTCTCTGCCGTTTCCCATATCCGCAACGGCATAAAGGCTGTGCATCATTGCCGAATTTTCGGACTTTGCTTTTTCCTCTGCTATCGTATGGCTGTCAAAAAGTACGGCATTTTCAACTATACTGTTGATGTAGTCAAGATATTGAAGCGCCCTTTGGTTTTTTATGGCTTTATGCCCGGTCTCATTAAACACCTTACCTGACACATTTATATTCCAACCTGTGTCAAGATTCTTTGTTACACCGCGCTGTGACCCTTTTTCCGCAGCAACCCTTACTTTTGTTGTGTCATTTTCCCGCCAATCACCAAACCACGAACGGAAAAACGGAGACTTTGTGCCCATTTCCTTAAAGTATCTTTGTGCAAACCGTTCCGTCTTTTTTATATCATCTGCACTAAAGTCGTTTACACTTTTTCTCGGAATACTTTGCACAGCCTTAACATCCTCTATTGTTATTTTATCCCCGTTTTCAATATTTTCCGATTCGGTTTTTACCGAAAACTTACGCGTGCTTTTTACATCATTTTCGCCGTTTTGCATATACTGAGTATTGACATTGTTTTCTTTTTGTGATACACTGTCATTGTCAATAATGGTGTCTGCCAGCTTGGGCAATCGGAGCCCTCTGCTTTGCGACCATTGTTGGCTTTTATTTTTATCCGCATCAGTATTGACAATATTCTCACTCTGATGTATAATAGTATCAAACTCAGGATTGCTTAATTCCGCAGGCAAGTAGAGCCTCGCCGCTTTAAGCGTTTCTTGAGTTCTTTTTTTGTCGTTTTGCGGGTAATGAGTGTTGACAATATTCTTACTCTGATGTATAATGGTATCATACTCAAGGTTACTTAACCCGGCAGGCAAGTAGAGCCTCGCTGCATTAAGCATATCTTGAGTTCTTTTTTTATCGGCAAAAATAATTTTATCGCGATTCTGTCCCAGCTTGTCCATAAGCCACTGCGCTCCGTTCTTTCCGTATGCTGAAAGAATAAAGTTGCTGTCCACCGTAACATTATTATACCGTCCCTTTCCGTCCGGCTTTACCGCAACAAGTATCGGCAAACCTTCCGAATCTGTAACCTCTGACAGCATACATACCGCGTCACTGTTTTTATCGGAAAGCGAATCAAATATCATTGCCGGATGTTTAAGAATTTCAGGCAGCTTGTTTATTGTTTCCTCTGACATTCCATGGTATTTTGTAATGCCCTTAACCTTTTCATGGTGTATATCCCTTAAATGCCCTCGCGTTATAAGCATAGGCTTGTCGTTAAAACCTGCCTTTTTCATTATCTCGGTTGTTTCGCTGACATAGACATGATTTCTGTCATCCACATTCTTATTGAGAGTATCATCAACCTGTTTCGCAAACGTCTCCTTCACTGAATACCTTACACCGTTACCGAGGTCAGTATATTCACCTGTTTGCTCACCCTTTCGGCTCTCTATTTCCTTCACGCCCTTGTCGTATGCCTGTTTCAGAAGGTCGCGCGCTCTTTCAAGAGTTGCCGTGTCCGTACCGAACGCCTTTTGTGCCGCCGCGTCCTGTGCGGATTTATCACCCTTAAAGATATTCTTTACCTTTGCTATAAAGTCGCATATCGCCTTGTGAAGTCTCTGAATGATATTAAGATTCCCGGTCTTTTCCTTAACCTCATTCACAAAATCGTTTATCGAGTCTGTGTCCTTCAAAATCTTTTCGCCGGTAAAGTTTGCCGCAACCTCATCGAGTATCTGTTCCTCTGTCATCGGATAACCCGCGTCAAGGAGCTTTGTGCGGTATGCGTCAACCGCATCCGCTCCGACCTTGCTCATAACAAAATCACGGTAGGCGCGGTATTCCTCCGGCGCAAGCTCCTGCATACGGTGAGTTATCTCATGCCCCGCAAGGCTCGCGTATGACATCTGCGAATCCCTCGACAGCATGATTTTTCCGTTTTCGATAAATCCGTTTACCTTGCCGCCTTCAAGCGTATCGCTGAATACCACCTGAACGCCGAGACCCTTTGCAAGCCTGTCCGTTGCTTTAAGAAAATCCTTGTCAAGTCCCGCCAAATGCTCATTGTTTACAATTCCCGCATTGTCCGAGAAATAGTCGACCGTCTTAACCCTGTTCTTTTCATTTTCAAGAGACAGCTTTGCGTCATTCACTCCCGAATAATACGCCGCATAGCTCTGGTCCGGCGTGAGGTATTCTCCGAAGGTGTTCCCCTTCATTTCCTGCTTGACCGTCTCAAACGGAATGCCCGAAAGTCCGAGGTCGTAATACCGCGCAAACCCCTTTGTGTACATATCAAGGTCAGTGTCCTCGCGGATATTGTCATTGTATGCCTTTTGCCCGCTCTCGCCGACAGACTTACCCCACCTGTCCGCCGCCGCGCTCCTGCGCACTGTGTTTTCCGCAAACTCCGCTCCGCGTGCGGTATTCGCCGTGTTTTTTGTGTTTTCCGCCGACCTCGCATTATTCGGCGCACCCGTTCTCACGGTTTCCGTATTATCCGTACCGCGCGTTTCCGCCGCTCCGCCGACGGCGCTTTTCTGTGCCTGTGCTGCAGCGCTGCGCTGCTCCTTCTCCTGCATTTTCATTCTCAGCGCATTCGCATAATAGGAAATTTCCTCCTGCCGCTGCTGTACCTTCTCATCAGATGCCATACTCGAAAGTGGTTTCATGATGTTATCTTTGTTTGTAGCATATTTATTAAGCGTATCGGATACTTGATTCATTTGCTTTATTGCCCGACTGCGTTCTGCCGTATTCATTACGCCCGCAACTCCTGCGTGCGTTGCGCCGAGTAAAAGGCCTAATCTGAAACCGCCTTTTCCGCTTTCCGCAATTTCCTCGCGTTCTTTTGCATTGAAATTTCTGCCCGCTGTGTTTAAAGCTGTTGTTTTTGCAAGACCGTATAGGCTACCGTCCACATCTTCATTATCCATACTTTTTTGAACTAACTTTTGATTTGACAGTGATACTGCTGACTGTAATATCTCCTCCAAACCTTCACCGCCCGCGTCAGCAACGGTTTCAAGACCTCCCACAAGCAATTTCCCGCCTACCGTTCCTAAAAGTTTCTTTATTCCTGCGGTCGATATTCCCATTTCTTTTAAGCTCTCCGCCCCTATCTTCGCTGCATGGCTGCTGATTTTATTTGCCAACTTGCCGCTCATTCCCGCTGTCGCAATATTAAGCAGTGCGCCGCCGCTCTCCACAAGCGCATTTATTATACCCTCATTCGTTGCAAACTTCTTTGCGTCATCTTTATCAAGACCCATTTGCAAAAGCGTATTATATGCGTCACCTGCCATCTGCTTATAGCTTGATTCCGCCGAGCCTGTTGTATATGCCAATTCAAATCCTTTTTTTGCTCCGGGCAAGGCTCCCACGCCGCCCGCCAACGCACCTATTCCCGCTCCTGCCGGCACTGTATATGCCGCGTGTTTTGCAACCGTTTTTGTTTGGTCTGCCCATTGCGGTAGGTACGATGCAAAATCCGAAGTTATCCACGGCAATACTTTACCTTTTTCATCAAGCATATTATAATACCGCTCTGCCGCCGCGTCATAGAGCTTGTTATAAAAATCAAGCATTTCTCTATCGTTCTCATTTCCGCCTTTTAAGTAATCAAAAGCCGCAGCGTTTCTTTTTATGCCTATATCGCCCATAAGGTAATTCGCACCAAACTGTCCCTTAAAATCGTCCTTGTAATCTCTATCAAGATACTTATTCTCTTCGTCAACCATTTTCTCGGCAATTTTCTCTTTTTCACGGAGATTTGTGTACCTTTCAAGCTCTGAATCCTTTAACGCCCATTTTGGTGTCTTTGTTACGTCACTTATACCAAATTTAGTCATATCTGTATAGCTTCTGCTTTTAAGTCCGCCTAATGGAATTATGGCGGGATTCGGTCTGCCGAATCCCTTTATTTCCTTTCGTATATCGTCAAGATGTTTTTTACTGTCAAGTTTCTGATTGGATTTTTCCTGACTGTCATCGACTTCGCTTTTTGCAGCCTGCCATTGTTTATATCGTTCTTTTATTTCATAATTCCGTTGGTTTAACTCATAATTTAACGACGGCTTTTTTTTATTCTTTTGCGATTTCGAGTCCTCGTCCAACAATTTCAGTATTCCTTCTCTTGTAGCCATACCATACCCCTCCGCTATGCCAAAATTTTCTTTATGTACTCATCATCTAATCCGAGCGTCCTCAAAGTTTTTACTGTCTGCTCGTCACTTAGTCCCTTGCTGAAAACCTCGCTGATTACTTCATCTTCATGTCCCATTTTTATTTTATATTTGTCACCATTTTTCACAATGGGTATACCCGAGGTAAATCCCGCTATTTCACGCCAATCACCGCTTAATTTGCCGCCTGTTTTATACGGTGCATTTATCTCCCCAACAATTCTTTCGATATTTATTTCGTCTGACGTTTCTTTTCCTGCACCACTTCCGTTTTCGCTTTTTCCGCTGCCTTTCCCGGAGCGTCCCGAGCTTCCGCCGGAGCTGCCCGCACTGCTACCGCCCATGCCTGCGCCCGCTGCCTCTTTAAGCATCTGATTATAATTAAAGTTCTGAATAGCATAGTCAAGCGCCCTGTCTCTAAGATCCATATCGCGTACATTCTTGTTGTAATCGATTTCCGATGCGTATATGTCCGCAATAGCCTTGACCTGCTCCGGCGTGAATCCTGCCGCCTCCGCAGCGCTGTCAGTCGGTACAAGTCCGTTTTGAAGCATCTGCCAAAGCCGCGCGTTTTCCTCGTTCTTTTTGTCCTTCTCCAAGCCGTAGCGCCATTCATCATCCGCCCGCGACTGATTATATCGGTCATTGTACATATTCTCGGCGCGCGCAACATCGTTTTGGTATATATTCATGTTATTTAAGTAACGGTTAAAATCGTTGTTGTCAAGCTCCGAAAGCAGCGCAAGATTCTGCCGCTCATCGTTTCTCTGATTTCTGTACATATCATACGCCATTGAATAAAGCTCCGGTATCTTGTCCGAAAGCTGCTTCATGTAGTAGTTGTTCGCCTGAGCCGCCGCCGATACCGCATTGGAGTTCATTCCGCCCGCCGTCGCGGCAAGCGTTGCAAGCGTGTCCTTCATCGCACGTTCCCCCTCGCGCGTGTACTGCTTTTCGTATGCGCGGTACACGGGGTCATTCTGCGGGTTGTATGAGAACTGCTCCCCGCTCAAAACCCTGTCAAGCATCTCGTCCAGCTTGCTCTCATACTTCGGATTGTAGGTCGGTCTGTTTTCATAATTTCCGCCAACGCCGTTCACCTTGTTAAAATAATACCTCTCACCCTGCCGCTGTATCTCGTCATTCTTGAACGAGGATAACGCAGGGTTAGTGTTCGCCTTGTGCCGCCGCGCGTCCAAAAGCTCGCCTATCTCCGCTCCGGTTGCACCGTTCTCCATTCCCGCGCGCAGCTTGTTTCCCACGTCAATATAATCATAGGTTTTCGGATAATTAAGTCCCTCGCCCGCAATCTTCCTGTTTCGCGCCTCCTCAAAACGTGCCGCGCCCGCCGTATCTCCCGCACTCGCCGCACGCCTTATTTCCTCGCTGTAATCCTTTTCTTTTTTATATCCCGGTATCTTGTATAAAGACATATCCAATCCTCCTTAATATGAAAATTTTGTTTTGCCGTTCTTGTCTATAAGTTTAAATATAAACCCCTTTGTGGTATCATCATAACCTACGTCAAGCCTGCCTTCGCCTCCGCATGATACATGCAAACTCCTTGCCGTTATGGTATCGACATTAAGCGTCACCGCATTAAGACCGCCGGCTTGCGTACCGCTCGGCAGCCTGCACACAAATTTTTTTGCCGTCCTGTCATAGCCAATCTCCAAGCTCTCGCCCCCGCCGGAAAGCCGTATCATATCCCCGCCGATTTCCGACCCGTTCTCCGATTTCAGCGTAATATCGTCAAGATTGATTTCCGCAAAATTACTGCTGTCAAGGCTTGTCAGAATGTTATACAGCTGATTTTCAAGACTTCTCAGCCGTGCATTCAACTGCATTACCGCCTCATGCAGGCTCCCGCCCGTTATATCGTCATTCTCCGTGAATATAGGCAGTCCCATACCGCACGCCCCCTTTACATATAGTTTTTAAAGCCGCCGCTATTGGGCGGCATATTGTTTCTTATATACTGCTTTGCAAATATGTCAAAAGCATTGTTGAACATCTCCATTGTGTTCATATACATACCGTAGTCCTTGTTACAAAAGTCAATCATCGCCATAAGATAAAAGGTATAAATATCATCATACGGCGCACCGACAAGCACCTGCGTGTCCGCGTCCCTCGGATATTCATATCCCGCAAGGCTGTCCCTGTGCATAACCTCTCGACACAGCTTTCCGTCAAGGTCGGAAATCCATTTTGTCTTGTCCTCGTCCGTATACACATTCGGCTTTATCTCATCAACATTTGCTATAATTTCATCAATAGTCATACTATACCTCGCTTTCCGTTGTAAATTCCCTAACCATATCCCTTATCCTGCACTCGCCCTTTCCCGAAAGCCGTACCCGAAAACTGTCGCACCTGTTCGGCGGCAGCGGCACGCATACGCTCCGCTGACCCGGCTTATTGACCGTCTTAACAAGCCTGAACCTACCACGGTCGGTCGATACCTCAATATTGAAGTACGCACCCACCTCCATGTCGTATCTTATCTGCAGGCGCGAATACCCTTTCTTTTCGTTGACAGTCTCGGAAAATTCGCAAAGCAGCGCATACCACTCCGTCTTATCTCTCGCCGCTCCGCTCGCTATTTTAAGAAGTCCGCCGCCGCTCTCCGCAATGTACAGACTTCCGTCCGTACCGTCCGATGCGGATATAATCTGTGTATCGTCCTCGCGCAGCAGCAGCCGTCTTTGCGTATCATAGCAAAAAAGACTGTATTTCCCGCCGCCGTCCTTCATGGAGATATAACACTTACTTCCCTGTCTGCCCGCCGCCGCGTCAGTGTATTTTTCATTTCCCAAGCCGTACGACACAGGCTGCGGCGTACCACCCGCGTAGCCGTATATATTATCAATACCCTTGTAATACATAACCTCGTTTATTGTGACAATCGATGCCGAGCTGCCCTTCTGCACCCCCGGAACATTCGAGGTTACAAGGCTGAATGTCGCGGGTCGGTTTCCGTAGAGCTTGTGTATGCAGCCTTCCTTGAAAAAACATACGTGATTAAGGTACGCGGCACAACCCGTCCATTCTCCGGGCGTGGTAACATCTATGTAATAGCTGTCACTCGCTATTCCTTCATATACGCCGAACGCTGCCGGACTCAAATATCTGCTTGCATAAATTGTATTCCCGGCAACGCCCCAAAGTCTACCGCCCGCTCCGCATATATATTCAAGGTCGGGTATCTCGCGTTTTACATAAAATCTGTTAACTCCATACCACGCTTTATCCGCCGAATTACTTTTCTCGCTGTTAAAAAACGTCCATTCATCAAAGAATAATGTTACGTCCGAATCATTCCATTCTATATCCCTTATAATCGCATTCTCTACTTTATTCAGATATATATATGAGGATGAGGACATATTGCTGTACAAATCCCTTGCAACTTCTATATTATTGTCAGCAACCTTTCCTTCCGCGGTATAAATAGTAAAATAATCACCTACTTTGTAGTTTTTTCCTATCTCATCCGCAGACATATAGTGTGTCCCGTCCCCGCGGCTGTCTGTTTTGTTGCTTATCGTCAGTGTACTGCTGGTTACCTCCCAATAGCTCACTCTTAGATTGGTGTCAGTTCCATCGCGCGCTTCCCATTTTGACACATATACATCACTTTCCAGATTCCCCGAAGTTTGCTTTTTTATATCGTAATACTTTTTATCGGGAAATATACAGATGTAGTCACCCACCTGCGCAAGCTGTTTTTTCCCCGCCGTAAGCGTCATCTTTACGGTAAATTCGGTGTCTGTTTCCCCCTTGTATTTAAACTCCGTTCCGTCCAGCACATAAAGTCCGTTAAACGCAAAAACACACGTAGGCGATGTAAACTGCGCTATACTTTCCTTTTCCCCGCTCGGATAAAGATACGGAGTCTCATCTGCCGAAAGATTCCCGCAGTCCCAAAGCTCCCCCTCCCGCGCATTTCCTGTGCGGTTTATCCCTCCAAAGCTGATAATATACTTTTTTGTCTTTGCAATATCGGTCTGTAGTTTCGGCAAATACATTCCGCATCACTCCTTTCTTACCCATTCACAATTTTTCTCAAAATCCAGTAAAGCGAGGAATACTCCGCGTTTTGGCGC
>ERZ1034913.1305-NODE-1305-length-15511-cov-6.456069_pt1 | contig 15511 bp, 19 predicted proteins | sample MGYA00520697_ERZ1034913 | MGnify/ENA primary metagenome ERZ1034913 (study PRJEB33766, sample SAMN09781786) | gut metagenome | biome: gut microbiome | host: Homo sapiens | place: Madagascar | study: EMG produced TPA metagenomics assembly of the PRJNA485056 data...
GGCGCGACCTGCGGGGGCCGGGCGCGGCGCGGGCGGAAAGCGGCAAGTGGCCGGCGTGGCTGGCCGCGCGCGCCAGGGCAGAAGGGAACAGAAAAAAGATCTTGCCATTACCGGCAACAATGGCGATTGCAATGCCGCTGCAGGGCAGACGGGACGGCAAAGCCGATATAACCGCGATTGGCTCGCTTTGGACGCGTTTTGTCGCATGGGCAAGAGAAATACCGAACACGGTCTTCATAAATAGAAAACCGCTGTTATCCCAATGTGGACGACAGCGGTTTTCGCTTGATGGGTTAGCGCAAAAGAAACGTTACGGGTTGCACTTTTGGCATGGCTCGTAGCCTTGGGCTATGAGGTCGGAGCGGGTGGACTCCACGTCTTGGCGGTTGGCGTCCTTCATCTTCTTGACCGAAGAGCAGCCGGGAACGTGGAACTTCTTCGTGTTGGTGTTGATGACGTACGATTTCACCTGCGCAGACGATGCGTCCGATGCCGTAGAGCCGGCATTAGACGAGCCTTCAGACCCAGATGCCGACGACTCTCCAGCTGCGGGGAGCAGCGGGGTTTCCTCCGAGTTGCCATCGACGTAATCAATGGTGATGCCGGGCTGAGCATTGTACGCCCACACGCAGAACTGCAGGCCCGCGCCGTCGTCCTCGAGCGAACGCGCTTCCATGAGCACGCCGCGCGCGACGAGGTCGTCGTCGAGGAACACCGGCGTCACGCGGTAAAGGACGTGGTTGCCGGTTAACTTGACGTATGTGGCCACGTCGTCCTCGTATTTGAGCATGCCGTCGACGTTGAGGAATCGCGTACCCGTGATGAGGTTGTTGACGTTGGAGTTCTCGTCGGTCAGCTGCCAGCCGATGAGGTGGCAGCGGTTGTACAGATAATTGCCCGATACGGATTCGTATCTGACCGTGTGCCAGCCGGTCGGCTTTATCTGGCCGATATCGCCGCGCTCCTCCCCCTCGGCAGGCATGGTCTCCTTGCCTACCGATGCGGAAGCGACCGTGCAGCGGGCCAGACGGTCCTGCTCACCGTAGTGCTCATAGCCCGGGTTGTCCTTGGCGTACTGGATATCATCGGCGGTGAAGTAGGGAACGTTTCCGTTCATCTGCACCGACGCGGTGCCGTCGAATGCGGGAACCTGGGAGTAATCGAACGACGCCGCTGCAGGCGCCGCAGCGGCAGGCTGCTCGGTTTGCTTTTCGGGCGTTTCCTGCTTGGATTGCGATTGGTCAGGTTCGGGGTTTGTCGGTTGCTCGATTGCAGGCGTTTGCGGCTCAACGACCGTGCCGGACTGCTTCGTCGAGCTGCTGCCGCCGATGGCCCCGATAAGGCAGAGGCTCACGAAGGCGCACAGCACGCCGGCGGCGATTTTTCGCGCGAGAGGCGGCATGGACATGCCGGCCTTGACGAGTTTGCTGTCGGGCGACGAAGCAACGAGCTTGCGCCAGCCGTAGCGTATGAGGAACCACAGGCCAACGCCGGCGGCGATGCACGCGACGAACGCGATGGCCGCGATCGCGAAGGCGATGACGATTAACGCCAGAAACGCGTATAGGCAGCCTTTTCCTATGCCTACTTTTCCCTTTGCCATAGAAATCCCCTTTCCACAGGTTAATTGTAGCCAACTTTGAAATGCAGGCATTAGCTGGCGGCTCATATTTTTGCGAGTGGCGAGGCGGCACTTGCGGGCGATTCACCCGGCCGCATCTTGGAGGGTGGCGTTTATGGCGTTTACCCACCAACGGAATTCGTCGAAAGCGCCTAGGGCGTGATTGTCAGGGTTGAACAATCACGGAAGGGCAACTGAGCTATTGCATGGCTACTCAGCTGCATAACCAATTCAAAAGTAACGCGATTTCATCCAGGTAGCTGCCCTCATGACTTTTGATGGCGTTGTGACGGCTCCTTAGGCTTTTCTTTCGACGATGGCCATACACAAAGAGAAAGGCGTGTTCATGGAGCACAAGCGAAGCCTTCCGGACAGCACGGGGCGGAACGTTTACGGATACGCGCGGGTTAGCAGCCGCGAGCAGAACCTAGATCGGCAGCTTGAGGCGCTTGTCGCGTTTGGGGTGGCGGAAAGCAATGTGTACGCCGACAAGGCGAGCGGCAAGGACTTCGAGCGCGACGCCTGGAAAGCGCTGCGCGAAAGGATTACGGCAGGCGACGTTCTTGCCGTGAAAAGCATCGACCGGCTGGGGCGCGACTACGATGAGATATTGGAGCAGTGGCGGTGGCTGACCAAGGAGATAGGCTGCGCCGTGGTGGTGTTGGACATGCCGATCCTGGACACCCGAGACGACGGCAAAAACGTGACCGGCAGGTTGATTTCAGACATAGTCCTGCAGCTTTTAAGCTATGTGGCGCAGGTGGAGCGCGAGAGCATCCGACAACGGCAAGCCGAGGGCATAGCGTGCGCCAAGGCGCGCGGCGTGCGGTTCGGACGGCCCAGGAAGAAGCGCCCCGGCGCGTACAAGGCCGCCAGCGAGAAATATCTGGCAGGGCATTTAACGCGCAAGGAGGCCGCAGACCGGTGCCACGTGAGCGTGAGCACTTTCGACCGATGGGTGCGCGACGACGCCGGCAGCGGGCACGAGGCCGAAGCAGCACGCGTAGCGACTAGTCAAAAGCGTGGCTCATAGTTGCGAGATGAGCTATGACGGCAAGGCGGGAGTCCCCCCCCTTAAGCAAGTTACCCTAAAATCCACATTTGCGCCAAAACCAAAGAAACAGCAGGTCAGAGCTGCTTTTTTACACAGTCAAAAAGTACACCTTTTGACTGTGTCGATTTATCCCCATTATACACAAAGCCCTACGGCATAAACCCAGGTCGCACTGCGCTCATTACGCGATTTCGCCCTTTCGTACGCCCTTCTCAAAAGGTGTGCTTTTTGATGCTCCCCCGAACGAAGGCTTGCCGGGCCTCCCCCAGCAAGCCTTCTGTGACCAGGAGCGCAAGAAGCCGGAAAGGGTGAAGGCATGCAATCTGCAAGGGCAACGCGCGAAACGAGCTTGCGGCGCGGGTGTTGGTGCGCCATGCGCGTACGGGCAGGGCGTGAGACCGCCGTGGCCGAGGCGCTGCGCCGAACCCTACCCACAAGCGTGCTCGCCGATGCGTTCGTGCCGCGCAAAGAGCGTTGGCTCAGGCGCAACGGCGGATGGAGCCTGCAGACCGTACCAATGTACCCCGGCTATCTTGTTGCCGTGACGAAGGACGCCGAGGCGTTCGCTCGCGCCGCCTGGAAGGCGTCTTTCAAGGTTGAGCCGACTGGTCACCTGGACGCCGAGCGCCGCTGGATCGAAGCGAACGCCGACGCTGCGCACGTCGTTCGCGGCAGTGAGGGCATCATGGACGGCGACAAGCTGCTCGTGACGTCCGGCCCCCTTGTGGGCCAGGAGGACCGCATCCTGAAGGTGGACCGCCGCGAGCGGGCCTGCACCGTGCTCCTGTGCTGCGAGGATGGCCGCGCGGTCACCGAGCTTTTCGCCCTGCACGTCCCGGAGAAGCGGTAGGTGCGCGCGATGGCGAGCACGGAAACGAAAACCAACTGGTACGCGCTGAGCGTGGTGCCCGGTCGCGAGGCCGAGGCGGCCGGGCTGCTGGGCACGTGCGCGATGGCGCCTCGCGCCGAATTCGAATACGTGAAAGACGGCGTGCGCACAAGCGAGCTGCGCCCCATGTTGCCGGGTCTGGTGCTGCTCGAGGCGGCGGACCCGGCCGACGCGCGCCGCACGTGCCGCCGCACAAACGGTCTAGCCGATCTGCGTGTGCAAAAAACCCGGATCGACGAGCTGTCCCCCGAGGCAGCGGAGACGTTTCGTGCCCTGTGCGGCCAGAGCGGCGTGGCCGCGTTCAGCGAGGCCACGATGGTAGACGGTGTGCGCGTTTTAAGCGGTGCCCTGACCGGCCACGAGACGCTAATCGGCCGAGTGAACAGCCGCCGCAAGTGCGCCTACGTGCCTGTGGATCTGGGCGGCCAGCCCGCAGAGCTGGAACTCGGCCTGCGAGTGACCCGCAAAGGCGGTGCGCGGTAGTGGGAACGACCGAAAGCTTACGTGCTGCAACAGCTTGCACGAGCATGCCTTGCGAAAACAAAGACAAACCAGCCCCGGCCGGGAATGCATCGGACATGACGAAGGCCCGTACGGACGCAGAACTTCAACATGGCTATATTGCCCCTCTTCCCGACCCAAACGTTACCGCGCCAAAGAAAGGCGGGGCCGGCTACCGCGTACTGAAACGCATATTCGATATCGCGTTCAGCGCAGGAGCGTGCGTTGCATTGGCGATTCCCGTGGCCGCCGCCTGCGTTGCGATATGCGTCGACACACCAGGAAAGCCCTTTTTCAGGCAGGAGCGCATAGGACAGGGCGGGAAGAGGATCTACATCTTCAAGCTGCGCACCATGGTGGCCGACGCCCACGAGCACCCCGAGAAGTACATGACCCCGTCACAACTGGAAATTTGGATGCGCGAGCAGAAACTCGATAACGATCCGCGAGTGACGCGCGTGGGACGCATGCTGCGCCATACGTCGCTCGATGAGCTGCCGCAATTCTTGAACGTGCTCACGGGCGACCTGTCGGTCATCGGGCCGCGCCCGGTGACGCTGGAGGAGACGTACGAGTACGGCAACGCGCGAGACGAGGTGCTGGCCTGTAAGCCAGGCATAACAGGATGGTGGGCTGCCACCGACCGCAACGACTCGACCTGGAACAGCGGCCAAAGGCAAGCCCGCGAGCTGTTCTACGTGCGCCATCAATCGATTGGCCTGGATGCTCGTGTGTTCGTAAAGACGTTCAAAGCGATGAGACGAGGCAAGTAGATGCAGCATCAATTCTATAGCGTGCTCCTCAGCATCTACGCGAAAGAGAACGCCAGATACCTTAGACAAGCGCTTGACAGCATGCTTGCGCAGACAGTGCCGCCTTCGGAGATTGTCATGGTCATAGACGGCCCGCTCACGCCAGAGCTCGATGCGGTGCTGGGCGAGTACGATTGCAAGCACCCTGGGCTGTTTTGCTTCGTCTCCTACGGGGAGAACCACGGCTTAGGCTACGCCCTGCGGGAAGGCGTGCTCGCGTGCTCAAACGAAGTAATCGCTCGTATGGACACCGATGACATAGCCCGCGCCAACCGGATGGAGAAGCAGCTGGCCGCCATCGAAGGCGGCCTAGACATGGTTGGGAGCCAGGTCATCGAGTTCATCGAGTCACCCGACAAACCCGTCGCAATCACGAACCTTCCCGAAGGCATGGATGCAATCGTTGCGTACTCCAAGCGGAGGAACCCCTTCCGCCACCCTCCCATGACCTTCAAGAAATCAAAGGTGCTGGAGGCCGGTAATTACAGCGCTCAGTACCTCTACTTCGAGGACTGGGACCTGTTCAACAGGATGCTTGCCATCGGCTGTCGTGCCGACAATATCCATGAACCGCTCGTTGCTATGCGCGTGAGCGAGGACTTCTATGCACGCAGGGGCGGATTGACGTACCTGAAGCACGCCTGGAAGTTCAAGGTTGGACAAATGCGCAGCGACTGGTTCGGCCCCACCGATTTTCTCGCATCGTTCGTTCCCCATGCGGCAGCGTGCCTGATGCCGAACAGCCTCAGATCGTTCGTATATAAGAAGTTGCTTAGGAAAAATACAAATGCTTAGAGTGCTTCACGCCGTCCCAAACATGAATTCTGGCGGTATAGAAAACTACATTATGAATATGTATCGGGGCATGAATGCAGAGGAGATTCAGTTTGATTTTCTCATGCACCATAATGCCCGTGGTTATTTCGACGACGAGATAGAAGCTCGAGGAGGGCGGATTTTTCGGCTTCCCGTGCTTGATGACAAGAACGTTCTATCGTACAGAAGGCAACTCGCTGACCTTTTCTCAGGTAACGATTGGAAAATAGTCCACGGCCATGCTGCAAGCCTTGCCATTTTCTACCTGGGCGCAGCCGAGCGTGCCGGTGTTCCAGTGCGCATAGCTCACAGCCATGGCACCTCATATCTTCGTACACCTAAAGGCTATATGAAGAGAGTTTTGTTCAAGGGCGCAAAAAGGCATGCCAATGTGCGACTTGCATGCTCGACTGAGGCGGGAAGATACTTGTTTGGGGACAAGTCGTTTCATCTGGCAAAGAACGCAATCAATGCTTCGCGATTTATGTTTAATGCAGATGCCAGATTACGTATCAGGGAAAAACTCAATATAGGAACAGATGACTTTGTGGTTGGGCATGTTGGTCGCTACAACCTTCAGAAGAACCACGCGTTTCTCGTTGACGCGTTTTCTGACCTGCTCGTTTTGCGTCCCGAATCCAAGCTTGTTCTTGTCGGCACTGGCGAACTGGAGCGCTCCGTACATGAGAAGGTCGCTAAGCTCGGCATATCCGATAGGGTGATTTTTCAAAGCGTAACGAGCGAGCCGGAGGCATTCTACTCCGCGATGGACGCATTCGTGCTCCCATCTCGTTTCGAAGGGCTTCCTCTGGTTGGAATCGAGGCGCAATGCGCCGGCTTGCCATGCTTTTTTTCTGCCGACATCACAAAGGAGGTTGAAATATCGGAATTGGCAACCTTTCTGGATCTCAAGGAAGGGACCACTGCATGGGCCGAAGCGATTGCGGCCACAAAAACAATCGAAAACCGCACTCGCTATGCCGCTTGCGCCATTGATCATGGCTTCGATTGCGATAGCAACAACGAAACGATGAGGCGCTTCTATCTTGAAGCCGCGAAAAGGGGGGCTTCTGTTGACTCCCTACTGGATTAGCCTCGTTCTTGCGGTGGGTTTCATGCTCGCCGCGCAGAAAACAGCTCAACCATCTAACGGCAAACTCGCATTGAAGACATGGGGAGGTCGAGATGGGCGGACTTATTCGCGATGGGGCGTCGTGGCCTCTGCTGCCGTTTTCATTCTTCTTACCGGTTTTCGCTATGGCATAGGCCAAGACTATTTCTATACCTATGTCCCTTATTTTGAGCAAGTAAGAATGGGGATTGCTCCTCCCGATATTGAAGTCGGGTATTACCTGCTTAATTGGGCAGTGTCGAGATTCACCGACGATCCAACCCCCGTCTTCCTCTTTTGCTCCATCGTCTTCATCGGACTCACCTACGCGGCCATAATGAGAGAATCGTCGCATCCGGTCTTGAGCGTGTTCCTTTTGTTTGGGATGTCATTCCTCTTCATCTTTATGAACGCAATGAGACAGATGACAGCCGTTGCTCTACTGCTTTTTTCCATCCGATATATCGAGGAAAGGAGGCTTGCGCCTTTCATCGCCTGCGTGGCTCTGTCGTCGACATTCCATGGGAGTTCAGTTCTCTTTCTCGTAGCCTACCTGCTACCTAAATTGAAAATCAATATCCCCGTTTGCGTGGTGCTTACGATGGCGTTTCTTGCCTTCAAGTCGCAAATTGCCAGCATCGTTAACCTAATTATCGAGCAAACCCAATATTCCGGATATATCGGTTCAATTTTCGATACAGGAGAAACCGGGAGCGTCATTATCGCGATGAATGCAGTCGTCCTGCTCTTTGCCGCTGTCGCGCCTCGGCTTTTCGGAGAGGAGTATTCCGAGCGATACAAGCTGTTGCTGTGGTGTCAACTCATTGCAACCCTAATTGCCATTCTCTCGGGCGCAATTCCCCTATCCCAACGCATACGGTGGATATTCGCTCTCCCCGCAATCATCCTTCTCCCCCTTGCTATCGACGCAATCGGGGACAAAAGGGCCAAGTTTCTTGTTCAAATCACAGTGGTCGTACTTTACGTCGCTTATATCGCAATAACCATCGGACTTTGGAACGGCAACAACGTCGTTCCATACCAGAGCGTCTTCTTTAGGAATGTCGTATGAACAAACCGTTGATTTCCGTAGTGGTACCCGTATACAACGTGGAAGAGTGGCTGCCGGAATGCATCGAAAGCATTCTTGCCCAAGATGAGGGACGTTTCGAACTCGTAGCCGTGAACGACGGATCGACCGACTCCTCCCGAGAAGTCATTGCGCGCTACGCCGATGCGGATAAGCGCATACGAATCATAGACCAAAGGAACGAAGGGCTTGCCGGTGCGCGCAACACGGGCGTCCGCGCCGCGCGGGGGCGCTATATCGCCTTCGTTGACTCAGATGATTTCGTGTCTCCCAATTACCTCTCGGCGATGCTCGGGAACCTGAATGCTCACGATGCCGACATTTCCGTCTGCGGCCGTGCGGTCTACGCCAATGGGAAGTCGACCCATCATGTTCGCCCCGGCTTTGCGAACATGGAGCTTGACCCGAAGGAAGCTGCGCGTGCGCTCAATTCCTACAAGTCCTTCGATATGTCCATGTGCGGGAAGCTCTTTGACCGGAAGCTGTTCAAAGGAATCTCTTTTCCGGAAGGGAAAAACTCGGAGGACCAATTCGTTTGTTACAAGCTGCTCTTGAAGTCACGCTGCGTCTACTACGAAGACGCGCCTCTTTACTATTACCGTCATCGCACGGGAAGCATATCACGCGGGTCGAAGGTAAACACGTTTCCCATAGAAGCGGCTCATGAGCAGCTTGAGTACTTCAAGGAGCAATGCCCTGCGCTCGCCTATGCGGGGGAAACATGCTGCTTCTTTTCGCAGGTTGCCGTGTTCAACGCGTTCGCCATGCGAGGAAGAGGGGTTCCCGTTGATCTAGAGAGGACTGTTCGAATCGAGACTCCGACCTATCTCAAATCCGTCCTCTTCAACCGAGACATACCAATGGTCAAGAAGGCTCAGGCAATTTTATTTTGCGCCTGCAAACCTGCGTACAAACACGTCTATCTTTCAAGGAGGGGCTAGCAATGGCTAAAGTCGGAATCATCACGTTGCACACCGTATCCAACTATGGCTCATGTCTTCAAACCTATGCCACGCAGAAGCTGTTTGAGGGCCTTGGATACGATGCCGAGATTATCGACTACTACCGTGCCGACAATCTTCCCGAATATGCCGTCGAGAAAGCTTTTCAGGGGCGCAGGCTGTTGAAGTATCAAACGCTGTGGAAAAAGGCGCCATGGCTCAAACGGGCGCTATCGATACCGATGGGAGCTATCGTAAAGCGACAAAGAAAACCTTTCGATGATTTCCGGCAGATTTTTCTGAACCTCTCGTCACGTCAGTACCGCTCGAAGGATGAGCTGTTGGCTGAGCCTCCTGTTGCCGACATCTACTGCACGGGAAGCGACCAGGTCTGGAACAGCATATGGAACCGCGGTTTCGAGGAACCGTTCTATTTGACGTTTGCCCCGAGGGGGGCGAAGCGCATCGCATTTGCAGCTAGCATTGGACGCGAATTCGTTGATGAGTGGGAAAAGCCTCTCATGAAGAACGCGCTTGCAAAGTATTCTGCGATAGCGATGAGGGAGACATCTGGTGTTGAGATTTTGAAAGAGCTCGGATTCCCCGAAACCGAGCTCGTGCTTGACCCCACGCTCATGCTGGAGAGGAGCGAATGGGCCGATATCGCGACCTTGCCGAAAGGCGTGAAAAGACCCTATCTGCTGGTTTACCAGCTTAACAAAAGCGACGAGTTCGTCTCCTATGTCGAATCGGTCGCAAAACAGAGTGGACTTGAAGTCATAAAGATATCTTACGGTGTTTATGACGTCATGCAATCCGCACGCACGTTGATTGCTCCCGACGTGACCGACTTTGTGGGGCTCTTCCTCAACGCCTCATATGTCATCACGGACTCGTTCCACGCAACCGCATATTCTCTCAATTTCGGCGTTCCGTTCACGGCCATCGCACCCGAGAGGTTCAGCACCCGAATCGCGAGCATTTTGGCGCTCACCGGCACAGAAGACAGGATGCTGAAAAGCTATGGCGACATTGCGATGTTCGAGCGGCCGATTGATTTCCCACATGCGTCGGAAAGGCTCTCCCAAATGCGCAAGAGCAGCATTGAGTTTTTAAAGAAAGCGCTGGCCGAGTAGATGGCGGTAAAAAACAGTGGAGGCTCCACGTTCCTTGCGTTCGCCAAATCGACGGGCATATTCTTTGTGGGCAACTCAATGAGCAAAGTCATCACGCTGCTGCTCATCCCTTTGTACACGAATACGCTGCCTGCTGCCGACTACGGCTATTTCGACCTGTCCGTGACCTGCGCAACGCTTCTCACCTCGTTTCTGTACTGCGATATCTGGTCGAGCGTGATGAGACTGATGCGGGACGACCTTAAGGGCGAAGCGCCGTGGAAGGTTGTTGCCTCGGGATGGGTCGTCTTCGCCGGGTCGACGGTTCTTTATATTGCAATAGCGATAGCATTATCTTGCTTTTTTGACGTGCCGAGCCTTGGCCTGATAATCCTTTATGGCGTTACGACGAACATCCAGTCGATGTTTTCGGGCATTGCGCGCGGAAAAGGGAACAACACGGACTTCGCGGCATCGGGCGTGTTATGCACGGTCGTGAACGTAGGGTTGAATCTCCTGCTAATTTTGGCATTCGGAATCGGCTACGAGGCGCTCTACGTTTCGTATGCTGCCGGCTTTAGTGCACAGTGCCTCTTCCTGTTCCTGCGGCTTGGCATGTGGAGACACGTATCGATGCCGAATGTCCGGCAAGTCAAGGAGCTTTTTGTCTACTCGGCTCCCTTAGGGATCAACTCCGTAGCCTATTGGTTGCTGACCAGCCTGAGCCGCGTGGTCGTGGCATCCACGCTGTCCCTTGCTGCAAACGGGGCGTTCGCCATCGGGTCGAAGTTCGGCTCGACCATTGCCCTTGCGACCACGTGCTTCACATTGGCTTGGCAGGATATAGCCTTTACCAAGGAGATCAGGCCTGGGTCATTCTACTCGAATGCCGTAACGCAGTATGCTGGTTTCCTCATGTCCTGCACAGCCCTGCTACTGCCCGTAATATCGCTGCTCTTTCCCGTTTTGGTTGCAGGGGACTACGGAGATGCCTATTCTGTCGTACCTTCTTTTCTATGGATCGCCGTCGTGAGCGCTGTGTCGACGTTTATCGGCAATATCTTCTATGTGATCAAAGACACTAAGACCATAGGAGCAACGATGGCCGTGTCGTGCATCGTAAACGTCGTGCTCGTCTACCCGATGACCATGGGTCTTGGATGCGTAGGTGCGAACTTGTCGGTGCTTGCGGCATTTGTCGTAAACATAGCGATACGCGTTTTCGTTCTTGGGCGAAAGATCGGTTTGCAAATCAACTTGTCTAGGTGCCTCTTGCCGTTTGCCCTGCTCGTTTTCTGTTCCGCCGCCTACCTTTTGGGCGGAACTGCATCCAACCTGACGGCCTTGTGCGTGTCGGTTGCTGGTCTGAGCTTTCTATACCGCAGCAAAGCAAGCTTGCTTGCGTCATCTTTGATAAGCAAGCTTAGAAGGAGGTAGCAATGCTTCTTAGGAAACCCCTCAAGGTCTTCGCTATAAGGGACAAGGACGAGGAATCATTGCGGCGGGCGGCTTCTGGCGGTGCGTTCGCAGTTCTCGCCCGGCCCGTCGCTGACGGCGGCGGCACCGTTTTCGGCGCTAGCTTGCTTGACGGCGGCGAGGTCCGTCACTGTCCTGCAAGAAACCGAGAAGAGCTTAAGCTGCTTCAGGGAAGCGCCTATGTGCAGAGTGACATGTCGGGCGTTTATAGCGAGGTTGCCACATCGGTCAAGTCCGGTTCCACGACCATGTTCGTCGGAACGCCTTGCCAGTGCGCGGCAATCGTGTCGTACCTACAGGCAAAGCGCGTGATTGACGACCTGAAGGACTGCACAAACCTCCTTGTGTGCGACCTTATCTGCCATGGGGCTCCGAATGGTGAGCTTTTCCGCGCTCATCAGGGATGGCTTGCTCGCAAGGTTGGCGCGGACGACGGAATCCATTCCTTCAAATTCAGGACGAAAAAGAACGGGTGGGGCCTCTACTACTACTACTACTACTTTCGGAACGGCAGGAAACACGAGGTGTGCGAGCCGGGTGACTACGACCCGTACTACGCGGCGTTCCTCCGAGGCGAAACATACCGGGAGTGTTGTTACAGCTGCCCGTTTGCGCGGCACGAACGCGTGTCGGACTTCACAATCGGCGACTACTGGGGTATCGAGTCGGCCCACCCGGAGTTCTTCGACCGCAAGGGCGTATCGGTCTTGCTGGCAAACACCGAGAAGGGACTCCGTTGGTTTGAAGAAGAGGGCGAAAACGACTGTTTTTGGATTGAGTCAAACTTCGCCAGCGCTGCACGCGAGAACCACAACTTGAACAGCCCCACCGCACGACCAGAGTCGAGGGACCGTCTTCTGGCGGCGGTTGCAGCCCGACGTGCAACTGACGAAACGGACACCTTATTCGATATAGATATGAAGCCCAAGAAGAGTTTGAAGAGAACGGTCAAGAAGCTGCTGCCGGCATCGGTTTTCCGTGCGCTCAAAAAGACCGTCAAGGCGGTGAAGGGTTGATGGAAAACGAGACTATCACGGCGGTCGTTCTCAGCGGAATGTGCTGCGGCTGCGCAGCATGTGTGGCAATATGCCCGAAGGGTGCCGTGGCAATGCAACCGGATTCATATGGCTATTGCATTTCGATGATAGATGAAGAAATGTGCATCAAGTGCGGACTCTGCCTAAGAGCCTGCCCCATGCACAACGCTGCTAAGACACTTGCACGCAGCTGAGTCCGGCATCCCCGTTTGTGACACCCCAATAACCTAGCCCGCGACATTTCATCGCGGGCTTTTTCTTTTGCCCGCCCGATACGAAAGGCAGGCAAGCTCATGGGTGACGAAACCGATGGCGAGAACCAGGCGACAGAAGGCCAGGGCGAAACGCAGCAGGCGCCGCAGCAGCAAGAGACGCGGCCGGTAGGCGGCGATGAGGCAAAGGAAGGCTACGAGGCGGCGCTGGCCGAGCGCGACGCGAAGATCGCCGAGCTCGAGAAGCAAAACGCCGAGGCGGCCGAAGAGCTGACCAAGCAGATCGGCGAGCTGAAGGAGGCCTCCGCCGCCGAGCGCGCCGATTACGAGCTGAAGCTGGCCGGATGCCGCAGCGTACGCGCCGGGCGCGTGCTGCTCGCCGACCACGGCGGCGACATGGACGCGCTGAAGAAGGCGGAGCCCTGGCTGTTCGGCGCGGCCGAGCCGCAAGGCGGCACGACCGGGCTCGAGCCCGCCGGCCCCGCAGGCAAGGGCGACGGCGACGAGCTTGCGCGCTGGCGCGAGATCGCCGGCCTTGCCGGGCAGGAGTAGGGCATGCCGAACAACATCGCAGCGAGCAAGAACTACACGAGCGTCCTGGACGCCGTATACCAGCGCGAGGCCGTTTCCCACGTGCTGAACTCCCCCGCCCGCCTGGCGCGCGCGGGCAAGAACGCGAAGGAGATCATGATCCCGAAGATCTCCGTCACCGGCCTGGGCGACTACACGCGCAACGTGGGCTACAAGACCGGCTCCATCGACTTCTCGTACGAGACCAAGACCTTCGGCTACGACCGCGGCATCAAGCTTCTGGCCGACGTGATGGACGTCGAGGAGGCGGGCGTGATGGACTGCTTCGTGCAGGCGGGCGCGGAGCTTCAGCGCGTGCAGGTGGCGCCCGAGGCCGACGCCTACACGTTCTCCGAGATCGCCGGGCATTCCGGGGTGACGGTCGATAAGAAGAGCTTCGCCGACGCCGAGGCTGGCGACCTGTTGGCCGATCTGCGCGCGACGACCAGCGCGATGGACGAGGCGCAGGTGTCCACCGGCAGCCGCATCCTGTTCATCACGCCGACGCTCAAAGGCGTGCTCGACGACTTCAGCTACGCCAACCCCGCGCGCTCGAACCGCGTGCTGGAGCGCTTCAGCAAGATCGTGGAGGTGCCGCAGGTGCGCTTCTACACCGAGATCGACCTGCTGTCCGGCGAAGGCGACTCGAACAGCTTCGGCTACAAGAAAGCCGTGGCCGGCCTGCCCATCAACTACATGGTGGTGGAGAAGTCGGCCGTGATCAAGTTCGACAAGCACGTGACGGGTCGCGTGTTCTCGCCCGACGAGCTCGAGAGCCTGGACAGCTACATGATGAAGTACCGCAAATACGGCATCGTGGAGCTGTTCGACAACAAATTGGACGGCGTGCGGGTGAGCGCCGATGGCTAGCCCCGTGGACATGTGGTTCTACCGCGAGGCATACGGCGGCGAGCTGGATGCAGAGGCGTTCGCCGCCGCCGCGCCCGCGGCGACGCGGCTGATGCGCAAGCTGACGCGCCACGGCGAGCCCTCTGCCGACTGGCCCGCCGCCGACGCGGCCTGCTGGAACATGGCGTTCTGCGCTGCCGCAGACGCTTTCGCTGAGTTCGGCGAAGGGCGCATCGGCGGCGTCGAGGTGGGCGGCTTCAAGGTGACCAACTACATGGAGAAGGGCACGACGGGCCTTGAGGTAGCGACCGATGCCGCGCTTGCCGAGCTTGCCGGGACCGGCCTTGCGTTTTGCGGGGCGGCATGATGGCCGCGCGCTACATACGGCCCATCCCCAAGCGGCTTTTGCCGGACGAGATGCTGGTATACCCGCCCGATGGCGACGGGCAGGTGCGAAGGATCCGCCATGTGCGGCTCGAGTGGGAGCAGGGCGCCTGCGCCGATGCCCATCGCGCGGCCGACGGCGGAGGCGGCCTTATCTTCGTGGACGCCGTCAACTCGGAAGGGGCTTTCGAGGTCGAGGCCGGGTCGCGCGTTCTGGTCGGCGCGGGGCCGTCGATGCTCGTGAGGAAATGCAGGCGGTGCTGCGTGGTGCGCGGCCAGGTGCACCACTGGGAGCTGGTGGTGGCATGAGCGCGGCGGCGATGGTGGACGAAGCGCTTCGCCGGTCCGGGCAGAAAGATGTGTTCGAAGATCCGCCGAGCGCGCTCGCATGCAGCGAGCCCATAGTGGTCGCCGATGCTGGCTGGCGGTCGTGCACGACGGGCGTCGGCGGCGGGATGCGCGGCACGGCGCTGGTCTCGGTGCTCGTCTGCCGGGACCGCGCCCGCGATGCCCGCATCCGCTGCGAAGCGGCAGAAAGCACGATCCGCCAGACCCGTTGGGGCTCCTATGCGTTCGCGGGCGATTGGAGCGCGACCGCGTGCACCACAACCCCGCCCGAACCGAAGGGCCGCGACGGGTCGGGGCGGTGGCTTTGGGGCTTCGACGTCGAGCTGACGATGAAACGAGGTTGACGATGGCAGAGAAATCGGAAAAGGCGCCGAGGCCCGCCATACGGGAAGACAAGCCTGGCGGCATCGGTCGCCGAGACGCGCTCGGCGGGACCGCCGAGCGCATCGGGCTTGAGGCCCAGCGGCGCGCAACGGCCTACCGCCGGGCACGAGGCCTGATATGAGCGGCCTTTCCTACTGCGGCAGCCCCGCGCCCGAATGGTGCGGCTACGAGGTTTTCGAGCCCGCCGCCCATGCGCTCGAGGCGCGAAGCCTGAGCGTGCCGGGGCTGGCGGGCGCCAAGCTGCTCGGCTGCGAGGTGCCGCCGCGGACGATAACCGTCAGGATCTGGCCCGATTTGGGCC
>ERZ1034913.1315-NODE-1315-length-15425-cov-25.567794_pt1 | contig 15425 bp, 13 predicted proteins | sample MGYA00520697_ERZ1034913 | MGnify/ENA primary metagenome ERZ1034913 (study PRJEB33766, sample SAMN09781786) | gut metagenome | biome: gut microbiome | host: Homo sapiens | place: Madagascar | study: EMG produced TPA metagenomics assembly of the PRJNA485056 data...
TTGAGCTTTTGCATCTGCATATCGCCGATGTACGGAATAATGAGGTTCTGGACAGTTCCCAGATTGGATTGATAGGTGCAGGGTGCCCATTTGTGCTTGTTACACTGCTTAGGGAGCCACTCCATCAAAAACTCTTTGACGGTGATGGTGGACGGAATCAGAAACGTTCCGTTTGCCAGTTCATGTTCGATTTGTTTTTTGCGATTTGTTGCCTCCTCTTTCGTGGAAAAACTTTCCCATTTGTTGCAGTTTTTACCCTGCTCGTCTTGGTAAGTATAGCGGACACCATAGGAGCTGCCGCGTTTCGTAATATATGCCATACGTTATCTCCTTTTTCAAGCTGCCCGGAGCCACGCATCGAAACTGTCTTTCGGGATGCGGATGCTTCCGCCTACCCGCAGAACACGGAATTCGGTGGTGCTGTTGCACAGGTTGTAAGCAGAGCGCAGGCTGATGGACAGCATCTGCGCAATTTCCTCCACCGTGTACACCAGTGTTGTGGCTTTCAGGCTGTCAGTCGGAGACTTGACGGCATGGGTTTGAGTGACCACTTCCATTGTATCGTTATTCGGAATGGTCTGCAAGATATTTTTCGTATAATCCAAAGATTTCACAGTTTCGGTCATTGCTGTCCTCCTTTTGTTAGGTGCATATTCATTTAGTGAATCAGCCGATCAACGATTTCATGGATTCCAACTTTTTCTGTGCGTTCTCTTTGCGAAGACTTGCCCCGATGCAGGAAATTGGAACGCACATTTCCAGAATGCGGTCATAAATGCGGGCGTGAGCGGTATCCTGTAGGTGACGTATCTCATCCAGCGTCAGGTTGGTGGTGACGATCAGCGGTTTTTGGCTGCGGTATCTGCTGTCCACGATGTTGTAGACCTGTTCCAGCGCATACTCTGTACCACGTTCCATCCCGAAATCGTCAATGATGAGCAGTGGATAGCGGCAAAGCTTGTCTACAACTGCATTCCGCCCGGAAAAGCTGCTGTTCAGCTCATTCATGATGCGGGCAAAGTTCGTCATACGCACAGGCACTTCCAGCTCCATCAGGGCGTTTGCAATGCACCCGGCAAGAAAACTCTTGCCTGTACCGACACCGCCCCAGAGAAGAAGCCCAAGGTTTTCTGAGCGCATGGTCTGCCATTGTTCTACATAGCGGTGTGCATGGTGCATCTGAGGGCTGTGGCCATTGTCATTTTCAAATGTCCAGTTCAACATTGCCGTGTCCGAGAAGCCCTCTGCTTTCAGCCGCCGGACAAGGTCCCGGTGCTTTTGCTGACGAATAGCGACTTCCTGCTGCTCGCGTTTTGCCTTGCAGCAGGCGCATTCGATAGGATGCCGATTTCTGCCCATCAGGACGATGCCCTTTGCAAAGAACATTTCTTTCGGTGCATGGCATTTCCCACAGTGAAGCAGGCCGTCTTTGCCGTAATAATCCCCGTTCGATTTGGAAACCGCGGGAATGATCTGCTCTAAAACGGTTGTGCTGGTTGTCATAAGCTTTCTCCTTCCTCAAATTCATACAGTGGAATATTGCTTTGTTCTGTAGAATGGTTAAAACTCAGGTTGTTCTTATTCAGGTAGTTAGGTGTGCATTTTTGCACAATCATATTGGTCATTTCTGCACAGTCAGATGAGTCAGAAATGCGCAGAGTGACAGAGCAGTTTTGCGCTGTATGCGGAATTTTGAGAAAAATCCGGCTTGGTTTTGAAAAACCGCCGCGGGTTCGCTCAATAAGGCCGGCATCCGTCAGTTCTGTAAGAGAACGTGTTACACTGGAAAAGCTGCATCCAAGAGCTTGTGCAAGCTTTGGAATCGGATAAATCACATAAATCCGGTCTTGTTCATCGGTCCAGTTATTTTTTCGGGAAAGTGTTGCCCGGTCGAGCAAGAGTGCGTACAGTAGCTTCGCTGTATGGCTTAATTGGGCGTCCAGCAAAAACTTTGGAAATGGCAGATACCGGGGCAGCGGAGTACAAACGGTCAAATCATCAAACAAACCAATCACCCTCCCTGTCTCTGCGATTCCAGCATTTTCAGGTGCTTCGTGCGGATAAAATCCAGATAGCGCTGCAGATTGTCGGCACATTTTTCAATTCGCTTCCAGTTTTCCGGAGTCGTCAGGAGATCCGGATACTCTCGAAACGTGAGTTCCCAATTCTCGATAAAGGCGTCATAAGCGCCTTCAATCGCAGCGATGTGGATGGAATGTTCTGCAGGAGCTTTCCGAAAATAGCGGTTGTCAACGGATTTTTTCAGGGCTTTTTGGTCACTTTCGGTCAGTGCCCTTTTGTGCCCTTGTACTTTTTTGGAAATTCCGGTCAGAAATCGGCGTCCGTCATCATCAAAAGTTTCGCCTTTCGCGGAAGGGCTCTTTGTAGAGGAAGCAAGCTGCTTATCTCGCTCGCTTTTCGGCTTGCGAAGTTCTGCAACGATTTCCGACCGCTGTTCCTTCGGAGCCTTAGCGATGGCACAGATCTCACGGTCAGCAGCTTTGATTTTCCCGTTCAGAATTTCCTCCCGGGCACCAGGTGCCGCTTCATCGGCAGCCTCCACGCCGTTCATGTACTTTTCGGCCCGCTGCACATAGCCCTCGCTGGTACCAGTTTCGTTTGCAATCCGCTGCCGCGTAACGTGGCTGCCGGATTTGTTTTGGCAGGGATCATTTTGATCCGTGGCATCTTTCTTAGTAGATGTGTACTGATTGCCGCGGTTTTGCGAAATCTGCTTTTCGGCTTCGTATCGTTTTCCAATCAGATACTTTCTACGCTCGGGTGTCAGGTTACGCCGCCCAAGCTGATGATTGCAGATCCAGATCAGAGCCTCCTGACGGCTGGAAAACTCCATTTCTTTGATCTCATATTCGATAAACGAATGCTTCCGCAGGATGTTGTAGCGGTTATGCCCGTCAAGAATGGTTTTGTTCCACACAATGATCGGGTCTGTGAGCTTTTCGTCCCGAATCATGTTCATTTCAAGCTGTTGGAGATCTTCAAAACTCAGCGGCAAAATTTGAGCGGAAAACTCAGGGTCTATTTTGAGACTGCTTAGTTTTAGCATATTGTTCGCCGCCTTTGACAACAGTGTACCGGTTTCCGCAGCAAAAGTTTATGGACTTGTAGTCCAAGTTACCCACCCTCTTAGTCCGTGTGTTGTATACAATGGTGCAGAATAAAAAATCCGAGCCAATTCTACGATGCTATGGCATCGTATGAATCAGATCGGAGACTTAAAAGCGTTTGCAGAAAGATGCGAGAGAGAATATGGAGTCAAAAATATGAAGCGTTTTGCGGTGGTGAGAACTGAAGGACACATAACCGGCAAGCAGCACATCGTTCTCTCTGCACATCTCAATTGTAGCTTAGGTTTGGGCGTCTGTATAGTTCACTGGCTGTGAACCTTTCAGAACCAACACAATTGTAGCAAGCAGGGCAGACGTATATACATCTGCGAACTTGTCGGGGCGAAGCCCCTCCATCTGCTGTCGCAGACCGTTCTGTCGCTTAAAAGCCCCACTGGGGCTTTCATTGCTCCGCTCCGCTGCGCAAACGCGAACTTTGCTCTGCAAAATGCTTGTTGGGAAATCCCAAACCCTTTCAAATCTGCACCGTCCCGGCGCAGGCTGCGCGATGGAATCGCTGAATAGCACAAAGGCATGTTGGAGTCCAGATGTAAAGAAAAAACGGCAAAGCAGATAAAATCCACTTTACCGTTTTATAGCAATTCAACTTCTTCGTGCAACAGCAACAGCGTTGAATTGCATATCGCAAATATGCTGTTTGAATGTTTCTTGCCTTGCAATCAAGAAAGCACTTCTGCTAAACACTCTACATTGAAAATGCAATCGTACACTGCTATAATAAAATTGTGGTATTATCACCAAAAATTCAAGATGCAAAGCGTTTGCGATTGGCAAACATTCAGGAGGAACGCATGGTAACAGGAGCCATTAAAAATAAGGTAGACAAAATCTGGACAGACATCTGGGCAGGCGGCATCACCAATCCGCTGACCGTCATTGAACAGCTGACCTATCTCATGTTCATCCGGTCACTGGACGAGAAAGAGCTTGCCACCGAAGATTTTGAGAACATGGCGGGCGAAAAGATGGAGCACATCTTCCCGGCCAGCGAAGCAGGACAGTCCATGCGGTGGAGCCGCTTCAAGGATAAAGATTCCCGCGAAATTTTCCTGACCATGCAGCAGCGGGTGTTCCCTGCCATCAAAAAGATGAAGTATGGCCGTCTGCCGGATTTTGATGCGAACGGCGAACTGGTGGAGATCGAGGACGACCCCACCCGCCCGGATGAGGGCAACACCGCCTTTGCGCGGTACATGGACGATGCGATGTTCCTCATCCCTACGCCGCAGGTGTTGCAGAAGATCATCACCGGGCTGGAAGATTTATACACCCACGATATTGCCGATCTTGATATGCAGGGCGACCTCTACGAGTATATGCTGGGCAAGCTGGCAACAGCGGGTCAGAACGGACAGTTCCGCACGCCCAAGCACATCCGCGACATGATGGTAGAGCTGGTGCAACCCACGCCGGACGACTTCATCTGCGACCCCGCCTGCGGCACGGCGGGCTTTCTGGTGTCCAGTGCGCAGTACCTCCGCGCCCACTACGAGGACAGCATGACCCCGGAGCAGTGGCAGCATTTTGCCGGCCCGATGTTCACGGGCTTTGACACGGACCGCACCATGCTGCGCATTTCGGCCATGAACCTGATGCTCCACTCCATCACGAACCCGGAGATCGACTACAAGGACAGCGTGTCGAAGCAAAACTCCATTTGCAGCAAGTACACCGTCTGCTTGGCGAACCCGCCGTTCAAGGGCACTGTGGATGCCGAGAGCATCAACGACGACCTGAAGGCCGTCACCAACACCAAAAAGACGGAGCTTCTGTTCCTTGCGCTCTTCCTGCGAATGCTCAAAACCGGCGGACGCTGCGCCTGCATCGTACCGGACGGCGTGCTGTTCGGTTCCAGCAAGGCGCACCAGAGCATCCGAAAAGAACTGATTGAAAACCATCAGCTGCGGGCGGTCATTTCCATGCCCTCCGGCGTGTTCAAGCCCTACGCAGGCGTGTCTACGGCGGTGCTGGTGTTTACCAAGACCGGCGCTGGCGGCACCGACAAGGTGTGGTTCTACGATATGAAAGCCGACGGCTTCTCGCTGGACGACAAGCGCACCGAGGTGAAGGAAAACGACATCCCGGACATCATCGCCCGGTTCCATAACCTCGACGCCGAAACTGACCGCAAGCGCACCGAGCAGAGCTTCTTTGTGCCCAAAGCGGAAATTGCCGATAATGGGTACGATTTATCCATCAACAAGTACAAAGAGACCGAGTATGTGCCGGTGGAGTATCCCTCAACCACGGAAATTCTGGCCGACCTGCATGAGCTGGAAATGGAGATCACCAAGGGTCTGGCAGAGTTGGAGGAGATGGTATGACGGAGGAAAATGCGATGACAGAAAATGATAAACTGCAAATGTTTGAGGACCGACCGATTCGTACCGCATGGGATGAAACGCAGGAAGAATGGTACTTCTCCATCGTTGATGTTGTGACGGTTTTAACAGAAAGCGGAGATTACAACACCGGGCGAAAATATTGGAATAAGTTGAAGCAGCGCTTGAAAGCTGAGGGCAGTGAACTGGTGACAAATTGTCACCAGTTGAAAATGAAAGCGGCAGACGGAAAACGCCGTTTGACCGATGTTGCCAACACGGAACAGCTCCTGCGCATCATTCAGTCGGTTCCGTCCAAAAAGGCAGAGCCGTTCAAGATGTGGCTGGCGATGGTCGGCCGGGAACGCATTGAGGAGATCATTGACCCGGAACTGACCATCGAGCGCGCACTCGACACCTATGCACAAAAAGGTTACTCCCCGGAGTGGATCAACCAGCGGCTGCAAACCATCCGCGCCCGAAAAGAGCTGACCGATGCATGGAAGGTGCACGGCGTGAAAGAGGGACAGGAGTATGCCATTCTGACGGACGAGGTGACGAAGGCATGGTCTGGTATGAACACACGGCAGTATAAAAACTTCAAAGGGCTGAAAAAGGAAAACTTGCGCGACAACATGAGCACCCTGGAACTGGCTTTGAATATGCTGGCAGAAGCCACCACAACGGAGCTGACAAATGCCCAGAACCCACATGGTCTGGAAGAAAACCGTATCGTTGCCAAACAGGGCGGCGCAGTGGCCGGAAATGCCCGGAAAGAGATCGAGTCCAAGACTGGCCGCCCGGTGGTCACTGCCGAGAATGCAAGTACCATGCTACTGGGGCAGACGGTTGCCGGAATGATTGAGAGCGTGGCAACGGAAAAAGATGACGAAAAATCGGAATAATATGCAGGTGTGGGAGGAGATGGTGTGATGGCGAAGTTGGGAGAGGTTTGTACTATTGTATCTGGTTCGACACCAAAAACATCTGTTACGTCCTACTGGGATGGCAACATCAAATGGATAACACCCGCTGAATTGAACGAAGATACTTTTTACATTATGGATTCAGTTCGGCACATTACTGAAGAGGGAAAAGAAAAAACCGGATTGTCTTATCTACCGACAGGAACAGTCATTTTATCTTCTCGCGCGCCGATTGGCAAAACCGCAATTGCCGGTTGTGAAATGTGTTGCAATCAGGGATTCAAGAACCTTATTTGCTCAGATGCGATTTATAATGAATACCTCTATTTTTTCTTGAAATCAAAAACAGACTATCTCAATTCGTTGGGACGTGGTGCAACTTTTAAAGAAATTTCTAAATCCATTGTTGAAAGCATTGAAATCCCGTTACCTGAAGTAAACCAGCAGAAAAAAATTGCAGAAAAGTTCAAGAAGTTAGAAGAGTTGATTTCTCTCCGCAAACAGCAACTTGCCAAACTGGACGAGCTGGTAAAGGCACGGTTTATGGAGATGTTTCTGTTGCACGATTATCCAACCAAAACCTTAGATGAATTATCGATTGGAAAAGGAGAATACGGCGCACAATCAGCTTCAACCGAATATGATTCAACACGTCCGCGGTATGTCAGAATAACAGACGTCAATGAAGACGGAACGCTTAATGATGATAAAGTTTCGTCAGAAAATATTACGGATGATAAACAGTATAGATTATCTTATGGAGATTTTATGTTTGCACGGATGGGAGCAACCGTTGGCAAAACGTATGCTTTTCTGTCAGGAAATCAAATCTTTGCGGGGTATCTTATTCGTTATAAACTGAATTTATCATTGGCTAATCCGCGATATTTGTTTTGGTATACAAAATTGGACGACTATCAAAAATGGGTGAAACTCAATCAAAGTGGTGCGGCTCAACCCGGAATCAATGCGAAGAAATATGGTTCACTAAAAATTCCAGTGCCGCCCATTGCACTCCAAAACCAATTTGCCGCCTTTGTGGAACGTGTAGACCAGCAGAAACAGACCGTACAGCAGAGCCTTGAGAAGCTGGAATTGATGAAAAAGGCACTGATGCAGGAGTATTTTGGGTAACTTCCCCAGTCGCCTACGGCGATGCTCCCCGCTCAAAAAGACTTTTTGTGCTCAAGAACTACAAAGCTGCGGATTTTATACTATCTGTTTTATCGGGGCGTTGAATCGAAAATAATTTCATGGTACAATGAGAAAAATTAAAATTCACTTCATACGAAAGGAGTTCTCACCATGAATCTGTTTTACGATCAGATATTCAACCATGATTATGTTAATCCGGCCTACTACCAAGCGGTTCAGTCTCAGGCTGTATGGCAATACCAGCAAAATCAAACCGCAGAAGTACAGAAAGCTGTAAAAGCAACACATGATCTGTGTGAAGCTGTAAATAAGTTGGATGCGGAACATCAGCAACAGGCGTTTTATGCCTGTTTGACGGTACTTGCTGCAGAGTTGGGATGGAATGGCTAAAATGGAATATGGATGGCTGAAAATACGTTTTGGAGCGCAGAAGTATAAGAAAGTAATTATAGCGTTGTTATGTGGCTTTGTATTGATGGCACTGATTTACTATGGTGTTCGGGGAATGATACCTCAAATGTCTGTAGAAGAGGGTAGTTTTAGTGCGCTGCTTGGTGCACTTGTTGGCGGTTTTTTCTCTTTGGCGGGTTCAATTGGTGTTGCAAGAATGCAGCAAAAATCGCAACGAGAAATTTTGAAAAAGAACACGATTTATAAGCCATTGTATGATGAACTTATGAAAAACGACGACATCCTTAGAAGTAAAAATCCGTTTCCGATAGAAGTATGGCGCGATACTAATCCAAGAACAATAGTTGAGAGTCCGAGTTTTGCGGCATGGAATCGAATTCAACGGGATAACCGGTTGTTAGACGTTCCAGAATCAATTCAAACACAAATGAATGACTTGGAAGAGACCATAGAAAGATACTTGCGATTGCGAAGAGGCGTTGGAACACCCGTTCAGAAAATTTGCTATGAAACCTTAAAAGCGCAAGGCAAGGAAAATGTTCTATTTACTAATATCGGAGATATGGTAAGCGATGCAGTGCTAAATACTGATATAGATAGAGCTCTGGAGTACATTACGGAATACCGCAACAAAACAGAAGATGACGAGAAGATAGCACAAGAGATATATAATGCGTGTTTGGAAACTGAGGATATTCGAAAAATAAAAGAGCTGCAGAAAAAATGGCGTGACATGCAAAATGGCATTTTAGATGAGTTGGCTATGAGAATTAAGTATATTAGTATGAAGTATGAGGGATAATTTTATATGCATTCAGCGAGCAAGGAAGATATAAAACGTATTATTTTATATCATCTGGATCAAAAACCGGATTTAAAATACTACATTAACAATCCATATATTGACGAACTAATTGAAGTTTTAATTGAAGGCGTCAGTGATGCGATAGCACGGAGCAATCAAAGTGTTGTTGATGAATTGACACGAGCGCCTAGAAGGTAAAATCAGAACATCCCAGAAATTATAGAAAGGAGCCCTCCACCATGTCCAACTTCTCCTATCTCTCCACCAAAACTGAGTACTCCATGTTCGCATCTGCTGCCATCGAGGCCGAGAAAGTGTTCTCCACCTCTCCGGCCATGTGCGCTGTGGGCTGTCGGAAGGCGTTGGAGCTGGCGGTGAAGTGGGTGTATGCGGCAGACAAGACCATCACGATGCCCTACAAGGACAACCTGCAATCCCTGCTGCACGAGCCGAGTTTCCGGTTCGCGGTGGACCGGGACGTGTGGAGTGTGCTGCCCAGCATCGTGAAGGCGGGCAATCTGGCGGTACATACGGGGCATAGCGTGTCGGCGGCGGATGCGGTGTTCAGCCTGCGGGGGCTGTTCGACTTCATCCAGTGGTTGGATTACTGCTACGGCACGGACTATGTGGAGCGCTCCTTTGATGAAACAGCCATCCCCGGCGAGAAAGTGGAGCTGGACGAAAAGAAGATCCGGGAGCAGGAAAGTTTACTGTCCCAGAAGGATGCCGAACTGGAAGCCTTGCGCAAGCAGGTGGAGAGCCTTTCAGCGGCGTACACGGCCAGCAAACAGCAGAACCAGCAGAGCCGCAGTTTCACCGCCGCCGACCTGACCGAGACCGAGACGCGGCGGAAGATCATCGACATCGACCTCAAGGCCATGGGCTGGAAATTCACCGGGCCGGACGCCGATGTGCGCACCGAGTACGAAGTGGACAACATGAACGGCGTGCTGGGGCAGAAGGGCTATGCGGACTATGTGCTGATGGGCAAGGACGGCTTGCCGCTGGCGGTCATTGAAGCCAAGCGCAGCACCAAAGACCCCAACATCGGGCGCAAGCAGGCGCAGCTTTATGCAGACTGTCTGGAGCAGAAATTTGGCCGCCGTCCGATGCTGTTTACCACCAACGGCTACACCACCTATTTCTGGGATGAGCAGAGCGGCCCGCAGCGTGCTGTGAGCGGGGTGTTCTGCAAGGACGATTTACAGAAGCTGATGAACCGCCGTACCGAGAAAAAGCCGCTGGACACCATTGAGATCGACGACAAAATCACCGACCGCTACTACCAGAAAAACGCCATCCGGGCAGTCTGCGCCCATATTACGCAGGGTTTCCGGCGCAATCTGCTGGTCATGGCGACGGGCACGGGCAAGACCCGCACTGCGTCCAGCCTGACCGATGTGCTGAGCCGGGGCGGTCATGTGACCAACGTGCTCTTTCTGGCCGACCGCACTGCGCTGGTCAAGCAGGCGAAGGACGACTTCAAGAAGTATCTGCCCGACCAGTCGCTCTGCAACCTGTGCTCCTCCAAGGACGATAAGGCCGCGCGCATTGTGTTTTCCACCTATCCCACCATGCTCAACGCCATCGACAACGCCAAGACCAAGGACGGCGTGCCGCTGTTTTCGCCTGCCCATTTTGACCTTATCATCGTGGACGAGAGCCACCGCAGCATTTTCAAGAAATACCGCGCCATTTTTGATTATTTCGATGCTGTTCTGGTGGGCTTGACCGCCACCCCGAAAACCGATGTGGACCGTAATACCTACGACTTTTTTGAGATGGAGCACGGCATCCCCACCTACGCCTACGATTACGACACGGCGGTCTACACCGACCATGTGCTGGTGCCTTACTACAACTACGAGGTCAAGACGAAATTCACAGAAGAGGGCATCCACTACGACCAGCTTTCACCGGAGGATAAGGCTCGCTACGAGGACGATTTTGCCGAGGACGATACCCTGCCCAGCTTTATCCCATCCGAAAAGCTGAATAAGTTTATCTTCAATGCCAACACCGTGGACACGGTGCTGCAAGACCTGATGGAACGGGGCGTCAAAACGGCAGGCGGCGACCGCATCGGCAAGACCATCATCTTTGCCCAGAACAAGCGCCACGCGGAGTTTATCCGGGAACGTTTTGGCAAGCTCTACCCGCAGCTGGAGACCCAGTACCCGGGATTCATCCAGCGGGTGGTCTGCGACGACACCTATGCACAGTCCATCATTGACGACTTCAAGCAGCCGGATAAGCCGCCGTTTATTGCGGTCTCGGTGGATATGATGGACACGGGCATTGATGTGCCGGAGTGCGTGAATCTGGTGTTCTTCAAGAAAGTGCGCAGCAAAACGAAGTTCTGGCAGATGATCGGCCGTGGTACACGGCTCTGCCCATCCCTTGCCTGCGTGGATGCCATCGATGGCGAATATACGGGCAAACGGCGTTTTCTGATTTTCGACTACTGCGGCAACTTTGAGTTTTTCCGTCAGAAGCCCAACGGCTATGAGGGCACGGATACCAAGAGCCTGTCCGAGAGCATTTTCTGCAAGCAGGTGCGGATTGCCGCCGCGCTGCAGGATGGAGCCTATGCGGACGAAAAATACCAGAACTGGCGCAAGATCTTAACCGAGACCTGCCGTTCTGAGGTAGGCGCGCTGAACCCGGAGCTGGTATCCGTGCGGCTGCACCGACAGGCCGTGGAACACTATCAAAAGCCGGAGGCCTTTGTCAGCCTGACCGAAACAGACAAGGGGACTCTGATGAAAGAGGTTGCACCGCTCATCTCGCTGGACGACAAGGACGAGGCCGCCAAGCGGTTCGATAACTTTGTGTATGGCTTGCTGCTCTGTGAGCTGGAAGGTCTGCCGGGGCTGCGCCGCGCCCAGAAACAGCTGCGCAGCACGGCGGCAATGCTGGAAGGGAAGGCTACCATCCCGCAGGTGCAGGCAAAGCTGTCCCTCATCCGGGAGGTGCAGACGGACGAATTTTTGACCTCGCACGATCTGCTCCGCTTTGAGGAAATGCGGCAGGAACTGCGGGAGCTCATCAAGTTTCTGGTGGACGGTGTAGAGGGGCAAAAGCCTGTCTACACCGCCCTTGCCGACCCGGTACTGGAACAGACCGAGGGTAAAACGCTGGATTCCGGCTACGATTTCGGCGAGTACCGGGAACGTGTGAACCGATACATCATGGAGCACCGCAGCGACACGCTGGCGATTCACAAGCTGACCCAGAACATCCCGCTTTCTCAGGGAGACTACACCGAGCTGGAACATATCTTCACCTGTGAGCTGGGCAGCAAAGAGGACTATGCACGGGAGTTTCGGGATACACCCTTTGGTCTGCTGGTGCGTAAAGTGGCAAAGCTGGACCACGATGCTGCCATGCAGGCATTTTCAAAATTTATCAACGACGAATCGCTGAATGCAAAGCAGATCGCATTCGTGCAGAAGGTCATTCATTACATCGAGCAGAACGGTTATGTGGAGAGCAAAGCGGTTCTGATGAAACCACCCTTTGACCAGCCCATCCTGTTTACCCGCCTGTTTGATGGCAAAACAGGCAGTGAGCTGATGGAGACGATCAATTCGGTGAAAGAAAATGCCACCCATGTGACCGCATAAAGCGGTGGAATATACTGCTAAAATACGGTATAATATGCTTGAACGATATTGAACTGAATTGCAGGTGATACTATGCCTTTCCCCCTCGACCATTACATTGAAGCCTCTCATGTGGATTACAAGGAACGCCTTGAAGAGAAAAAGCCGCGCAGCTGGTTGAAATCCGTGTCGGCATTTGCCAACACCGAGGGCGGACACCTGATTTTTGGCGTAAAAAATGAGCCGCGCGAGGTCGTAGGATTGGAAAATCCGCAGGCCGTGGTAAGTCGATTGACGGAACTTATCAAAGTCCGCATTGACCCTACACCACGCTATCGGGTGCGGGAGGTCGAAATAGAGGGCAAGTCCTGCGTTGATCTGGAAGTACAGGACGGCCCAGCGTATCCATATTATTATGCCTTTGACGGTTCTCATACGGCCTATGTGCGGCATGGCGACCAGTCTGAAGAAGCCACTTCACGGGAACTGAACGAACTGATTTTGCAGGGCATGAACCAGACCTTTGATGCCCTGCCCAGTTCTTATCGAGTGGGTGATGTCAGTTTTACACTGCTGGCCGCGACGTTTAAAAATCTGAAAAAAGAGGATTTCGACCTCGAAAAAGACTTGCCATCCGCAGGATTAGTAACAGATGATGGACAGATTACGAATGGAGGCCTGTTACTCTGCGATCAGGGCGTTCTGAAACAATCCCGTATTTTCTGCACTCGCTGGAAAGGCAACTACAAGGGCAGCATTGAAGAAGATGCTCTGGATGACAAGGAATTTCAGGGTGCAAGTCTGATCACGCTGCTGCAAAATGCGGAAGATTTTGTTCGCAACAACAGCAAAAACCCGTGGAGTATCCGTGGTATGACCCGTGAAGAACGCAGTGACTACCCGTATAAAGCCGTTCGTGAGGTGCTGGTCAATGCGCTGATCCATCGGAATTATCAGATTCTTGGCTCGGAGATTCATGTAGAAGTGTTCGATGACCGACTGGAGATCACTTCACCGGGCGGTATGATGAATGGCCGCAGGGTGCAGGATATGGATATCCGGCACATTCCGTCTATGCGGCGCAATCAGGTGATCTCGGATGTGTTCTCACGGCTCGGCTTTATGGAGCGCCGTGGCAGCGGCATTGACCGCATCCTGAACTCTTATGTAGAAGTAGCCCAGAAGCCGACTTTCTACTCAGATTCGGATTTCTTTATCGTCACACTGCCGAATAGAAGTGTAGCAACTCCGGCACAGATCAGTATGGAAAGTGTGGCAAGTGGTGCGGAAAGTGCGGAAACCTCTGCGGAAAGTGCGGAAACTTCTACAGTGCTCCACGGAATGAGTACGGATGCCGAAGTGAGTGAACTTTGCAAAAGGCTGGATAATACCAGGCTGACTGCAAGTACAAAAGAACGGACGCTTGAACTCTTCAAGAGATATCGGTATCAATATCAGTTCCGCAGCATAAATGTCGCACAGCTATATGGCGTGCAGAAATCGCGTGCATCCTCTATTATCAAGAATCTTATCAAGCATGGATTGGTGACGTCGCCTGAATATGGTGTATACCAATTTGTGAAGAAGTAACCTGAGGTGCACTCCGTCAAGTAGACAGAAAAAATAACATAAGATTTTTATTCGCTGTTTCCACAAGAGAACAGCGAATTTTTTGTGCAGTTAATCTTTCTTGTGTCGGCCACGGTGATCTTTTAAAGCCGCTTCTCCTTTTTCTTTGTATTTCCTGACCCATGTCATGTATAGATTTGCTGATAACCGACCTTGTACTTTTTCACTATCTCCCCGTAATTGTATCCCTTTTCAATGCACTCTCTTACAAGTGCGATTCGTTCCTCGTAGGTAGTACTTCTCCCTTTGGTCATACGGCTGCCTCCTGTATAACTCTTTAATTCCGTATGACTATTATACATCTTTATCCAGTTTCGCAACTGCCGATCTGACAAAATTCCATATTTTTTGCAGACCGCATCTAGTGTTTTCTGCCTCTTTAGATATTCTCCTACTGCTTGATATTTTAATTCGGATGAGTAGTGATGGTTTTTTCTTGACATGAAAATACCCCCAGAGTATTCAGAGTTTTTGTTTTTACTCTGTCTACTCTAGGGGTAGCATACCAGAAACTGGGGGGCGCTGCGGTTTTATGGAAAACGCCTCAGGAGCTGCAAAGCCTCAGTGCAGCAGGGAGCTGACCCATGCCCGGGCGGCCGTCTTGGCCTGGAGCTTATTGTACATCTTCAGGGTGGTGTTGTACACCTTCTGGCTCATGGCATTGCTGGCGTTGGTGGCGGCAGCCTGCTTGGCCTCAAGCGTGTCGGCGGCGGCAACGGCGGCCTTCATATCGGCGTAGTCGGCCATGATCTCCTGCTGGAGCGCGGCGTAGCTGGCCTTGGCTGCAGCCTGATCCTTTGCGGTGACCTGGTTGCCATTGCTGCCGTAGGTCAGCAGGTTGGAGAGGGCGTCCCGCACGCCGTAGAAGGAGTCGGTCCAGTCGTCCGGGTAGGTGTAGTAGCGGCCCTTGGCATCCTGATACCAGACGCCCTCGGTGGGCTGCTCGTCGGAGCGGGTGACCGTATGGACCGAGACCTTGTAGACGTCTGCGGTGTCGGTAGTCAGCATCGGATAGTAGGGAACAAAGGCGTTGTACACGTCGTCGTCAAAAGCGGTCCACTCGGTAATGGCGGTGTTCAGATCGCCGGTGGCGCTCACCTGGAACAGATGAGTCTCCACGTTGCCCGTCTTGCCGATGGGCTCGGTCTGAAAGAAGTGGATGGAATCCTCCACCGAGAACTTCTTGGTCAGCTGGATATTGGAGTAGACCGGGACGATGGCACCGTTCTCGCCGACGTTGCTGATGGCAAAGTCGGTTTCGCTGTAGTTGTCCTTCGTAAAGGTATCGGTGCCGTACAGGTAGTTCAGGCCGGCGGCCATGCGGTCCGACGCGATGTCGCCGTTGTAGGAGGCGTCCAGGTCGATGACGTTGGCAGCGGCGTCGCCCACAAAGGTACCGGCCTTCTGGGCCACGGAGATCAGGT
>ERZ1034913.1319-NODE-1319-length-15417-cov-11.734084_pt1 | contig 15417 bp, 14 predicted proteins | sample MGYA00520697_ERZ1034913 | MGnify/ENA primary metagenome ERZ1034913 (study PRJEB33766, sample SAMN09781786) | gut metagenome | biome: gut microbiome | host: Homo sapiens | place: Madagascar | study: EMG produced TPA metagenomics assembly of the PRJNA485056 data...
CCGAAGATAGTTAGCTGGAAACGGCTTGTGAAAATAGGTAGTCGCCGACTTGAATGAAACGTCTTGAGAGAAATCTCAGGGCGTTTTTCTTTTGTCTGCAGGCCCTGGGAGAATTCCCGGGGCTTGCTGCTGTATACATGGGACTATTTTACTGCGCTAGAAGAAACAGAAAAATAGTGATAGCAACATGTTCAACAGAGCGGATACCGGTCGGGAATATCCGTCTGGCAAAGAAGATAATCAATGCTTACCGTATAGAGTTGTGCCAGCGGCACCAGAAGTTCTGCGGTCAGCTGCTGGGTTCCGGTTTCCACATAGCTGTATTTGCGCTGGGTGATGCCGATTTTATCGGCCACCATCTGTTGGGTAAAATCATGATCCTCACGTAGGTCTTTCAGTCGATTTTTCATAATATCAACCCTCCCTGCGTAATAGGATAGGTTAGATGGAATCCGTCTATTGACTTTTAGATAAATATTATCTATACTAAAGACAATAAAGGGGCATCCGACTGGATACCCGTGGAAAAATCGTATATGATGAGGTGAATCATGATGAAGAAAATTGACCGCCGTAAATTTTTGAAAGTAATGGGTGCTGTGGGTGCTGTATGCACAATGACTGCGCTGACTGGCTGCAGTGGTGGGGGCGGAAGCGCGCCGAGTTCAGATGGTTCGGTTCCGCTGTCATATTTGGAACCGTTTAATGGGAGTGTTGTATGGAATAACCTTACGCCGACAGATCCGTTTGGTTGCACATATGCAAATGGCGTCAACTATATGGTATTCAGGCGGTATGAGTGCTATTGGACGAACACTCGTCATAATGCAGCGCTTACAATCTTTTATGGGGAAGTAGAGTACCTGCTTGATAAAAAATATAAGAAGTTAACAATGAACCTGAATGCCTATAAAGAGGCTGGGGAATACGGCTGGGGAAAGATAAATGTCTATGCAGATGGCAATCTGGTAAAAACTTCGCCGGAGATTGTAAAGAAAACCAAAGACACCGTAAAGTTTGAAGTGGATGTTTCAAATGTAAATTATCTTAAAATTGTTCCCGAGGTCAGTACGGGTGGCAGTAACTATTATGGTGAGATGATTCTGTGGGATGTTAAGCTTTGGCCGTAATCAATTTCTATGAAGCATTGAGTGGCCCCGCTGTGTTGAGTAATCAACATGGCGGGGCCGCTTTATTTCAATAAAGTCTTGACTCTACAACCGTTATAGGGTTTACTATCTATGACGGAAAGGAGTGCCCGCCGGGAGTGCCCTGCGAAAGGTTGGCAGGGGAGGGGACCGGCGGGCGGACAAACGCATATGGAAAAGAATCTCACCAGCGGAAGTGTGCTGAAAAGCATCCTGTATTTCTCGCTGCCGTATCTGCTTTCGTATTTTCTGCAGACGCTGTACGGCATGGCCGACCTGTTCATTATCGGGCAGTTCGAGGGTGTGGCCAGCACCACAGCAGTGTCCATCGGCAGTCAGGTGATGCACATGATCACCGTGATGATCGTGGGCCTTGCTATGGGCACGACGGTCACCATCGGGCGGGCCGTCGGTGCGGGGAACCGTTCCCACGCGGCAAAGCTCATCGGCAACACGGTCACCCTGTTTCTGACGGGGTCGGTGGTGCTGGCAACGGTGCTGGTGGGCTTTGTGGACCCCATCATCCGGCTGGTGTCGGTGCCCGAAGAAGCCGTGGCGGGCGCAAAAGCGTACCTCATCATCTGCTTTATCGGCATCCCATGCATCACGGCTTATAACATTCTGGCGTCTATTTTTCGCGGGCTGGGCGATTCCAAAAGCCCGATGTATTTCATTGCGATCGCCTGCGTGAGCAACATCGCGCTGGACTACCTCTTTATGGGCGCACTGCATCTCGGCCCGGCCGGTGCAGCCCTGGGCACGACCCTTTCCCAGCTGGTCAGCGTGGTAGTGTCGCTGCTGGTCATTCGGAAGCGGCACAGCATCCGCGTGACGGGTACAGACCTCAAACCGAAGAAGGATGTGCTGGGCGAGCTGCTTGGCATCGGTGTGCCGGTGATGCTGCAGGATGGCTTCATCCAGGTGTCCTTCATGATCATCACCATCATTGCAAATCATCGCGGCCTGACCGATGCGGCCGCCGTAGGCATCGTGGAAAAGATCATCAGCTTTTTGTTTCTCGTGCCCAGCTCCATACTGTCCACCGTGTCAGCGCTGGGTGCCCAGAATATCGGCGCCGGCAAGCACGACCGTGCCGACGCCATCCTGCGCTATGCCATTGGCATCGGCGTGGCCTTTGGTACGGTGATGGCCGTGTTGATGCAGTTCATTGCGCCGTCGGTGGTGCGGCCTTTCACCTCGGACGAAGCCGTGGTGCTGGCGGGTGCATCCTACATCCGGGGTTACATCTTTGACTGTCTGTTTGCGGGCATCCAGTTCAGTTTCAGCGGTTATTTCTGCGCTTACGGCAAGTCGGGGCTGTCCTTTTTGCACAACAGCCTGTCCATCCTTCTGGTGCGCGTGCCGGGGGCCTATCTCGCGTCCCGGTTCTTCCCGCAGACGCTGCTGCCCATGGGTCTGGCGTCGGCGTGCGGCTCGCTGTTTTCCAGTGTGGTGTGTGTCATTGCGTATTGCTGGCTCAAGCGGCAGCTGAACCGGACAAACGAGGTGCTCCATGGCTGAGCGTGAGCTGTTCCAGATCGGCGAGGTGGCAAAGATGTACCATCTGAGTGTGGGCACTCTGCGCCACTACGAGCAGGTGGGCCTGCTGAAGCCGGAATACACCGACCCGGCCACCGGCTACCGCTACTACAGCGTCCGGCAGTTTGAGCAGCTGACCAACATCCGCTACCTGCGGGCGCTGGGCCTGCCGCTGGACGAGATCGCGGCCACCCTGCATGACCGGGATGTGGACAACATCGCGGAGGCCCTGCGCCGCCAGAAAGAGCTGATCGCCCGCAAAAAGCAGGAGCTTGAGATCATGGAACGCAAGATCGACCACCGTCTGGCTCAGCTGGAGGACGCCCGCCGCTCGGAGCTGGACTGCATCCGTCTGGTGGAGCAGCCCGCCCTGCGGCTGGTGCTGCTGAGGGACAGCGTAAAGTTCAACAGCTACCTCTGGCTGGAGCGCTCCATCCGAAAGATCGAGCAGGATCAGAAACTGCCGCTGAGCTACATCGGCAAGGTGGGCGTGGGCATCTCGGAAGAAAATCTGAAAAGCGCAGAGTTTGGGCATTACGACCTTGTGTTTCTGGTGCTGGAAGAAGACGATGTCTACGAGGGCCGCGTGGAGACTCTGCCGCCCTGCCGCTGCGCTGCGGTGCGGTTCCGGGGCGACCATAGCCGGGCACCGCAGTACTACGAACAGCTGGCGCAGTTCCTTGCGGCAAACGGCCTGCAGATCGCCGGATTTTCCCGTGAGATCACGCTGATCGACAACTGCATCTCGGATGACCCGGCGCAGTATGTGACGGAGATTCGGATACCTGTCGCACGGGGATAGATGCAGCTTTCCCGGGCAGGACGGCGGGGAGTTTCTCTGGCGAATGACCGGGAAGTGGGGCCCCGGCGCAAAGCGTCGGGGCGGAACCGTGGGTTCCGGGCTGTTCGCGGAGAAAGCTCCCCGCTGGCCTGCCCATCGAAGGGATTGAATCTTCACAAAAAGGCGGTACAATAAAATTATCACCAGTGAAACACTAGGAATTCACGCAAAAGGAGTGTTTTGTATGCGCAAAGATTTTGGTTCCAATCCTTGGTTCTACCCGCTGCCGGTGCTCATCATCGGCACCTACGATGAAAATGGCAAGCCGGATGCCATGAATGCAGCCTGGGGCGGCCTGTATGACACGAACCTTGTGGAGCTGTGCCTGAGCGCCGGCCATAAGACCACCAAGAACATCCTGCAGAAAAGGGCATTCACCGTCAACTTTGCCGACGCCGAGAATGTGGCCGCCTGCGATTATGTGGGCATCGTCTCCGGCAACAACACCCCGGATAAGATGGAAAAGTCCGGCCTGACCGCTGAAAAGAGCGCCGTGGTGGATGCACCGCTGTTTACCCAGCTGCCGCTGACGCTGGAGTGCAAGTATGTGCACAGCACCGAGGAAGGCAACATCATCGGCGAGATCGTGAACATCAGCGCCGATGAGCACATTCTGGGCGCGGACGGCAAAATTGATATGACAAAGTTCCGCCCCATTTCCTACGAGCCGGTGCACAACGGCTATCATGTGCTGGGCGAGCGGGTCGGCACGGCCTTCAGCGACGGCATGAAGCTGAAATAAGTTTCGGCCCAAACCCCGAAAATCTGCCCCAAGATTGCATCCAGAAGCGCTTTTGTCTCGTTATAAGAGGTGAAAGCGCTTTTATGTTTTTGAAAAGGATGCGATCAAGATGAAAAAATTCCACCGCCGCCGCGCACACGGCAGGCGTATTTTGCTGTGTTTGTTGGCCGTGGCGCTGCTGTTTGTGGTGCTGGCCCTGCGGCAGAACATTCTGCTGGACACCACCAGCCGCCATGCCCTTCTGATGGACGCCCAGACCGGGCAGGTGCTGGCGCAGAAACGTGCCAACGAAAAAGTGGCCCCGGCGTCCCTGACCAAGATGATGACCGTGCTGCTGGCCATCGAAGCCCAGCCGGACCTCGACCAGCCTGTGACGCTGCCGGAGGATGTGTTCCCGGAACTGACGGCCGAAAATGCGTCCATGGCGGGTTTTGCGCCCGGCGAGACGGTCACGGTGCGGGACGTGCTGTATGGTGCCATGCTGCCTTCCGGGGCCGAGTGCTGCGAAGCGCTGGCTCGGCTGGTGAGCGGCAGCGAGAGCGCCTTTGTGGCGTTGATGAACCAGAAAGCCGCAGAGCTGGGCATGAAGAACACCCACTTCTGCAACCCCATCGGCCTGACCGAGACCGAGCATTACTCCACCGCCGCTGACCTTGCCAAGCTGCTGCAGGCGGCGCTGCAGAACGAGACCTTTCGCACCATCTTCACCACCGGGCACTACACCAGCATCCCCACGGCCCAGCACCCGGAAGGCGTTTCCTTTGCCAGCACCCTGCTGAGCAAACTGAACGGCAGCGAGCTTTCCGACGGGCAGGATAAAATTCTGGGTGGCAAGACCGGCTACACCGCAGCGGCCGGGCTGTGCCTGGCAAGCCTTGCAACGGTGCAGGGACGCGAGTACATTCTGGTCACGCTGGGCGCGCCCGGCAGCCACATCACCGAGCAGTTCAACATTCAGGATGCCATCAGCGTTTACCGGAAACTGGAAACAAAAATGTCCGCAAAACGTTGATTCTACTGCCGGTCGGTTGCGCAAAGCGGGTTTGCCCGGTACAATGGAGCCACGAACAGAGCCGCAGGCTCACAAGGAGGACAACATGTACGAACTGGACAAAGCCGCATTCGGCAGCTTTCTGGCGCAGCTGCGCAGGGAAAAGGGCATGACCCAGCGGGAGCTGGCTGCAGACCTGTATGTATCGGATAAGGCCGTGAGCAAATGGGAGCGGGGCCTGAGCGTGCCGGATATCTCGCTGCTGGTGCCGCTGGCAGAAATTCTGAACGTGACGGTGGCCGAGCTTTTGCAGGGCCGCCGCGTCGAAGAAGAACAGCGCTTTACCCGCGAGGAGACGGAAGAACTCATCCGCAAGGCGCTGACCTTCTCGGCAGAGCCGCCGGAGCGCCGTCAGGCCCGGACCCGGAAGTTCCTGCCGCTGTATGCAGTCTATGTGCTGCTGGGCCTTGTGGGCACTGCCGTCGTCTGTGCGGCGGGGCTGGCAGGCACCGAGGGCGCAAAGGCGCTGCTCATCATGAATGCGATCTTCGGCGTCGTGTATGGAGCCTACACCTTGTTCTGGATGCCGGAGACCCTGCCGCGCTACTACGATGAGAACCGCATCTGCAACTTTGCGCAGGGCGGGTTCCACATCCACATCCCGGGCGTGTACTACAACAACCGCAACTGGCTGCATGTGCTCAAGTGGATGCGGGTGTGGTGCGTGGTGTCTATGGTCCTGATGCCGCCCTGCACGGCTGCGGCGGTGCTGTTCGAGCGCGCCACCGGCTGGCGGGTGTGGGGTGCAGTGCTCATCGTGTACATTCTCTCGCTGTTCGGGGCCATCGTCATCCCGGCGAAAAAATATGAGTAAGCCAAAATGAAAGGGAGCGATTTGCTCCCTTTTGTTTTGGTTGGCAGTGTGATACACTAGAACTATTCTGAAAGAGATGGAGCGAATAGGATGCGAGACCACCACATCGACCTGTGCGGGCAGATCGACTTCACCCGCACCGAGGCCACCCCGCTGCTGGCGCGGGATGCGCACTTCAGCTTTGCGTGCAATGGCTGCGGCGACTGCTGCCGCGGGCGGGAGGATATCGTGCTGTCCGGCTTTGACCTGTGGCGCATCGCGGCTCGGCTGCGCCTGCCGCCGCAGATCGTGGCGCGGGGCTTCTGCCGGGCCAGCATCGGCACGGTGAGCCACCTGCCGGTGCTGCGGCTGGCCCCGGTGAAGGAGAACCGCAATAACTGCCCATTTCTCACCGAAAATCACTGCGCCATCCACGATGCCGAGCCGCTAGTATGCGCGCTCTACCCGCTGGCGCAGGAGATCAGCCGGGACGGGCAGGTGAGCTACTTTTTGCAGCCCACCGGCTGCGGCGGGCAGGTGATCGAAGCGCGGGTGCAGGATTACCTTGCCCGCTATGATGTCCCCGCGCGGGAAGCGACGGATGTGCGCTGGGCGCAGACCTGCATGGCGCTGGAAGACACTGTGGAACAGCTGGAAGCGGCCCTAGGCCCGGTGCTGGTGCGCCGGATGCAGGCAAAGCTCTGGCAGGCGCTGTACTTTGACTACAATTTTGCGCAGCCATTCCTGCCACAGCTGGAGCGCAACCTCGGCTGGCTGCAGGGGGAAATGGCAAAACTGACCGCTTATCAGGCAAAATTGAAGCATGCATCAAAATAATTGATTGATATGTTTTAAATGATTGATAATTAAGGCCGTTTTCGGGCAAAAGTGAGTTGTTTTACTGCAGAATGTGTGCTATACTTCACGAGTGTAAAGCAAAACTGTACGACACACGCTTACAATCATTGCTTTCCGGCGCGGCACCTGTGGGCTGCGCAAGCGAAAAATAGAGGAGATAGATCATTATGCGTAAAATCACTCGTCGTTCCTTCCTGGCTGCTGCCGCTGCCTGCGGCGCTGCTGCTGCCCTGACTGCCTGCGGCGGTTCTTCTGCATCCACTGCAGCTTCCTCCACCGCATCTTCCGCTGCTGCTTCTGCGGCAGCCGCTGACGGCCAGACCTATACCATCGGTATCTGCCAGCTGGTGCAGCATGCCGCTCTGGACGCTGCCACCCAGGGTTTCCAGGATGTCCTGACCGAGGAGTTTGGCGATAACGTCACCTTCGACCTGCAGAACGCACAGGGCGATTCCGCCACCTGCGCCACCATCACCAACGGCTTCGTTTCCGCAGGTGTGGACCTGATCATGGCAAACGCCACCCCCGCCCTGCAGGCTGCACAGGCTGCCACCGACACCATCCCCATCCTGGGCACCTCCGTCACCGAGTACGGCGTGGCCCTGGGCCTGGACAACTACGACGGCACTGTGGGCGGCAACGTCTCCGGCACTTCCGACCTGGCTCCCCTGGGCGAGCAGGCCGATATGATCGTGGAGTGGCTGCCCGATGTGAAGAATGTCGGCCTGCTGTACTGCTCTGCTGAGGCAAACAGCCAGTACCAGGTGGACGAGGTCCAGAAGTATCTGGAAGCCAAGGGCGTCACCGCTACCCAGTATGCTTTCTCGGATTCCAACGATCTGTCCTCCGTCTGCCAGCAGGCTGCGAACGAGAACGACGCACTGTACGTCCCCACCGATAACACCGTTGCTGCCAACACCGGCATCGTGGACGGCATCTGCCGCCCGGCCAAGAAGCCCGTGTTCACAGGCGAGGAGGGCATCTGCTCCGGCTGCGGCGTGGCTACCCTGTCCATCAGCTACTACGATCTGGGCCGCACCACCGGTGAGATGGCAGTGAAGATCCTGAAGGGCGAGGCCGACATCTCCACCATGCCCATTGAGAACACCAACGTGACCAAGAAGTACAACAAGGCCATCTGCGATGATCTGGGCCTGACCGTTCCCGAAGGCTACGAGGAGATCGAGGGCTAAGGCACTCCCGGGAAAACAAACATAAAATCAGCGGAGAAGGGCGAAAAATGGCCTTTCTCCGCTTTCCCGTATCCGACGGGAGATGAAAAAAGTGTATCAGAAACAGGAGGAATTGTTTTGGACATCATTGCAAGACTGGCAAACCTGCCGGGCGCTCTGCCGGGTGCCTGTGCACAGGGCCTTATCTGGGGCATCATGGCCATCGGCGTTTATCTCACCTACCGCATCCTGGATGTGGCCGACCTGACCGTGGACGGCTCCTTCGGCACCGGCGGCGCTGTGTGCGTCATGTGCCTGCTCTCTGGCCAGAACGTCTGGGTCTCGCTGCTCATGGCGCTGCTGGCGGGCCTTCTGGCAGGCCTTGTCACCGGCCTGCTGCACACCTTCATGGGCATCCCGGCCATTCTGGCCGGCATCCTGACCCAGCTGGCTCTCTACTCCATCAACCTGAAGATCATGGGCAAAGCCAACCAGTCCATCAACGTGGATAAGTACGGTCTGCTCATCTCCCTGCGCTGGGTCAAGGAGTTCGCGCTGCACAACCCCATCATCATGGTCATCATCGCCACGGCGGTGGTCATCGCGGTGCTGTACTGGTTCTTCGGCACCGAGCTGGGCTGTGCCATCCGCGCCACCGGCTCCAACCCCGCCATGTCCCGCGCACAGGGCATCAACACCAACTTCAACATTGTGCTGGGTCTGGCCGTGTCCAACGGCCTGGTGGCCCTGTCCGGTGCGCTGCTGAGCCAGTATCAGGGCTTTGCGGATGTCGGCATGGGCCGTGGTGCCATCGTCATCGGTCTGGCAGCCGTCATCATCGGCGAGGCCATCTTCAGCCGCATCTTCCACAACTTCGCCCTCAAGATGGTGTCCGTCTCGCTGGGTGCCATCATCTACTACATCGTCATCCAGCTGGTGCTGACCCTGGGCTTCGACGCCAACCTGCTGAAGCTGCTGAGCGCTTCCGTGGTGGCCATTTTCCTTGCCGTGCCGTACTGGAAGGGCAAGTACTTCTCGAAGCCGGTGAAGAAGGCAAAGGAGGATGCAAAAAATGCTTGAGATCCAGAATGTTTCCAAGACCTTTAACGCTGGCACGGTCAACCAGAAAACGGCCCTGAACGGCCTGAACCTGAAGCTGAACGAGGGCGACTTCGTCACCGTCATCGGCGGCAACGGCGCAGGCAAATCCACCATGCTGAACGCCGTGGCCGGTGTGTGGCCGGTGGACGAGGGCAAGATCCTCATTGACGGCGTGGACGTTACCCGCCTGAGCGAGCACCAGCGCGCCGCCTACATCGGCCGCGTGTTCCAGGACCCCATGACCGGCACTGCCGCCACCATGCAGATCGAGGAAAACCTTGCCCTGGCGGCCCGCCGCGGCAAACCACGCACCCTGCGCATCGGCATCACCAAGGCGGAGCGGGAGCAGTACCGTGAGCTGCTCAAAACGCTGGACCTGGGCCTAGAAGACCGTCTGACTGCCCGTGTGGGCCTGCTTTCCGGCGGCCAGCGCCAGGCGCTGACCCTGCTGATGGCCACTATGAACAAGCCCAAGCTCCTGCTGCTGGACGAGCACACCGCCGCCCTTGACCCCAAGACCGCCCTCAAGGTGCTGACCCTCTCGGCCAAGATCGTGGAGGAGAACCACCTGACCACCATGATGATCACCCACAACATGAAGGACGCCATCAAGTATGGCAACCGCCTGATCATGATGCACGAGGGCCATATCATCTACGACGTGGCAGGCGAGGAAAAGAAGAACCTGCACGTCTCCGACCTGCTGGCCAAGTTCCAGATCGCCAGCGGCGGCGAGTTTGCAAACGACCGTATGATCCTTTCCAACTAAGTTCCGGCATACAGGCGCCTGCCCGTTTGGGTGGGCGCTTGTTTTTTGCCTGCATTGTGTTACAATAAAACCACTACGAAAGACAGAGGGAGAAGAAGATGGTCGATCATATCGAGATCCGCGGCGCGCGGGTGCACAACCTGAAAAATGTGGACGTGGATGTGCCGCTGGGTAGGATCGTGGGCGTGGCGGGCGTGTCCGGCTCGGGCAAATCAAGCCTTGCGCTGGGTGTGCTGTATGCCGAGGGTTCCCGGCGGTATCTGGATGCCCTTTCCACCTACACCCGCCGCCGCATGACCCAGGCAGCCAAGGCCACCGTGGACGAGGTGCTGTACGTCCCGGCGGCGCTGGCTCTGCACCAGCGGCCCGCCGTGCCCGGCATCCGCAGCACCTTTGGCACCGGCACCGAGCTGCTGAACAGTCTGCGGCTGATGTACTCCCGCCTGTCCAGCTATCCCTGCCCGCAGTGCGGCCACTGGCTGCAGCCCAGCCTTGCCGTGGCGGCCGAAAAGCCGCTGGTCTGCCCGGTGTGCGGGGCCAGCGTGCGGGCGCTTTCGGCGGAGGAATTCGCCTTCAACAGCCAGGGCGCCTGCCGCACCTGCAGCGGCACCGGCACCGTGATGACTGTGGACGAGAGCACCCTTGTGCCGGACGACTCCCTCACCATCGACGAGGGTGCGGTGGCCCCCTGGAAAAGCCTGATGTGGTCGCTGATGACCGACATCTGCCGCGAGATGGGCGTGCGCACCGATGTACCCTTCCGTGATTTGACCAACAAGGAAAAGGACATCGTCTTCCACGGCCCGGCCGAGAAAAAGCACATTTTCTACCACAACAAAAACTCCAATCAGGCCGGGGAGCTGGATTTTACCTACTTCAACGCCACCTACACGGTGGAAAACGCCCTCTCCAAGGTCAAGGACGAGAAGGGCATGAAGCGGGTGGAAAAGTTTTTGCGGCAGGGCGTCTGCCCGGACTGCGGCGGCTCCCGCCTGACGGCAGCGGCCCGCACGCCGCGCCTGCGGGGCATCACGCTGGATAAGGCCTGTCAGATGACCCTTGCCCAGCTCACCGACTGGGTGGCGGGCGTGCCGGACAGCCTGCCGGAAGAAATGCGCCCCATGGCCCGGAATATCTGCGAATCCTTCCAGACGGTGGCGGCGCGGCTGCTGTCGCTGGGGCTTAGCTACCTGACGCTGGACCGTGCGGCATCCACCCTCTCCACCGGTGAGCGCCAGCGGATGCAGCTGGCCCGCGCCGTGCGCAACCGCACCACCGGTGTGCTGTATGTGCTGGACGAGCCGTCCATCGGTCTGCATCCTTCCAACATCGAGGGCCTGACCGACGTGATGCACGACCTCATCGCCGACGGCAACTCGGTGGTGCTGGTGGACCACGATACCCAAATCTTAAAGGAAGCTGACTGGCTCATCGAGATGGGCCCGGAAGCCGGTGCCAAGGGCGGGCACGTCATTGCGCAGGGGACCATCCCGGAAATTGAAGCAAGCCTCGCCTCCCAGATCGGGCCGTTTCTCGCGGGCCGGGCGGGCGTCCATGCGCGGCCCCGTACACCGGAAAATGAGCTGTTCGCGCTGGGGCGCATCCACCTTTCCACGGACGCCATCCACACCGTGAAGCCGCTGGAACTGGACCTGCCCAAGGGGCGGCTCACCGTCGTCACGGGTGTGTCCGGCAGCGGCAAGACCACCCTCATTCTGGAAAGCCTCATCCCGGCGCTGCAGGCCAAAGTGAACGGCACCGCTCTGCCGGGGCATGTGAAGGCTGTGGAAGCAGACGGCATCGCGCAGGTGAAGCTCATCGACGCAACGCCCATCGGCATCAATGTGCGGTCCACCGTGGCCACCTATGCCAATGTGCACGACGAGCTGCGCAAGCTGTTTGCCAAAACGCCGGACGCGAAGGACCACGGCTATAAGGCGGGCGACTTCTCCTACAACACCGGCAAACTGCGGTGCCCTACCTGCGACGGCACCGGCGTGATCAGCTTGGATGTGCAGTTCCTGCCGGACGTGGATGTGCCCTGCCCGGACTGCGGCGGCTCCCGCTACAGCCGGGAAGCGGCGGCAGTCAAGCTGCCCACGGCGGGCGGCGGGGCGGCCTCCATGGCCGATCTGATGGACATGGACGTGTCCACCGCGCTGGATGCCTGCGCCGACCGCAAGCTGGTGCGCCAGCGCCTGCAGGTGCTGAAGGAGCTGGGCCTTGGCTACCTGACCCTCGGCGAAGAAACGCCCAGCCTTTCCGGCGGCGAGGCCCAGCGGCTCAAGCTGGCCAGCGAGATGGGCCGCGGGCAGGCCGACAGCGTGTTCGTGTTCGATGAGCCCACCATCGGCCTGCACCCGCTGGACGTGCAGACCCTGCTGGGCGTGTTCCAGAAGCTGATCGAGAATGGGGCCACGGTGGTGGTCATCGAGCATGATCTGGACGTCATCCGCAACGCGGACTACCTCGTGGATATGGGCCCGGGCGGCGGCGACGCAGGCGGCCGCATCGTGGCGGCAGGCACCCCGGAACAGGTCAGGCAGGACCCGGAGAGCATCACGGGACGGTATATCTGAATCAGACAAGCAAAAACGGACAGCTGTGCAGGCAATGCAGGGCTGTCCGTTTTGTTTGCGGCCGCAGCAAAAATCCCCGCCGGGGAGAACACCCGACGGGGATCAGAGCGCGCGTAAGAGGGAAAGGGGGCGCTTACAGCAGCTCGTTGTGCACGGTGCCGCCCACGGTCAGGGTGGGCACATCGCCGGTGTGAAGGAGCTGGGCTTCGTCGTCCTCGCCGCCCAGAGCCAGCAGAGCGGAAAGGCTCAGGGTGGTGGTTTTAAGGTTGGTCACAAAGGTGATGCTCTCCGCGCCGGAAGCCTGCAGCTCGCGCAGCACGGGCAGCGGCGCAAGGAGGGTGGCAGTGTCCAGACCGTCGCGGCGGACGTCCACGATGTAATTGCAGCCCTCGGTGCGGGTCTCAAAAGCCACGTCTGCGCCGTTGGCATCCACCACGCGCAGGTGCAGGGCAGCGGGCACGGCAGCGGCGGTGGTGTCGGGCTGGCCCGGCTCCGGCTGGGGGATGGTGCGCTGCAGGTGGCAGATGGTGCACTCCTCATAGGTGCCGTCTTCGCTGGTGACCCACTCGTGCTTCATGGCGTCAAAGGTGGAACCGGCCGGGATGGGCAGTTCAAGATCTTCCACGCCTTCGTCCTCGCAGTGCCAGATAATGGTGGTGTCGGTGCGGGAAGCAATGGTGTAGACATGGCCATCGTTCACATAGCGGAAAGGTTCACCAGTCACGGTGACGGAACCGTCTTCATTCTGGATGACAGTGGCATTCTTGTAGTAGGTGAAGGCGCCGTGGTCAGAAGGAACAAAATCGTCCTGCAGAGCAAACTCATCATCTCCGGTCTGGTACACATTGAGGTTGACGCCATCGGAAATTTTCATGGGAGAATTGTATCTGTAATCAGTTTCATAAAGAATGGAGTTGCCGTTTGCCGTGCTGCCGGAACCACCGATTGCGGTGAAGTTGCCCGATGCAAGACGCAGGGAAGAATCCGCGTAGGCAGGCGCATAGTAGCATAGACTGTAATATCCATCACCGCCTTTAGCTGTGCCGGATACCGTTGTAGCGTTGCCGCCAATTGCAGCAAATTCGCCTGCAATGCTGGAAGTGTGACCGTTTCGGTCAAATCCACAGCCACCGCTTGCGGAGCCGGTGTCAGAACTTGCGTTGCCGCCCTGTGCCAAAAAAGTTACATGATCCATCTGAAAACCGGGACAAGTACCATAGAAAACAGCACCTCTACCACCAGAGACGTTAGAACTACTTGAAAAAGCGTCTCCACCGACAGCCGAAATGTGACTGTTCGAAATGGAGGAGCCTTTATTTCTTCCGTAATTACCAGCGACAAGACCGTCGCCCCCCCCTGCCGCCAAAAGAATTTCCTCCGGTTGCAGAAAGAGAAGAATCGACAATAGTGAGAGATGCTGCATTTAGGCCGTCTCCACCGGAGGTGTTGACGGAATCTCCAGCTTTAGCGGTAACAGTTGTCTCAATAATTGCTAAATCGTTGGCATAAATTCCACCGCTACTACGAGGATGGGAAGCGTCTGAATTTCCGCCTTTTGAGGTCAGAGAGCCGCCATCCTTGTTTTCATCGGTAATGGTTAGAGTGCCGTCGAGGCGGCAACTATGCAGGCCGGCAGTGACGTCGCCGTGATTTTTAGCGCCGATGCCGCCAATCAGCTCATTTTTGCCGTCCAGCTCCAGCGTCACGTCGCCGGTGCCGGAGATGTTCATGGCGTCTTCCTTTGAGGTGCCCGCATCCACCTTCAGGTTGCGCAGGATGATGTTCAGCGCATCTTTATAATTGTTGACGATCTTGACCACGTTCTCCACCACCGAGCTGACGACCGACGTGTTCTCCTCGGCCGGGGCTTCGTAGGTGACGGTCTCGTCTTCGGGGTCGGCGGCTTTTTCGGCCGGTGCGGCGGCTTCCGGCGAGGGTTCGGGCTTCGCCACCTGCACATCGGGGTCCACGGTGTAATCGCCGTATTCGATCACGGTGCCGTCCTCGGCCTCGGTGACGGTGCGCTCCGGCTCGGCGGGGGTGTCCTCAGCTTCGTCGCCGGTATCCACGGCCGGGGCAGACAGCTCCAGCGTTGCGGGCTCAGCGGCCGCATCCTCTGCGTCGGCATCGTCCGCTACGGCATCTTCGGTGCCCTCTGCGTCAGCGGTTTCGGGCGCTTCAGCTTCGTCAGCCGGGGCTGCATCTTCTTCGGCCGGGGCTTCCTCGTCCTCGGTCTCCGCCGGTGCGGGTTCGGCGGTGTCGTTCTGGGAGGCAGGTGCCTGGGTGTTGTCGCCGGTGATGATGATATCATCCGTGCCGTCGCCGTCGTCCTCCACCTTCTGGCCGCCCACCTGGATGGTCTTGCTGCCGTCTGCATCCACAGTGATGTTCACACTGCCCTGGCTGACATCACAGATGTATGCCGCCGTGACGGCGGGGGCTGCCGCAGACAGCGCCATGCTCAGAGCCAGCGTTGCGGCGGCCGTTCGTTTGAGTGTTTTTCGCAACCGCATAAGAAAAAACCTCCTGTGTGTTCAATGTCTGGATGCTCCTGCATTTTGGCGGAATGGACAAAAAACGGGGGCACCTCTTAAAACATTTTAGCATAGGGGGGGGGGGTAAAATCAAGAGAAACGTGAAAAAAGTAAAGAAAAACACGAAGAATCGCGCAAAAAAAACGCCTCCCGGGCTTTCCGGGAGGCGTCGGCGCGTATAAGGGTTTACCGCTTGATGTCGTAGTTCATGTTCATCAGGTTGCGGATGGAGCTCACATCGTCGGTGATGTTGGCATCGCCGTGGATGGTGTGCTTGATGGCGCTGCTTG
>ERZ1034913.1327-NODE-1327-length-15366-cov-5.649076_pt1 | contig 15366 bp, 12 predicted proteins | sample MGYA00520697_ERZ1034913 | MGnify/ENA primary metagenome ERZ1034913 (study PRJEB33766, sample SAMN09781786) | gut metagenome | biome: gut microbiome | host: Homo sapiens | place: Madagascar | study: EMG produced TPA metagenomics assembly of the PRJNA485056 data...
ACAACGGTCAGGACATCGTCAAGCAGGCGCTCGACCGCTCGGTGGGCAAGGTCCTTTCAAAGGGGGTCGTCTGTCGACGCAAGACCTCGATGACCGATTACCGTCTCGAGCAAGTGGCGGATTATCTCTGCACCATCGAACTCGGCCTAGTCAAGTACGAGGCCAAGGAGGATGGCGAGACATGCAACAAATTCTTCGGCGGTATCGGCTCTTTCAAGAGGAACCGGCTCAAGCAAGCCCGCAGCAAGCGGATATAGGCGGTTCCGCAGTCTCGCAGGGAGTGGTCAGCTCTCCTCCGGCCAGGAGCCCCAAGTGACACGCTTCGAGCAGCGAAAGCGAAACGCAAGCAATGGCCTCGCGGGTGCCTCGTGTGCTACAGTGTCCATATGGTCATCTCCTATCGTCTCAGCGTGGTAACTGAAGATTCTAGGCAGTGGCCACACCCCTTTCTCGAGGTGCTGACACCAATGTTTGGCACACAACCCGGAGACCTGCTCGCTGCTGCCGCTTACCCGCATCTGGTGGCCGGCGTAAGAAAGGAAGAAGGTCATGATTCAACAGGTGGCATTCGAAGTTCCGGCGGAGATTGCAGTAAAGCTCGCTACGGGCGAACTCATCCAGTATGGCGGCGTCGTACGCGACCTCAGCGGACGCATCGTAAAGCATCTCAAGCAGGCCGACGTAGCCGACAGTGCCAACGCAGCCAAGCAGGTCGCGGTTAAGGCCCTGGCGGTAGCCAAGGAAAACAAGAAGCTCGCCGTGGGTGCGCTGGTAGTTGCGGGAGTCGCCGCCGTCGGAGGCGCAGCGTATGGGGTCGTCTCCCATATCAAGCACAGAAAAGCCCTGGAGGAGCAGAAAGGCGCGATGGACGCCTTCAACGTGGCGTTTACCGATTATCTTTCCGCCCTCGACAAGGGTGAGCTTACCGTCGAGACGATCGATGGACTCGAAACGGCAATGGACGGACTCGGCGGCGAAAAGGGCTTCACGGTCGAGATCGAGGGCGACCAGTTTATGTCGCTCGTCGAGGCAGTCCGAGACTATACGGATCGCTTTGCCAAGGCGAACGGGATGAAGCCGGAGGCTCCCGTCCTCAAAATCTTCGACAAGCGACCGAACGACTTGGGCGGCCTACGTGACTGCCTCGCCACTCAGAGGGAGATACTGTCCCAGGCGGCCTAACAATCGAGAAGCGCTTTTCCCTGCCGGCCACCACCACACAGCCAGCCATGGCCGAAGCCGGCGCCGCCCAGATCCTCGCCGATTGCCGTCGGGAGAGCCCGCCCTACGTCGGGCCGACTCCGCGCAGAAGCAGAACATCAGCGTATCGAAGTCGCACTTGCACGAGGGGCGCACATCCAGTTCCAGGTCAGCCAACATCTCGCTCATGGACCCCCACCTATCCGGTTTTGCCTCCGGGCCTTGTCCATGGTGATACCGGAAAACACCACCCATGTGTGACGCATTATTCGAGTCGTTCCATAGTCACTACCCGTGCTTTTAGCCATGAGTTGAGAATGACACGGACGGGAACGAGCGAGGAATGCGCTGGCTTAGTAGAGGACCTTCCTGAAGTCCTTGTCAGCATCGTACAGAGCCTCGTGTTGAACGACTATGGAGCCCTCGACCGTTCTGACGATGTAGTCGTGGCGCTTGTTGCCCCTCCATACGTAGACGTCCGCCGCGTAGGGCTCGAGGTCGCGCCCGTACCAGATGTGGCATATGGTGCTATCGCCGCTTTTCCAATCGAAAATCACATGGCACTCGGCAACCTTCTTCGGGGTCTTTCCGGTCTTCGTTAGATTTGCCCAGTCGGTTCTGACGCTCGAGGGCTTGTTTTGGGAGGAGAGCTTCTGCCCGCACAGCTCGTTGAGAAGAGCGACGGCCTCGGAGACGATCTTCTCTTTGCTCAGCCCGAAGACATCGACGCCCCCAGAAGCCAGAGCATTCCTCTTCTCTGCATTGCCGCAGTCGAGGCTGGCTCGCTCGGCGTTGCTTAGAGGAACAGCGAACGGGTTGGCCGTGGCTCGTCCGCGCTTCTTCACTTCGCTCTCCTGGCCGTCTTGTCTCGCCTCGCCAACGATTGCCGCTAATCCCTTGCCAATGGACCCGAGAATGCCCACGTCCGCTCCTTTCGCTTGTCCATATTCTCCAATATATCGGGCACGGCATCCATCCCCGTTACTCTTCACCAGCTCTTTCCGCACCACTTCGCGCAGCACTCCACATGGTTCATGGGCTCGGCGTCCACCTCGCCCATGTCCTGGCGCCTCTCGCTCACCTAGAGGGTAAGTGATCGCGAACGCATCGTTTTAGCTTTGCGCCAAAAGGCTCGACGTCTTCGGATCTGAGGCATCGGGACTCCCGCGCAGCACAACCAAGGACGGAAAACCGTGTCCAAAATGATTAAGATAGCCAACGGTCGAGAGGACTACGGGCGGATTTATGAATACAATAACGAGCGCATTCTTCTTACGGGTATAGGCTAAACGGCTTCATGGTCAGCGCCTACCCATTGAAGAGTAGAAAGGCAAATTAATGAAAACTCTCAAGATCTCACTCGACTTCCTGGCCGGCCCTTTGTGGAAGGACGAGTTCATCGACGGCGAGCTCTGAACCGGCATTCCCGCGATTGACAATGACAAGGCTTTGCAAGCCCTCAACAACCAAATTTGCGAGCTGTACTCGTCTTGCTACGAGTTCGACTCGCATGACCTGCCTTGCTGATTCAACGAGGAGAAGGAAAAGGCCGACAAGCCTCGCATGCTCGAGCTGCTGGGCAAGCTCAACGCCCGCATCACAGAGCTGAACGACGGTTCCTTCGTTGTGGACGACCAGGAGACGCCGCGCGCCGATTCGCTGTAGTCGGCAGATAGCCCGAACGCCGAAATGGCCCGCGCTCCACTCAGAGCGCGGGCTTTCTTATCGTTTGGCCGTCAAATCAGTTTCCTATTCTCATCGTTCAGGCGGTCCTTCTCGTTAGCTCCAATGGCTACGAACGCACTGCGAAACAATGGCAATCGGTCCCAAGATTCCCGATCAGCCCACGGGGACAAAAAACGCGCGTCTACTCACTTGGGATAAATCCTTACTCCCATTCCTCCGAATACCGCTCCGTACTTTGTCATCTTGAAATACGGGGAGTAAATAGCGAAGTCGCAGGTGAAAGGGCGTAAAAAGGCAAAGAAAAAGCCTCCGTACAACAGGCTTATAGGACAAAAAGTGTGTCTGGGCCTATTATTCATTCGTTTCGGAACGGGTAGTCGATTCGGATGACTTTTCCCATAAAAAATGGGCGCTGGCCTGCGCCAACGCCCAAAATCAGACACATTATTTGTCCTATAAGCCTTCAAACATGGGAGCGGAGGCTCGATAATCGGATTTACTCACTAATGTCGCTGGTGGCTTTGCCGTGACTCTCGTACGAAACGAAACTCAGCAGCACAGTGTGGCGCTCAAAAGTGCAGATCAAAGCCCTGTCAGCCTACTCCAACTCTCTGGCCCAAGTTCTATATCTGCTGACAACTGGTGCCATCTGCGACAAACTACGGTCGATTTTGCCGCTGAGTTTTCAGGATTTAGGAACCATTTGGGAACCAGCTAGCTGACTCAATAAGTAACGTAATTTACCTTGCTGTGATCGTTGCCGTTTTCGTCTTTCCATGTCGTGGTAACTTCCACCATAGACGGGAAGCCCATGAAGACCATAACGTGTTCCTCGTACGAACCGTGCTGTTCAAGCCTTGGGAACGGCGTTTTGTCCTTTCGGAAGCACGTTGCGTATTCGCAGGTGTTGTCAACAAGGTAATTGACATTCAATGCCACTCCCTCTCCCTTATTGAAGATTTTAAGATAGTGACCCTTTCCGTCTTTCACGAGGCGAGCTTCAACGCAAGCTTCTCGATTCTTCTCGACATTCTCAAGTTCATATTGCTTAAGGCGCGAGTCGAGCTCCGAAACCTCTTTCTGAAGCTTCTCAACCTTGCTTGATTTAGCTAAAGAAACAATCGAGACCACAAGGGCTCCAACTGCAGCAAAGGAGCCAATTGCCGTGAAAATTTCTATCATCTAAAAGCCTTTCGGAATGCTTTATCTAGCTCCTTTTGCAGCTCAGACGTAATCTCTGCAGTAGTTTCATCAACAGCTGCGTCGATTCCGCGAGAGTTGTCTGCGATTAATTCGTCTTTGGTGGTTTCCGCACCGCAATAGGCGCATTTCAACTTAGTGTCGCCAGGGGCGTTTATCAGACTGTCTTCCGGATAGTCCGAGGAAAACTGGTCATTGCCGCATATATGGCATTTCATTTTGACTTTTTTAGAAACATTCTCAAACATTTGATAATCCGCTTTCTGTTTAACGTTTTGTTCTATCCAGCTTAGCTTGGATTGCTGGGGATGACTCTGAACAGGTGGCGACAACCCTAGCAACCCTATTGCTGGATCGACAATTCGACATGAGACTGAATCAGTGCTTTGAAGTAGACTTCGAACAGCTCCGCGTAGTTGCCTGACTCATCAGCTAAAGCTAGTGCATCTTTGTAGGGATTTTTCTCACTGTTTCTGAACAGAACCGGTGGCATGCCCTTTCTAATCAAGAACATGTTTGTAAACGCTCTGGTTGTTCTCCCATTCCCGTCCCTGAAGGCGTGAATCACTGTTAGCCTGTGATGTATTCTGAGAACCGCCTCGATATACTCCGACAGCGACATCGACTCCTCCATCTCCAAGAGAGATTGGATTTCTTTGTCCAGATAATACATCTCCGTTGGGATGAGCTTGTAGTCAACGGTTTCAAATTTTGCGCCAAGCACTAAGGTGTTAGACTCGCGATAGTTTCCACCAAGTTCAGGGCAAGGTGCAGTCGAGAATAGCTTCTCGTTGATTCTTTTTGCCTCATAGACGTTCAAATCAAAGTCAAGCGTTGAGATACTGTCAAAGACGTAATCGTAGGCGAGGCTCAAACCTGCAACCTCGATTATGTTTTGGTTCTCTTGCCGGCAGTACTCGCTTTTTGAACCTAGCAGGCGAAGGTCAACGACAATCTCGGAAGCTTTCTCTATGTCAATGTCTACGCCTTCCATACGAGAGTCCTGGAAGACGTATTCGGCTTTGAATCGTTGTTTAACCCTTGGAGTCAGCTCAATGCTCAGGTAGTCGCTTCCGGCATCGAATAACTGTTCGTAAAGTACGACGTCGTTGAAGCCAAACTCGCGCCTTTTTACAGCGGGCTTAAATTTATTGCGGCGCTTCACAAGCGCTTTTGGAGATGTGTCGCCCTTGATTTTATGAAGTCTCCATGCGATTTTATTCAAGCATGCTTGGAAGCTCACGCCGAAGTATTCGGCAATCTTTACGACATCCGCGAACTCGACATATCTGTTTACTTCGTATTTTTCGACTTGCTTTCTCAGCTCCTTGCTGGGCATGAGGAGCTCAGCAGCAAAATTCTCCGCATATCGCTCGATCTCTGACTGAGCGTATGATGTGCAGGCAATAGTGGGCAGTCCCGAATCCTTTAAATGATGGCAAAGCTCATGGGCTGCCGTGTATCTTTGTCTGGTGATGGGGCGCTGGGAATTAACGCCAACGACGGGTATGTCGGATGTATCTTCTGCGGGAATATACATACCCTCGTACTTCTTGAAGGGGCGAAACGCAAAAGAGACATTCAGGTCCGCAAGCATCTGAAAGGGATTTAGTGGAAAGCTAACCGTTTTGTCAACGAAATATGCCCGCAGAAAAGTCTGAGCGAGGCTTTCTGCGGGCATGCCATTGTTTGCAAGCTGTTCGTAATCAGGATGCTGCACTAAACCCTACCTTTCATCGTTTTCTTAAACTCGATCAAATTCATGATTTCCGCTTGATCGGTTTCATCGAGTGTTTCAAAGGTCCTTGCAAATATTTGCGTAGGCATGGTGGTGCATTTTCCATAAAGGAGTTCGTCGATAGGAATAAGAAAAAGCTCACTAAGCTTTCCCAGCTCTTCAGCGGAGACCTTGCGCTTGTTGGACTCCATCTCTGCCACAGCGGAACGTCCAATACCCAAATACTTAGCAACATAATCTTGGGACAAATGCAAATTCGTCCTAGCTTCTTTAATTCGCTCACACAAATGCTTCATTGGGGCCTCCTTTCTTTCAAGATATACGATAGCAGTATTGTCAAATTTATCAACATATATTGTCGGAAATTCCGACAATATGCATGTGTCTCAAAGAGCTTTTGAGGATTTGAGGTTGCTCGGTTTAACCTTCGTAGTGATCTTTCCAGTCTTGGTAGGTGCCCTTGTCGCCGGTGCTCTTCAGCTCAACACAGGCGAAGTTCCAGTCGTTGACGAACTTGCCCAGTTTGCGATGACCGCGCATGTCGGACAGCTGCCATGCGGGTTTGCCGTCGATCATCGAGGCCTAGCTGCCAAAGATATGATGCAGCTCTAGCAGCTAGTTAAACCCTCGTTGCATTTCTGATGTCGTAGCCCGTCAAAACCTCCTCGGGCACGCCAAATGCCCTGGCCATGGCAAGCCTCTGCTCGTCGTTGGGCATGCGTTTCCCCTGCTCGTATGCGCGCACGGTGAACACGCTGAGCCTGCCGCGTCCACAAGCGCGCCCTGGGTCATGCCAGCTCTCCTGCGCAGCCTCAGAGCGACGTCGTACAAAGCATTTCCAGCCATAAAAGAGCCTCCCATTTCTTGTGTCCAAGAAATGGGAGGCAGTTCATCGTCGCAGGTCGGGGGCTTGAAATCAACGAATATCGTTTATTCCCACTCAATAGTAAAAAGCTCTCTCCAGTTTGTTCCAGTTTGCCGCAGTTTGCTCCAGTTCGTCCTATTTACACTCAGTCTCAAAAATTGCCGAGAATCCATGGGGTCAAATTTGGGTCACGGCATTTCGGGTCATCCGAGGCATTTTCGTAGGTCACGGTGGGTCATGGGAAACTGCGAGCACTAACTGATGGCCACTTGAACATTGTATGCCAAGGGAGGGCAGGGTAGAGAAGCATCTACAAACACCCTCCTAGTAGCTACGATGGATCCTCGATCTTCGACTTGTACAGCTCGATCAGAAGCTCTGAGCAGTCAATGCCCGCTGCCTCGAAAACGATCTTCAGCGTTTCGATTTTCACATAAGTTGAGCTTCCGGGATTGAAGTAGATTCCCTCGCCAACTTTGAAGCAATAGTCGCTTTCCTTCCGTGAGAAATACCTTCCCGGGAAGTCAGAGCCCTCAGGGACGAACTTATGGAAGACGACTGGATCAAGCTCGTAAACCATGGAAAGCACGCCGCAGATCATGTCAACCCAGGTCTTCGCCGTGAAGCGGGAGCCCATGAAGCTGTATGCGGCGATCTGCCTGCCGGTAAACGAGAAGTCGTCGTCGAGGGCATGCTCCTCGTAGGCGTCGTTGCCCCACTCGAAGTCGGACTCGATGGATGGCCAAAGCTCAAGGAACTTCCTCTTCATGAGCTCGTTGCGGGCCTTCAGCTGTTCCTCGCCCCAGGCTTCTTGCTGGCAGACGAAGCCGTTGATCCTGAAGCCGGACTGCTTGAAGCCGTTCTCCATGTCCCGCTTCTCGGCAAAGCGCCTGTTGCTGTATTTGGAGTTGTATGCGGTAAGCGTAAGGTTCGCCATGCTGTTCAGCCACCTTGCGTGGATTTCTGCGAAGTCGTCGCCCAAATCCTGCTGCCAGCTCGTCGAAAGCGTCTGGGGCATGATGTGCTCGATGCTGAAAGACTCATCGCGAAGATTACCAACGACGTTGACCCTTTCGAGGCTGTCTCCGTTTTCAAGCCGGTCGAAGAGGTAGTACTTGTAACCTGCGATCCTGTAGAAGTCCCTCTCTTCGAACGCCTGCATGAACTCGGCGTCATCTGGGAAATGTCCGCTGCCCTCCTTGGAGAGGAGAACCTTGTTCAACACGTCAGGATATGAACCGCCGTCCTTGACGCCTCTCAGGACCTCGCTGTGCAGGGTCTCGAAGACCTTGTTGAGCGCATTGGTGGGAACCTTGCAGACCCAGCGCCTGAAGAGGTAGGTCTCGACGGATTTGAGCGCCTCGATCACCTGCTGGTCGCTGATTTCTCCACAGCGCCTGTATTCGAACAGATTCAGCGTGAACGGGTTCATGACGCTCATGTCCAGCAGAATAAGTCGCCTCAAAACTGCATCAAGCCCATGTTTTCCGGAATCGGCAGCGTTAATCGCCTTGTAATGCTTTGAGTACTTAAGAAGCTCCTCAAGCAGGGCTTTCGTATCGAATGCCCCCGCTTTTACATAGTCCTTGAACACGGAATAGACCTTCTTGATTGCGGGGGTCTTCCTGCGGACGGCAGCAAGCCAATCGCGGGCGAAGGAGCTTACGTCGTAGCCGGTGTTCTTCTCGATCTCGTTCCAGTACCGCTCGTAGTATTCCTCCTGCATTTGGGTATCGAGGCCCATAAGGATGAAGTTGCGGATCTTGTCGCCCTCGTTGAGGTCGAGGCCTGTTGAGTTGAGGCTCTCGAAGATTCGCTGGGCGTCGTCCTCCTTGTCGAGCTTGATGTCGATGATCATCAGGCGCTCGATGGCGTCGCGCAGCTGGTCGGCCGTAAGCTTTGTCTTGTCGATTCGGCCGCAGAAATAGATGAAATTCTGGGTTACGTTGGAGTCCTGGATGAACTTCTCTGCGTCGGCGGAGTAAATCGCCTCAAAGGCGGCCTGGTCGTCCTTGATGAGCTTCAGCTTCAGCTTTCGCTCGGACTTATGCCATTTGTCGATGAGGTATTCCTCGGTGATCATGTCGGCCAGATTTTCGTCCTCAGAGGCGATGGCGCCTTCCCTTAGCTTGCTCACGAGGGCAAGGAGAAGGAGGTATGACGTGGTGATCCTTTGCTGGCCATCGATAACGATGCGCGTGTCGGGGCCATCCGCCTTGGAGACAATGCTTCCAAAGAAATGGCTCTCGACGCCTTCGGAAATGACATCCTCGAGGTCGTCGAACAGTTGCTTGCAGTTTTCGATCTTCCAGTCGTAGTTGCGCTGATACACGGGGATAACGAAACGGGTCTTCGTACCCTCAAGCAGATTCAGCAGATATCTTTCTTCGCCTTTCAAATGCTTTCCTTTCAAGAAGAATACAAGCCGAAAACCATGATGCGGATTCTGATTGACTCGGACGGGCTGGAGGTCGACGTCATAATCGAGCTTTGCGACGGCCGCCGAACGGCCTTGCTGGAACAGATTACAAGCCGACTAACGGGTTTCTAAGCAAACGAACGTAGACTTCAAACAAGACGCGAAGAAACAAGTCCTCCATAGTGCAGTCGCCAGAGGCAAAGTAGTCATCTAACGAGCCGTATTCATGCTCTGATTCCTTTGAAGATGTTCCCAATATCGTCAAATACATGCACAGTTCGGCTACAAAAAGGCAAGCTTCAATCCCGCTAGATACCGCAAATGAGTACTTCTTCATTAAAAGCGAGATAGGCTCATGGCAATAATTTCCCGTACCATCAAAGGCATCAGACAGCACATCGACAATCCGCTGTTCATACAATGGACCAAGAGACTGCGAGAAGCATGCATCTCTCGCAACAACGTCAACACGCGCCTCGCCATACGCAAGAACACGTCTGAGGTACTTGCCATTGTCGTACAGGACACTTGAATGATCGTCAGGGAAAGAACGAGCTGACAGCTCCTTAAGGGCGCCGACGCACGAAGAAAAAAGCGACTTATCGCGATCCCATTCGTCTACTCGGAGAGATATACCCTCACGCTCAAATAGCGCCCGCTGAACCTCATTCGTCAAACAGCAGAAGTCTCGATACAGCTCACGGTGGTAAGGCCACGTTTTGTCAAAGGCAGAAGCTGCAAAGCAAAGCGGCATGAGCCACCTTTCCGCACTGTGCTTTTGAAGGAAGGCGCAGACCTCCGCATCAACCCAATTTGCGTGCCTTCGCTCTTCACGCTGGTTGATTTCTAGCTCGAACGCCGCCTGTCTCTCGGCAATTTCCTTCTGCTCCTCTGTGAGACGTGCCTGCTCCTTTGCCGTCTTATTCTGGCAATGGGCAACAACTATTGAGTGAATCACCGCGGCGAACGCAGCGAACGCAGAAATGCCACCAAAGACTAGGCTCCAATCCAATTCTGGAATACACACAAGAATCTACCTTCCCAACCCATTGAATCGATCGAAGAAAGTCTTGAGCCTGTCGAGCACCTGGGCCTTCATTTCCGCATAGGCATTGGCAGGGGCAAAGCGGCTCGGCTTCTTGGTCATGAGGCTTGCCGCCTCGGTACCGCTCTCGGGAACGCCGCCATCTACGAAAGCATTGGCCATGAACTCACGCGTTGCCGCATCATCCAGGGCCTCCTCCTCGATGATGGCGGAAAGCTCGCGTTCTTTGGCTTCAGCCAGGTATTTCTCCCAGTCGGCCGTGACATCGTTGCTGGAGTCCAGGCTGTCGATGAATGCCTCGATGAGGTCCTTCTTATTGCGTAGCTCGTAGCTCGCGCCAATCGCACGCTCGATGTCCCCGATGATCATCTTGTCAGTGCAGTTCGAGTCGTGATACTTCTGCACGAGCATCAGCACATAGTCGATGTTGATATCAACCTGCTTCAGCAACTCGACCTCGAAGACAAGGTCGTCGTTGATGATCGTGGCGTCTTCCTTTTGCTTGCGCCACTTCTGGTACAGGTCCGTATACACGCTGCGATAGTCCTGCTCGTCGCGCGGGCTCAACGTGTCGTCTGCCGCAAAGTCGTCAAAGGCGGTGAGGATGTTGCGCAAGCGCAGAATCACGCCAAACAGACGGATGAAAGCCTTCTCGGCCTCCTCGCCCAAAAGAGCGTTGCCGTTGAGAACCGCCTCCAGAGGGAACTGCTCGCGCAGCTGAGCCAAACGCTCGCGGTATTCCCCCAGATATTCCGCGTACGGCTTGAGCAGCACAACGCCGCCAGCCTCCTTGTCGCCAAAAAGGCTAATAGCATGGTTAACGCGATCCTCGAGATTGCGGAAGCAAACGATATTGCCGTAAGTCTTCACGGAATTGAGAATGCGATTAGTGCGGCTAAACGCCTGGATAAGACCATGGTCGCGCAAGTCTTTGTCAACCCACAGCGTATTAAGCGTCGTGGCGTCAAAACCAGTCAGGAACATGTTGACCACGATGGTCAAATCCACCTGGCGCTTCTTCATGCGATCAGACAGGTCCTTGTAGTAGTTCTGGAAACCCTGGGAGCTCGTGTCGAAGCTCGTGGAGAACATCGCGTTGTAGTCCGCGATGGCATCTGCAAGGAAGTCTCGGCTCGGTGTGTCCAAGCTCTCCACATCAAAGCTCTCGTCGGGCAGACCACAGCCGTCGTCGGCCTCGTTGGGGCCAAAGCTGTAGATAATCGCCACCTTCAGCCTCTCACCGCCGCGCTCTTCCTGAATGCGCTTGAAAGCGGTGTAGTACACCTTGGCCATGTCGATGCTCGCTGTGGCGAGGATGGAGTTAAAGCCCATGACGCGCGTGCCCTTAAAGGAGTAGCCATGATTGCGCTTGGTCTTCTGAGAAAAGTGATCGAGGATGTAGTTGGTCACCAAGTCAACGCGGGCCGCCGCTTTGTAGGCTCCCTCGCGGTAGATGTCGTAGACCTTCTGGTCCTCGTACTGATCGCGCTCTCGAATGGTCTGGATGTAATCCACGCGGAAGGGAAGCACGTTCTCGTCGCGGATGGCGTCCACGATCGTATAGGTATGCAGCTTGTCACCGAAGGCCTGCTCGGTAGTGCGCAAGTTGAAGTTGCGCCCGCTGCCGGCGTTGTCGGCGAAGATCGGCGTGCCCGTGAAGCCAAACAGATGGTAGTTCTTGAAGTGCTTGGTGATGGACACATGCATCTCGCCGAACTGGCTGCGATGGCACTCGTCGAAGATGATGACGCAATGCTGCGTATAGACTTCATGCCCCTTGTTCTTCTTGATGAAACAGGCGAGCTTCTGGATAGTGGTCACCAGGATGCGGCAGTCAGGGTTGGCCAGCTGCCTTGCGAGCACTGCCGTGGATTCGCTGCCGTCAACCGCGCCCTTCTCGAAGCGGTCGTACTCGCGCATGGTCTGGTAGTCCAGGTCCTTGCGGTCCACGACGAATATGACCTTGTCCACACCCTCCATCTGGCTGGCAAGCTGAGCCGTCTTGAAGCTGGTAAGGGTCTTACCCGATCCCGTGGTATGCCAGACGTAGCCACCGGCACGCAGGGTGCCGAGCATGTCCTTGTTGTTCTCGCTGACGAGAATGCGGTTCAAGATACGCTCCGTGGCCACGATCTGGTACGGACGCATGACAAGCAGCTTCTCTTCGACGTCAAAGACGCAGTACTTCGTGAGGATGTTGAGCAGCGCGTGCTTGGCGAAGAAAGTCGCAGTGAAGGGCACGAGGTCGTAGATGGGCATGTTATCGGCAGCGGCCCACCAGCTGGTGAACTTGAAGCTGTTCGAGCTCTTCTTGCCGCGCGCCTTCTTGCCAGCACGCTCCTCGATAGCAGAGAAGCGCGTGGTGTTGGAGTAGTACTTGGTGTGCGCGCCGTTGGAGATAACGAAGATCTGCACATACTCGTACAAGCCGCAGCCGGACCAGAAGCTATCACGCTGATAACGCTCGATTTGGTTGAAGGCCTCTTGAATGGCGACGCCGCGGCGTTTGAGCTCGACATGGACAAGCGGCAAGCCGTTGACCAGCACCGTCACGTCATAGCGGTTGTCGTAGCTTCCCTGCTGAGCGTACTGATTCATCACCTGCATGCGGTTATTGTGCACGTTGCGCTTGTCGATAAGGGAGACGTTGCGAACCGAGCCGTCATCCATGCGGAGCGCATAGACATGGTCGCGCTGAATGCGGCACGTCTTCTCGACGATACCGTCGTTGTCCGCGGCGATCCAGCCCTTGAACAAGCGTGCCCATTCCTTGTCGGAGAAGCTGATGCGATTCAGAGCCTCCAGCTGCATGCGAAGATTGGCGATGAGCTCCTCTTCGCTAGAAACAACGAGACGCTCATAGCCCTGGCGGCAGAGCTGCTTCACAAAGGCGTCCTCAAGCTGAGCCTCCGACTGATAGGAAGAAGAACGACGTTGTTGCTTTGGCAGCGCCGAGCACACAGTAGCCTGACCGCCAAATGCCATGACGTCGAAATCGACGCTACCCGAGAGCTCGTCAGCCAACGAAGGTCCGAGTTCTGGCTCGGGGACGCTCATGTATCTGTAATTTATCTCGCTCATGCCACTTTCTCCTTGAAGCTTAAGAGCTTGTCGCGGTAGTAAGCATATTGCTTGCGCCGCGCCTCGATCTCAGCGGGAAGACCCTGGGAGATGTCGTTAACGATAGCGTCGAATTGATCGAGGACCTCAACAACAGCCCTCTGTACTTCGGCAGAAGGCAACACCAGTTTAATTCCAGCGATATCCTTCATGCTGATATGCGGAACAGCACCTGCAGTTTTCTTCTTCTCGGTCATTTCACTTAAAGCACCGCTAGCAATGACATGATACAGATAGCGCGGCTGAATTTTTGTTGCCCTGAGTCGAGCAACACGCTGAACAAGCAGAAGCGGCAACTGAGACTCACTAACCATACCGTAGCTTTTGCCCACCAGCGAACCATCCATTTGTACGATGATGTCCATATCCGCCAGTAGGTATTTTTCTAACCCTTTAGAAGATTCCCAATAGCGATTGTTTTCTTCTGCAAAATCCAAATAACCACGTTTAACATTCATGCCTCGCATAAGTCTGATACCGGAACTGACAAACCGAGAGCTATCGAAGGGAAAACCCGCAAGAAGCTCGCAAACATCACCTAGCGCCACCCACCTTACTCTCTCTCTCTCTCTCCAAAGGTCAAGAGTCGATCTCGATAGTAAGCATACTGGCGCTTGCGCGCCTCCAGCTCCGCCTCCAGCTCCGCCTCCAGCTCCGCCTCCAGCTCCGCGAAGGAGTCTAGAACTCGGACGATTTCCTCCTGCACTTCCATCGGCGGCACCGGGATGCGGACATCAAGTAACTTCGCAGGCGTAACCTCAATAACCTTCGTTCCATGCGCGAGCCTATTCTTAATAGGTTCAAAAGCCGCAGACCTAAAAAAATAAGTCATGTATTTGGGATTCTGATTATGTCGAATGATGGCAGTATGGCCGCTAACGGCAACGTCGCCGTCGCCAAGCCAAGTAACACACTTACACACATCTTCTATATTCTCGCTAGTAACCGCCATAACAACATCGCCAGGATGTGCCTTCTTGGACTTCTCAAAGACAGCTTCGCTTACGAAGGTGAACGTCTCTGCCGTATGAAGACCAAACTTTGTATAAATCTGGCCATAATGAATGCAGGGCATCCCTTCCTCAACAAAATCTTTCTTTTGAAAGCTGCCGCCCCGGTCAACTGATCCTATTTCTTTCAGTGCCTTATATTCCACCCCGTCAGGACAGAGGCGCTCAATCAGCTCGTCAATCTTGCTCATGGCTAGGCCTCCAAGTCTGCGACGATGGCGTCGATCTTTCGGCGCAGCTCGTCCTCGCGTGCGACGATACGGGCGATCTCGGCGTTAAGCTCGGCGATATCGATTTCCTCTCGCTCGTCCTTCTTCTCGACGTAAGAGCTAACGGACAGGTTCGCATCGTTTGCCAAGACCTCGTCATTGGCGACGCGCTTGGCAAAGTGCTCCTCTTCCTCGCGCGAGCTGATGGCAGCCATGATGCGCCCGATGTTCTCCGGCATCAGCTTGTTCTTGGAATCACGGCGCTCAAACTGCTCGCTTGCATCGATGAACAGCACGTCGCTTGCGGTCTTGTTCTTTTTGAGCACGATGACGCAAGTAGCAATGGTGGTACCAAAGAACAGGTCAGCCGGAAGCTGAATGACCGCCTCGACGAAGTTGTTGCGTACCAGATAATCGCGGATCTTGCCCTCGGCACCTCCGCGGTAGAGCACGCCGGGGAACTCGACGATAGCAGCCGTGCCCTCAGTGGAAAGCCAGCTCAGCATATGCATCGTGAAAGCAAGGTCCGCTTTGCTGGCAGGTGCCAAGACGCCTGCGGGACTGAAGCGCGCATCATTGATGTTGAGCGGATTGGTCTTGCCTTCCCACTTGATCGAATAGGGGGGATTTGAGACGATGGCATCGAACGGCTCGTCGTCCCAATGGGCGGGCTCCTTGAGCGTGTCGCCCAACGCGATGTCGAACTTATCGAAGTTCACGTCGTGCAAGAACATATTGATGCGCGCAAGGTTGTAAGTGGTCAGGTTGATCTCCTGGCCGAAATATCCGTTGCGCACGTTTTCCTTGCCCAGGATCTTTGCGAACTTAAGGAGCAGGCCACCGCTGCCGCAGCACGGGTCGTACACCTTGTTTA